>OLGA01003351.1_pt1 | contig 10358 bp, 6 predicted proteins | sample 1604881 | NCBI WGS metagenome assembly OLGA01 (sample SAMEA3888896, study PRJEB22519) | human gut metagenome | biome: human gut; feature: human-associated habitat; material: faeces | place: Denmark | collected 2009
CTCATTCCACTTAGCGTAGCGCTGCTACGCTGCGTTTCATTCGCGTTAGCCAACGAGAAAAATTCGCGGCGCATCTTGGCGCATTCTCATTTGGAAATAGTATAATTTGCACCCCGGATGGCAATCGACTGTCCGGGGCGCTTGTGTGGTAATCAAACACTGGTCAGCATGAAGGAGCAATGAAGATGAACAAGCTGGAGTCAGCCTGCTATCTTGCGGAGGCGGACGAAGCGCCGTTTGACAAGCTGCACGAGGAGTGCGGCGTGTTCGGCATTTACCGCGCGGATTCCGCCAACAAGAGCGTCGTCGCGGAGACGTATCATGCGCTGTATGCCTTGCAGCACCGCGGGCAGGAGAGCTGCGGCATTGTCGTCAACGATGATGGCGTGATGAAGGCACACAAGGACAACGGACTGGTGACGGAGGTGTTCACGCGCGACGCGCTGAGCAAAATCCACGAGGGCACGATGGCGGTCGGCCACTGCCGCTATGGCACAACGGGGATGCACAGCCGTTCCAATGCCCAGCCGCTGCTGATTAACCATCAAAAAGGCGCGATGGCGCTGGCGCACAACGGAAATCTGACCAACGCGGCGGAGCTTCGCGAACAGCTGGAGAAGAACGGCGCGATTTTCCACTGCACGTCGGACACCGAGGTGATTGCCTACATCATCACGCAGGAGCGCCTGAAGTGCGGTTCGATTGAACAGGCGGTTTTGAATGCGATGCAGGTCATCAAGGGCGCGTATTCGCTCGTCGTCATGAGTCCGACGAAGCTGATTGCCTGCCGCGACCCGCATGGCTTCCGCCCGCTGTGCATGGGCAGAATCGGCGACGACGTGGTGTTTGCGTCGGAGAGCTGCGCGCTGGATGCCATCGGCGCGACGTTCGTGCGCGATATTGAGGCGGGTGAAGTCGTCGTCGTCAACGAAGAGGGGATTCATTCCTATAAGATGCCCGGCGCGTGCCACGACGGCATGTGCATCTTCGAGTTCATTTATTTCGCGCGTCCCGATTCCGTCATTGACGGCAGCAGCGTCCACGAGGCGCGCATCCGGGCGGGCAGCTTCCTCGCGCTTGACCATCCGGTTCAGGCGGATGTGGTCATCGGCGTGCCGGATTCCGGGTTGGATGCCGCCATTGGGTACAGCCGCACCAGCGGGATTCCCTACGGCATCGGCTTCATCAAGAACAAGTACATCGGGCGCACATTCATCCAGCCGGGACAGAAGCAGCGGCAGGATGCCGTGCGCATCAAGCTGAACGCCATTTCCGCCACCGTCAAGGGCAAGCGCGTCGTCATGGTGGATGATTCCATCGTCCGCGGCACGACCTGCGCGCGCATCGTCCGACTTCTGCGCGAAGCGGGCGCGACGGAGGTGCATGTACGCCTGTCCGCCCCGCCGTTCACAGACCCCTGCTTCTTCGGCACGGACGTGGACAGCAAGGAGAACCTGATTGCCGCACACCATTCGGTGGAGGAAATCGGCAAAATCATCGGTGCGGACTCCATTGGCTTTTTGTCCCTGGAGGCGTGCGACAAGCTGGCGGCGGACAGCCACTGCGGATTCTGCAAGGGCTGCTTCTGCGGCAAATACCCGGTTGATCCGCCGCTGGTGACGGAGAAGAACAAATTCGACCAGCCCATTCACGGCGGCAAAGTGCGGGACGAAGACTAACGCGACGAATGCGACAAAGGAGCAGACAACCATGATGAAGAGCGAGAGCGAAAGCTACAAGGCAGCGGGTGTTGACATTACCGCCGGTTACGCGTCGGTGGAACTGATGAAGAAGCACGTCGCGCGGACGATGACGGCGGGCTGCGTCGAGGGCATCGGCGGCTTCGGCGGCCTGTTTGCGCTGGACGCGGCGGGCATGGAAGAGCCGGTGCTCGTTTCCGGCACGGATGGCGTGGGCACGAAGCTGAAAATCGCCATGCTGCTGGACAAGCATGATACCATCGGCATTGACTGCGTGGCCATGTGCGTCAACGACGTGATTTGCTGCGGCGCGAAGCCGTTGTTCTTCCTTGATTATATCGCCTGCGGCAAGAATGTGCCGGAGAAAATCGCGTCCATCGTCGCGGGCGTGGCGGAAGGCTGCGTGCAGGCGGAATCAGCGCTCATCGGCGGCGAAACGGCGGAGCATCCCGGCATGATGCCGGAGGACGATTACGACCTCGCGGGCTTCTCCGTTGGCATTGTGGACAAGAAGCGCATCATCAACCGCGAAACGGTTCGTCCGGGAGACGTGATGCTGGCGCTGCCCTCCACGGGTGTGCATTCCAACGGCTTCTCGCTCGTGCGCAAGGTGTTCGCTATTGGCAACGGCGGCGAAAACCGCAATTATCCGGAGCTGGATAAGTCCCTCTGGGAAACGCTGCTCACCCCCACGAAGATCTACGTCAAGCCCGTGCTGGCGCTGCTGAAGGAAATCCAGCCCAAGGCGATCAGCCACATCACCGGCGGCGGCTTCTATGAGAACATTCCGCGCTCCCTGCCCGAAGGCTGCTGCGCGAAAATCAAGAAGAGCGACGTGCGCGTGCTGCCGATTTTTGACCTCATTGCCCGCGAAGGCAGCGTCCCGGAGCGCGACATGTTCAACACCTTCAACATGGGCGTGGGCATGACGATTACCGTCGCCCGCGAAGATGCCGACAAGGCGCTTGCGATCCTGCACCAGAACGGCGAACCCGGCGCGTATGTGCTGGGCGAAATCGTGGCGGGGGAAAAGGGCGTGGAACTGTGGTAAGAGCAGCTGTCCTCGTTTCCGGCGGCGGCACGAACCTGCAAGCCATCATCGACGCGAAACGGGCGGGCAAAATCCCGTCCGCGGAACTGGCGCTCGTCGTGGCGTCAAACGCATCCGCCTATGCGCTGACTCGCGCGGAAAACGCTGGAATCGCCCATGCCGTCCTGCGCAAGGAGAAGGGCGAAGCGCCGGAGAATTACGGCGAGCGTCTGCTGACCCTGCTGCGTGAAAACGCGATTGATGTCGTTGTGCTGGCGGGCTTCCTGACGATTCTGCCGGAGAACGTCATCCGCGCGTATGACCACCGGATTTTGAACATCCATCCGAGCCTGATTCCGTCCTTCTGCGGCGACGGCTTCTATGGACTCCATGTGCACGAAGCGGCACTTAAACGCGGCGTGAAGGTCACGGGCGCGACGGTGCATTTTGTCAACGAAATTACCGACGGCGGCGATATTATCGCGCAGAAAGCCGTTGAAGTGCTGCCGGGCGACACGCCGGAAACTTTGCAGCGGCGAGTGATGGAACAGGCGGAGTGGATTCTGCTGCCGCAGGCGCTGGAGCAGGTGGCAGGCGAAATCGCAAAAAAGCGGGAGGAAAAGCAATGAAGAAGCAGAAATTGAACGACGTGCTGAGCAATAACACCTATCCGGGGCGCGGCATCTGCCTCGGCGTGGACGAAAGCGGCGAATATGCCGTGATTGTCTACTTTATCATGGGCCGCAGCGTCAACAGCCGCAACCGCATTTTTGAGGAGACGGACGACGGCATCATCACCAAGGCGCACGACGAAAGCCTGATGACCGACCCGCATCTGATTATCTACGCGCCTGTCCGTGCGCTGCCGGGCGGCGAATACACCATCGTCACCAACGGCGACCAGACCGACACGGTCTACGACTTCATGCAGAATGGACAGACGTTCGAGGACGCGCTGCGTACCCGCACGTTCGAGGACGACCGCCCGAACTGGACGCCCCGCATCAGCGGCTTGGTGCGCGTCGCGGACGGCAAAGCATCCTACAAGCTGTCCATCATCAAGTCCGACGACGGCGACGAGAACAGCGTCCTGCGCTATTTCTATGAGTACGCGCAGCCCAAGGCAGGCGAGGGACATTTCATCCACACCTACCAGTGCGACGGCAATCCGATTCCGTCCTTCGCGGGCGAACCGGAGAAGGTGGCGCTGCACGGCGACATTGAGCAGCTGGCGCTGGATACATGGATGAATCTGAATGAGGACAACAAGGTGTCGCTGTACGTTTCCTATATCAGCTTGGCGGACGGCAGCAGCGATACCATCATCATCAACAAGCATGATCAGGAGGAAGAGGCATGAAAGAGCTGGAATTGAAGTACGGCTGCAACCCGAATCAGAAGCCGTCGCGGATTTATATGGAGCAGGGCGAACTGCCCCTGACCGTGCTGAACGGCAAACCCGGCTACATCAACTTCCTTGATGCGCTCAACGGCTGGCAGCTGGTCAGCGAACTCAAGCGCGCGACGGGTCTGCCCGCGGCGACGTCGTTCAAGCATGTCAGCCCGGCGGGCGCGGCGGTGGGTCTGCCGCTGAATGATACCCTGCGCAAGATTTATTTCGTGGGTGAACAGGAACTGTCGCCCTTGGCGTGCGCCTATGCCCGTGCGCGCGGCGCAGACCGCATGTCCTCCTTCGGCGACTGGATTGCCCTGAGCGACGTGTGCGACGAAAGCACCGCGCGGCTGATTAAGCCCGAAGTGTCCGACGGCATCATCGCCCCCGGCTACACCGACGAGGCGCTGGCGCTGCTGAAGATGAAGAAGAAGGGCAATTACAATATTGTTACGATTGACCCTTCCTACCGCCCCGCGCCCATTGAGCACAAGCAGGTGTTCGGCATCACGTTCGAGCAGGGGCGCAATGAATTTGTGATTGATGAAAATCTGCTGAACGACATCGTAACCACGAATCACGACCTGCCGGAGGACGCCAAGCGCGACCTGATTGTGGCGCTGATTGTGCTCAAGTACACGCAATCGAATTCCGTCTGCTACGCCAAGGACGGTCAGGCGATTGGCATCGGCGCGGGTCAGCAGAGCCGCATCCACTGCACGCGTCTGGCAGGGCAGAAGGCGGATAACTGGCTGCTGCGGCAGCATCCGCGTGTGCTGGCATTGCCGTTCGTGGAGAAAATCGCCCGTGCCGACCGCGACAACACGATTGACGTGTTCATCTCCGACGAGTCGGACGAGGTGCTGGCGGACGGCCGCTGGCAGCGCTTCTTCACCGAGCGCCCTGAACCGCTGACGAAGGAAGAAAAGCGCGCGTGGCTGAATCAGCAGACGGGCGTTGCGCTGGGCAGCGACGCGTTCTTCCCGTTTGGCGACAACATCGAGCGCGCGCACCGCTCCGGCGTGACCTACGTCGCCCAGCCCGGCGGTTCGATTCGCGATGATAACGTGATTGACGCTTGCAACCTGTACAATATGGTCATGTGCTTCACGCATATGCGCCTGTTCCACCATTGATTGCATTCAGAAAGGTCAGGGAAGCAAGATGAAGGTACTCATCGTCGGCGGCGGCGGACGCGAACACGCCATCGCGCTGAAAATCAAGGAAAACCCGGAAGTGACGGCGCTGTACGCCGCGCCCGGCAACGGCGGCATTGCGCAGATTGCGACCTGCCTGCCCTTCAAGGCAACGGACGTGGATGGTATCGTCCGCTGGGCGGCGGAGAACAAGGTGGATTTCGTCATCGTCGCGCCGGACGACCCGCTGTGCCTCGGCATGGTGGATGCGCTGGCGGAGCAGGGGATTCCCGCGTTCGGCCCGCGCAAGAATGCCGCGATTATCGAGGGCAGCAAAGTGTTCTCGAAGAACCTGATGAAGAAGTACGGCATTCCGACGGCGGCGTATGAGACGTTTGACGATTATGACGAGGCGGTCAAGTATTTGCAGACGGCGGATATGCCCATCGTCGTCAAGGCGGACGGTCTGGCGCTGGGCAAGGGCGTGCTCATCTGCCCTGACCGCGACAGCGCCGTGGAAGCCGTCGCGTCCATGATGAAGGAAGCGAAGTTCGGCGCGTCCGGCGCGCGGGTCGTCCTCGAGGAGTTCCTGACCGGCCCGGAAGTCAGCGTGCTGGCGTTCACCGACGGCAAAACGGTCAAGCCGATGGTGTCCAGCATGGATCACAAGCGCGCGCTTGACCACGATGAGGGCCTCAACACCGGCGGCATGGGCACCATTGCCCCCAACCCCTGCTACACGCCCGAATTGGCGCGGCGCTGCATGGACGAAATCTTCCTGCCGACGATTGCTGCCATGAACGCCGAGGGGCGCACTTTCACGGGCTGCCTGTATTTCGGTCTGATGATGACGCCCAAAGGCCCGAAGGTTATCGAATACAACTGCCGTTTCGGCGATCCGGAGACGCAGGTGGTGCTGCCGCTGCTGAAAAGCGACCTGCTGACCATCATGCGCGCGACGGTGGACGGCACGCTGGCGGATACACCCGTGGAATTTACGTCCGGCGCGGCGTGCTGTGTCGTGCTGGCATCCGGCGGCTACCCGGTCAGCTACAAGAGCGGCTACCCGATTTCCGGCTTGGATGAAGCGGGCAAAACCGCGACCGTCTTCCACGCGGGTACGAAGCTGGTCGATGGGCAGATTGTCACCGCGGGCGGACGCGTTCTGGGCGTCACCGCGACGGCGAATACGCTCGAAGCTGCGATTGACAAAGCGTATCAGGCGGCGGACAAAATCACCTTCACCGACATGCACATGCGCCGCGACATTGGTCAGAGCGCCTTGGCATCACGAAAGGAGAGCCATTCATGAGCGTCAAACGCATTTATGTGGAAAAGAAAGCCCCCTACGCGGTGGAGGCGAAGCAGCTCCTGTGGGAAATTCGCCATATCCTGCAAATCAAGACGGTCACGGGTTTGCGCCTGCTGAACCGCTATGATGTCGAGGGCGTCGACGACGCGCTGTACCAGAAGTGCCTGCCGGTCGTTTTCTCCGAGCCGCAGGTGGATGTGACGTATACGGCGTTGCCGCATGGCGCGAAGGCGGTTTTCGCGGTGGAGTACCTGCCGGGTCAGTATGACCAGCGCGCGGCGTCCTGCGAGGAGTGCATCCAGCTGGTGGGGCAGTGCGCCCGCCCGACGGTGCGCAGTGCGCGCGTGTATCTGCTGGACGGCGATTTCACGGCGGATGAGCTGGCGCGCGTGAAGAAGCACGTCATCAACCCCGTGGAGGCGCGCGAAGCCGATTTGAGCGAAAAGACGACGCTCCAGCAGCAGTACGACACGCCTGACCATGTGGAGACGCTGACGGGCTTCACGGCGATGAATGCCGATGAGGTGGATGCGTTCGTCAAGAAGTACGGCTTGGCGATGGATGACGATGACCTTGCGTTCTGCCGGGATTATTTCGCGTCCGAGCACCGTGACCCGACGCTGACCGAAATCCGCATGATTGACACCTACTGGTCGGATCACTGCCGTCACACGACGTTCCTGACGACCCTTGACGCGGTGGATGTGCGCAAAGCGGCGGTCGAAAAGGCGTTCCAGCGATATTTGGCGGCGCGCAAAACCGTCTACGGCGACCGCGAGCGCCCCATGAACCTGATGGACATCGCGACCATCGGCGGCAAGTACCTGAAGAAAATCGGGCAGACCCCCAACATTGACGTGAGCGAGGAAATCAATGCCTGCTCCATCAAAATTGATGTGGATGTGGACGGCGTGAAAGAGCCGTGGCTGCTCATGTTCAAGAACGAGACGCACAACCACCCCACGGAGATTGAGCCCTTCGGCGGCGCGGCGACCTGCATCGGCGGCGCGATTCGCGACCCGCTGTCCGGGCGCACCTATGTCTATCAGGCGATGCGCGTGACTGGCGCGGCTGACCCGCTCGTCCCGGTCAGCCAGACCATGCCGGGAAAATTGCCCCAGCGCAAGCTCGTCACCACGGCGGCGGCGGGCTATTCCTCCTATGGCAACCAGATTGGATTGGCGACGGGGCTGGTGGATGAAATGTACCATCCGGGCTATGCCGCCAAGCGTCTGGAAATCGGTGCGGTGGTCGGCGCTGCGCCGGAGAAGAACGTTCGCCGCGAAGTGCCCGCCCCCGGCGACAAGATTGTCCTGCTCGGCGGGCGCACCGGGCGCGACGGCTGCGGCGGCGCAACGGGTTCGTCCAAGTCCCATAAGCTGGAATCCATCGAAACGTGCGGCGCGGAGGTGCAGAAGGGCAATGCCCCGACCGAACGCAAGCTCCAGCGCCTCTTCCGCGACGGCGAAGTCACCCGGCTCATCAAGCGCTGCAACGACTTCGGCGCGGGCGGCGTGTCCGTGGCGATCGGCGAACTGGCGGATGGCTTGATGATTGACTTGGACAAAGTGCCGAAGAAGTACGACGGTCTGGACGGCACGGAGCTGGCGATTTCCGAATCGCAGGAGCGGATGGCGGTTGTGCTTGCGCCGGAGGACGTTGACGCGTTCCTCGCGGCTGCAAACCGCGAGAACCTTGAAGCGACCGTCGTGGCGGAAGTGACCGCCGAACCCCGTCTGCGCATGACGTGGAAGGGCGTGACGATTGTCGATTTGTCCCGCGAGTTCCTCAATTCCAACGGCGCGGAGAAGCACACGACTGTGTCTGTCCCGGATGATGATGTCAAGCCCTACGAGTTCGCGGGCGATACGGTGACGGAGAAGCTGGCGGATATGCTCGGCAACCTCAATATCTGCTCCAAGCAGGGCTTGAGCGAGCGGTTCGATTCTACCATCGGCGCGGCGACGGTCTTGATGCCTTTCGGCGGCAAATATCAGCTGACCCCGAACCAGACGATGGTTGCAAAGCTGCCGGTTCTGCACGGCACGACGGACACCGTGTCCGGCATGGCATACGGGATGCACCCGGAAATCCTGTCGCAGTCGCCGTATGAGGGCAGCTATCTGGCGGTCATCGAAAGCGTGACGAAGCTGGTCTGCGCGGGCTTTGACTACAAGCAAGCGTATTTGACCTTCCAGGAATATTTTGAGCGCATGGGCACGGATCCGACGCGCTGGGGCAAGCCGTTCGCGGCGCTGCTGGGCGCGCTGGATGCGCAGCTGGATTTGAACATCGCGGCGATTGGCGGCAAGGACTCCATGTCCGGTACGTTCGAGAAGATGGACGTTCCGCCGACGCTCTGCTCCTTCGCGATTGCCCCCGGCAAGGCGAGCGAGGTCATTTCGCCCGAATTCAAGGAAGCGGGGCACGCCATTCGCCTTGTCTCCTGCGACCCGCACGACACCGCTGCGCTGACCGCGAATTATGATGCCGTTCTGTCCGCCATTCGCGCGGGCAAGGTGGTTTCCGCGTGGGCGCTGGGTCTGGGCGGCGTGGCGGAAGGCCTGTTCAAGATGGGAATTGGCAATCAGATCGGCACGCGTATCGACGATGATTACGACGGCAATCTCTTCGCGCAGCAGATCGGCGCGATGCTGCTGGAATGTGCCGAAGATATCGACCTCGGCGTGAAGGTGGGCGACACCGTGCCGGAGTGGGTGATGGAGTACGAGGGCGAGCGCATTGATTTGACCGCCATGCAGGAAATCTACGAGGGCAAGCTGGACAAGGTGTTCTCCTACCGCGGTCACACCGGCGAAACGACGGAGAAGTTCTCCTGTTCGGCGGAAACCTACCCCGTGCCCGCCGTCAAGACGGTCAAGCCGCTGGCGTTCATCCCGGTTTTCCCCGGTACGAACTGCGAGTACGACACCGCGCGGGCGGTCGAGCGCGCAGGCGGCGCGGCGGAAATCCTCGTCATCAACAACCTGACGCCTGAAGCCATTACGCAGTCGATTGCCGAGGCCAGCCGCATGATTGCGCGCAGCCAGATGATTGTCCTGCCCGGCGGTTTTTCCGGCGGCGACGAACCCGACGGCTCGGCGAAATTCATCACGGCGTTCTTCCGCAATCCTGCCATGAAGGACGCGGTGCATGATTTGCTCCAGCGCCGCGACGGCCTGATGCTGGGCATTTGCAACGGCTTCCAGGCGCTGATTAAGCTGGGGCTTGTGCCGTATGGTGAAATCATCGACACGTCCGATCAGTGCCCGACGCTGACGTTCAACGAAATCGGCCGTCATCAGTCGATGCTCGTTCGCACGCGCATTGCGTCGAATAAATCCCCGTGGTTGTCCCGCTGCAAGGTGGATGACATTCACACGGTCGCCATCAGCCACGGCGAGGGTCGGTTTGTCGGCCCGGAAGCGCTGATTCGTCAGCTTGCGGCGAACGGGCAGATTGCCACGCAGTATGTGGATTTGTCCGGCGCGCCGTCGATGGATATGCGTTTCAACCCCAACGCCAGCTATTTCGCCATCGAGGGCATCACCAGCCCGGACGGCCGCGTGCTGGGCAAGATGGGTCACACCGAGCGCAGCGGCGAAAATCTCTACAAGAACGTACCCGGCGACAAGTATCAGCCGCTGTTTGAGGGCGGCGTGGACTACTTCCGCCTGTGATACTATTTCCTGCATTCGCCTGCGTCGTCTGCTCGTGCCTTTTCCATTCTGTCGTCCGCTCGTTCCACTTAGCGTAGCGCTGCTACGCTGCGTTTCACTCCCGTTAG
>OLGA01003362.1_pt1 | contig 10337 bp, 11 predicted proteins | sample 1604881 | NCBI WGS metagenome assembly OLGA01 (sample SAMEA3888896, study PRJEB22519) | human gut metagenome | biome: human gut; feature: human-associated habitat; material: faeces | place: Denmark | collected 2009
TACTCGGCGTCCTTGCGCTCCACGACCGCCTGCTCGAACTTGGCGGTGGGGTTGAAGGACTCCTCACGGATGGCGCCGGTCATGACGTTCTTGTACTTGGTGCGGACGAAGGCCGCGCCCTTGCCGGGCTTGACGTGCTGGAATTCGACGACGGTCATGACCTTCCCGTCCATCTCAAAGGTAACGCCGTTGCGGAAATCGCCTGCAGTAATGGTAGGCATAGCTTTGTTCCTCCTTCAAATCTCTGAGAAAACGACCCGCAGGAGGACATTTTCTCCGTATCACTGTAAAAATTGACCTGTAATATTTTATCCCAAGCTGTCCCGTATTGCAAGGGGTTTTCCAAAGAATCTTTCGGAAATCAGCGATTCTTTTTCCCGCGGCGCAGGGTATTCTCCCGGCAGAGGCCCTTCACTGGGGCCTGCAGGGCGTGGAGCACCTTCTGCCAGGGGCCGACAGCCCCGCCCAAAGGCTCCACCATCAGGCTCAGGACCCCGGCCCGCTTCGCCGCCAGCACGTCGGTGAGGAGCTTGTCCCCCAGCATGGCGGTCTCGCTTCTCCCCTTCCCGGCCCGGGCCATGGCCTTGCGGAGGCCCTCGGTCCCCGGCTTTTTGGCGTGGCCCTGATAGGGGATGCCCAGCTCCGCGCAGAAATCCGTCACCCGCCGCCCGGAGCGGTTGTTGGAGACGATCATCACCGTGATCCCCGCCCCCTGCAATTCCGCGATCCAGCTTTTCAGCGCCTCATTCGGACGGCGCACCGCCTTGGGAGCCAGCGTATAGTCCAGATCCGTCAGCAGTAGGGCGATGCCCTGCCGGTGCAGGAAGTCCGGTGTGATCTCCCGGTAGCTGTCAAAGAGATAATCCGGCGTCAGACGCATAAGCCGCTCCCCTCCTTTCATATGATCAGTATAGCAGAAACCGCATCGCTTCACAAGGGGGGATCATCATGCGGATCTATCTGGCAGTCAGCCCCGGCGACCTGCGGGACGCCGCCGGATTTCAAACAGGTCTGGCTCACGCCGCCTACCGGGTGGGGGAAGGCTCCTCCCTGCTGAGCCGGAATCTTCTGATGCAGTCCTGCGGCAGCCCCGCCGGGCGTGGCGGGCTGCTCATGCTCAGCGACTGCGCCGCGCCGCCGATCCAGCGGCCGGAAGCGCTGGCCGGAGCCGTTCTCCGGGAGTGCAGCCGCCGGGGCTACAGCGGTGCGGTTCTGGACTTTGAAGCGCCGCCCACGGAGGATCGCCGCCGCTTTGCCGCCGTTCTGGGGCGGCGGTGTGCAGAAAGCCGCCGGTCTCTGTACCTCCCGGAAGCCTACGCCGCCGCAGGAGAGCAGCGCACGGTACTCATCAACACCGCTGTTTCCGGCGGCAGTCTGGAAGAGCATCTTCAGGAGGTCTGCCGGCAGTACGGCGGCGCGCAGAATATTGCTCTGGATCTCCAGCGCCTGCAAATGTCCTTCTCCCTCCCCGCCCGGAACGGCCGGGGAGAACCGCTGACGCAGGAAGCCCTGCAAGTCCTGCTGCGGGAACGGCAGCCCGCCGTTTTCTTTTCCCGCGACCTGTGCGCCCGGTATTTTACTGATTCCGACAACGGCGAAAGCCGCTTTGTCCTCTATGACGACGCCGGAACTCTGCGGCAGAAGCTGAATCTGGGACGGCAGCTGGGCGTTGCCGCTGCATTTCTGCAATGGCCGGAAATCCGAGACATCGCCGCAGAGCTTCTGCGCCGCACATCAGCGCGGGCATAAAAAGACACCGCGTCGGGTGACGCGGTGTCTTTGTTTCTTAGTAGAAACGCTTCTTATTCTTGCGAGCAGCCTCAGACTTCTTGCGACGCTTCACGCTGGGGCTTTCATAATGCTCTCTCTTGCGAACCTCGGCGATAACGCCTGCCTTAGCGCAGCTACGCTTGAAACGCTTCAGTGCGCTATCGATGGATTCGCCTTCCTTGACATGAATCTCAGACATTTATATTTCCCTCCCTCCGAGACATCCGGTTACATCCAGGATGCTTAGGGGCTACGTATAGCCTTAACGTGCATTATTATAAGGAATGATCAAGGGAAAGTCAAGGATTTTTTGCAAAAAGGGAAAAAATATTCCCTCGGCGGTGTTTTTACAGCTCCAGCAGGAAGCGGGCCGCGCTGTCCATGGCTGCCGCCGCCTTCCTTGTCGGAAACATCTGAAACACGTGCCACATCCCCGCGCTGACCTCCAGCCGGCAGGGTACCTGCGCCTGCCGCAGCGCTGCGCCGAGAGACGCAGCGTCAGAATAGAGGATCTCGTGGTCTCCCACCTGAATCAGCGTCGGCGGGAAGCCGCTCAGATCTCCCAGCAGCGGCGACAGATCCGGGTCCCGGAAATCCCGGCCTCCGGCGTAGGCCCTGCGGACGGCCTCGATATAGTCCGGCGTCAGCATGGGATCACTCTCCGCCCGCTCCTGATAGGACGGGCCGGACATGGTCATATCCGTCCACGGGGACATCAGCAGCAAGGCTCTGGGCATCCGGCGGCCGTCCGCCCTGAGCCTCCGGCACAGCACCAGCGCCAGATTGCCGCCGGCGGAATCGCCGGCCACCGTCACGTTCCCAGCGCCGTACCCCTGGTACATCAGATAATCCCACGCTCTGACCGCATCCTCCACCGCAGCGGGATAGGGATGCTCCGGCGCCAGCCGGTATTCAAAGCTCAGCACGTCATAGCCGGTGGCGTGGGCCAGCTTGGAGGACAGTACCCGTGAATAGCCCAGATTCCCGCTGGTGTAGCCGCCGCCGTGGCAGTACAGGATCACCCGCCGGTCTCCGTGGGGCGTTTTCAGCCGTGTCCACGCGGCAGGCATCCCGCCAATGGAAAACGCCTCATAATCCATTCCCGCCATAGGCGCTGTCAGCCGTCCCAGCAATTCCTGATTCCGGCGCTGGTGTTCCAACTCCTCCGGCGTCATATTTTCCGGGGAACCGGCACTGTGCAGAGCTTTCAAGGCCCGCATCAGCGGATCCATCCGGGGATTTTCGGTGCCCGGCTTCCGTTTTCTGACCATTTGCAGCTTTTCCATAAGAACTCCTGTCCGTTTTCTATTAAGATACCATAAAACTTCCGAAAATGGAAGCGGGAAAACTGACGCACCTTGCCACGTTTCCCTCCGTGTGCTACAATAAATCGCAAATCACGCATGAGGAGGTGGGACAGATGGCAAAGCCGGACAGCCATTGGTACAGGCTGGATAATGCCGGGATTCTCTATTCCGCCTTGCAGCGGGAAGAGTACTCCGCCATTTACCGCTTTTCCGCTCTGCTGGATGAACCGGTGCGCCCCGCCGCCCTGCAAAATGCCATTGACCGGGTTATGCCCCGGTTTCCCAGCTTTGCCGTCCGCATCCGCCGGGGGCTGTTCTGGTATTATCTGGAGCCAAACACCGCGCCCGGCCCCTTCCTGAAGGCCGATGTTGCCAACCCTTGCCAGCCGGTGCGCTTCCGGGAGGACAACGGCTGGCTGGTACGCTTTTATTACTATCGGAACCGGATCTCTCTGGAGGTCTTTCACGCGCTGTCTGACGGGGCCGGTGCGCTGGTATTTTTTCGGACGCTGCTGGCGGAATACCTGCGGCAGACTGGCGCGGATATCCCCGCCGGAAACGGCGTGCTGGATCTGAACGAACCGCCCCGGAAGGAGGAGCTGGAGGATGCCTACGTCCGATACGCCGGACACCACGCGCTGGGCCTGCGGCGGATGCCCAAGGCCTATGCCAACACCGGCACCCCCGAACCTTTCTATACGTTCCACGTTACCATGGGCTTTGTGCCGCTGGACAAGCTGCGTGAGGCCGCCCGGCGGCAGAACGCCTCCATTACGGAATATCTCGCCGCCGTACTGATCCATGTGCTGCTGGAAAAGCAGCACCGGGAGCATCCCCACCGGGAGCGGCCGGTGGCGCTGGCCGTCCCCATCAATCTGCGGAGCTGGTTTCCCTCAGAAACTCTGCGGAACTTTATTACCACTGTCCGCCCCGTTATCGACCCGGCTCTCGGCGCGTACACGTTCCCGGAGATCGTCTCGCAGGTGCGGCACTACATGAAGCTCCACATCCACCGGCAGGAGCTTCAGGCCGCGTTTACCGGCAACGTGCGCTTTACGAAGAATTTCTTTCTCCGGGCCGTTCCCGTCATTCTGAAAAACCCGGTCATGGCCCTGAACTACTATCTGCTGGGCGTGCGGCCCTATTCCTGCACCTATACCAATCCCGGCGCATTTGCCGTGCCGCCGGAGATGGCGTCCCACATTCAGCGGATGGAGGTCATTCTGGGACAGGCCACCGTTCCCCGGTGTCACTGCGCCTCCATCAGCTACGGGAACACCATGGAGATCACCTTTGCCGGGACGCTGGAAGAAACGGAAACGGAGCGGGACTTCTTCCGCTTTCTGATCCGGGAAGGCATCCCGGTGCGGGTGGAAAGCAACCGATAAAGAGGAGCATCTTTCTATGTCTTACTGTGTCAACTGCGGTGTGGAGCTGGATCCCGGCGCGCAGGCCTGCCCGCTGTGCGGGACGCCTGCCTGGCATCCCGACCCGTCCGCGCCGCCCTACTTCCCCACCAACCGCGCGGCCGTACAGCCCGCATCCAAGTGGGAGGCCGCTATCCTGCTGACAGCCATGCTGGTATCCGTGTCCCTGTGCTGCGGGCTGCTGAACCTCTTTCTGCCCACAGAGCGGCCATGGTCTCTGTATGTGATCGGAGCAGCGGTGATGCTGTGGGTCTGGTTCGCCCTGCCCATGGCGCTGCGGCGGATCCCCGTTTTTCTCCGCCTCACGGCCGACGTGGCGGCCATCGGCATCTACGTCTGGCTCATTTCCATCGATCTGAACGGCGGCGCGTGGTTCCGCGGGCTGGCTCTGCCCATGATCGGATGGGCTGGTGTTCTGGTATTTCTGCTGAGCTTTCTGCTTCGGGGCGGACGCCGCTCCATCCTCTCCTCCATTGCGCTGGTGATCGGCGCGGCAGGTCTGCTGGCCATGGGCATTGAGTTTTGCATTGACCGTTACTTCCGCGGCGTGTGGCAGCCGGGCTGGTCCCTGATCGTGCTGGCGGTCTGCGTAGGACTGATCATTCCCCTGCGGATCGTCCGGCGGGTGCCTGCCCTCCGGGAAGAGGCCCGCCGCCGCTTCAACCTGTGACAACGGCTCGCCGCCTGCTGCCGATATAGAAATGGAAAAGGAGATCTTTTACTATGACCATTGCTCAGATTCTGGAGAAAATGATTGCGTATTCCGGCGGCAATCTCCATGATATCAACCATCTGATCTGCGTGTGGACCTACGCCAAAACCATCGGTGAGCTGGAAGGGCTGGAGCAGGAAACGCAGACCACATTGGAGATCGCCGCCATCACCCATGACATTGCCTGCCCGCTGTGCCGCCGGAAATACGGAAACACCATCGGTAAGCATCAGGAGGAGGAAGGCGCTCCACTGGTGCGGGCCTTTCTTTCCGATACGGGGCTGCCGGAGAAGCAGCGGGAACGAGTCGCCTATCTGGTGAGCCATCACCATACCTACACCGGCGTTGACGGATTGGACTATCAGATCCTGCTGGAAGCGGACTACATTGTAAACGCATCCGAAAACCACTACCGGCGGGAAAATCTGGAGGCCTTTCTTTCCCGCGTCATGAAAACGGACAGCGGCAGGCAGATCCTGCACTCCGTATTTCAAATATAACGGCACGGGGAGCCGACACAAGCCGGTTTCCGCGCCGTCCGCAGAACCCGTTTCCGTCCACGGCGCTTGCAAAAAAACTGCCGCGTGGTATACTGCTGCCAAAATCAATCTGTGAAAGGGGATACCAATATGCACGCAGAGGAACGCCGCCGTGCAATTCTGAACATTCTGCGCGGATCCGTTCATCCGGTCAGCGCATCGGCGCTGGCGGGGCAGCTGTCTGTCAGCCGCCAGATCATTGTGGGGGATATTGCCCTGCTGCGGGCCGGCGGAGCGGAAATTCTGGCCACTCCCCGCGGCTATTGCCTGCAAAACGCACCGGTTGCCGGTCTGATCCGCCGGGTAGCTGTCCGCCACAGCCCGGAGGCCATGGAAGCTGAATTGGACGCCATGGTGGATCAGGGCTGCACCGTGGTGGACGTCATTGTGGAGCATCCGCTCTACGGTCAGCTCACCGGTGCGCTTCAGCTTTCCAGCCGGTATGACGTGTCGCAGTTTATTACCCGCAGTCAGTCTGCGGACGCCATACCCCTCTCCCGCCTGACGGACGGCATCCACCTCCACACCCTGCTGTGTCCCAGCGAGGACGCATTCCGCCGCGTGACAGCACTGCTGCGGGAGCAGGGAATTTTGCTGGAAGAATCCACAGAAAACAGTTGACAAGAAGCAGATTCCCGTTTATGATAGGCAGGACAGGTGTCAAGACACCTGTCCTGCCTTGCTCTATTACCGCCTCCCACACCGATGCAGGCAGCAGAAGGCAGCCCATCAAAAAAGGAAAGCGTGTGTTTTATGGAAAAAGTAAAGGCGTTTCTCAAGCGGAAAAACATCGTCTTTTCCGCCAAGCGGTATGGTATTGACGCACTGGGCGCTATGGCGCAGGGGCTGTTCTGCTCCCTGCTGATCGGCACCATTCTCAATACGCTGGGCAGTCAGTTCCACATTGGCTTCCTCACCGCACAGATCGCGGAAAAAGTCCCCTACACAGTGGGCGGGCTTACCTCCTTCATGAGCGGCCCCGCCATGGCCATCGCCATCGGCTACGCTTTGCAGGCCCCCCCGCTGGTGCTGTTCTCTCTGGCGGCGGTCGGCTATGCCTGCAACCTGCTGGGCGGCGCAGGCGGCCCGCTGGCAGTGCTGTTTGTGGCCATCATCGCCGCGGAATGTGGCAAGGCCATCAGCAAGGAAACGAAAATCGACATTCTGGTAACACCCATTGTCACCACCCTCATCGGCGTAGGCGCGGCTTACATCATCGCGCCCCCCATCGGCACCGCTGCCAGCGCTTTCGGTATGGTCATCATGAAAGCCACCGAGCTTCAGCCTTTCCTGATGGGAATTCTGGTGTCCGTTCTGGTGGGCATCGCCCTGACGCTGCCCATCTCCTCCGCCGCCATCTGCTCCGTTCTGGGGCTGACCGGTCTGGCAGGCGGCGCCGCTGTGGCAGGCTGCTGCGCCCAGATGGTGGGCTTCGCCGTCATGAGCTTCCGCGAAAACAGCTGGGGCGGTCTGGTCAGTCAGGGGCTTGGAACCTCCATGCTGCAAATGCCCAACATCGTGAAAAACCCCCGGATCTGGATCGCGCCTATCGTCACCTCCGCCATCACCGGCCCCATCGCCACCTGCCTGTTCAAATTGCAGATGAACGGCGCTGCCATCAACTCCGGCATGGGAACCTGCGGCCTGTGCGGTCAGCTGGGCGTGTGGACCGGCTGGGTCTCTCCCAGCGAGACGGCTCTGGCAAACGGCGCCATCGCCATGAATCCCACTGCTTTTGACTGGGCGGGCCTGATCCTGATCTCCTTCATTCTCCCCGCCGTTCTGTGTCCCCTCATCAACCAGCTGTGCCGCAAGGCCGGATGGGTAAAGGACGGCGACCTGAAGCTGTCCTGACCCCTATTGGTGAATTATCCGAAAATAAAACCGGTCTTTTGTTGAAAAGGCCGGTTTTGTTATATTTATCCGCAATAATTGCGGAATTTATAACATTTTACTGCCCAAATTTCCGCCTTTTTATTTGTGAAAACGCAAACTTCTGTTGACGCGGCACATTTTTCGGGGTAAAATACTCTCAGATTAGGGATCGCCTTCCCTCGATGCTTTGCGCGCTGTGTTGATTCCCTGTGCAGCGCGATTTTTGTGGGAATTTTAGCAAACGATTACCTCTCCAGCTGCCCCTGCGGCTTCGTGGGAACAGATCCCTTCCCCCTGCCAATTTGATCCACAATGAAATTTCTATAAGAATCAAGTAGGAAAGGATGCGTGTGTTACATGGATGCAAAAAAATGCAGCGTACTGGCGGCAGAGATTCGGCTGGAAACCCTGAAGGTCATCCACTCCCGCGGCTTCGGCCATGTGGGCGGATCTATGGATCTGGCGGATCTGATGGCTGTTCTGTACGGTGAGGTCATGAAATTTGACCCCAAGAATCCCCGTTGGGAGGATCGTGACTGGCTGGTACTCAGCAAGGGTCACGCCGGCCCCGTGGCCTATGCCACCTTCGGTCTCATGGGCTTCTATCCCTTGGAGGAAGCCTACACCCTGAACCAGCCCCACACCAAGTTCCCCAGCCACACCGACCGCAAGCTCACCCCCGGCGTGGATCTGACTACCGGCTCTCTGGGCCAGGGCGCTTCCACCGCTGCCGGCGCTGCTCTGGGCAATAAGATCGACGGCCGCACCAGTCACGTTTTCTGCGTCGTCGGCGACGGCGAAGCGGATGAGGGCGAGGTCTGGGAGGCGTTCCAGTTTGCCTATGCCCACAAGCTGGACAACCTGATCTACTTCATTGATAAGAACGGCTACCAGCTGGACGGCCCTACCGACGACATCCTGCCCCACGGCGACATCGCCAAGAAGGCCGCGTCCTTCGGCCTGTATACCCAGGAGATCGACGGTCACGATGTGCAGGCCATCTACGACGCCATCCAGAACGCCTATGCCAACAAGGGCGTCCCCAGCTGCATCGTACTGGACACCTGCAAGGGCAAGGGCGCAACCTTCGCCGAGCCGAAGCATGACCACTCCTCTCAGCCCAACGAGGAACAGTGGGCCGAGGCTATCGCAGCTTCCGAACAGGCTCTGGAAGCTATCAAGAACGCTTAAGGAGGGTGCGAGCAATGAGTGTAAAAGTAATTGGAAAGCATGAAAAGGACTCCCGCGCCTGCCGTGACGCGCTGGCTCTGACACTGAATGAAATGATGGCTCAGGACAAGTCCATCGTCTATGTGGACTGCGACCTGATGGGCTGCATCAACACCAAGCAGCTGCGGAAAAACTACCCTGACCGGGCCTTCGAGGCCGGCATTGCCGAGGGCAACGCCGCTGGCGTAGCCGCCGGTCTGGCCGCTGCCGGCAAGAAGGTGTTCTTCCATTCCTTCGGCACCTTCTCCTCCCGCCGCTGCTACGATCAGATCTATATGTCCGCCGCTTATGCCGGACTGCCCGTTCACGTCCTCGGCTCTGACGCCGGCGTTACCGCCGCGTTCAACGGCGGCACCCATATGCCGCTGGAGGATGCCGCCATGTACCTGAGCATCCCTGAGACCACCGTGCTGGATCCCGCCGACTATGCCCAGTTGGAGTGCATCACCCGCCAGCTGCCCGGCATTACCAAGGGCGTGACCTACACCCGTTTCGTCCGCAAGGGCATCGTCAAGGTCTATGAGGACGGCTCCGAATTCCCCATCGGCAAGGGCATTGTACTCCACGAGAGCGACAAGGATGCTGCCACCATCATCACCTCCGGCATCATGGTGGATGAGTCCCTGAAGGCCTATGAAGCCCTTCAGGCTGAGGGCATCTCCGTCCGGGTCATCGATATGTTCACCTGGAAGCCGCTGGACGAGGAGCTGGTCATCAAGGCCGCCAAAGAGACCGGCGCCATCGTCACCGCCGAAAACCACAATGTCACCTGCGGTCTCGGCAGCGTGGTTGCCAACTGTCTGGCTAAGAACTGCCCCACCATTCAGGAATTTGTGGGCGTGCAGGATCTGTTCGGTCAGGTCGGCCCTCAGGACTTCCTGATGGACGAGTACGGTCTCCGGGCCGCCAACATCGTAGCCGCCGTGAAGAAGGCAATCGCCCGCAAGTAATTTCAGATATCCGGCAGAGCCTTTCGGCTCTGTCCGTATCACAATAAACTTCAATCTTAAAAAGGAGACTTCAATCATGGATGCTTTTTCCGCTTCTCTGATGGCCGATAAGCGCGAAATCATTTTCGCTCCCACCGTGTACAAGTTCCAGACCTTCGCTCAGATGGCCGAGGAATTCAAACTGGGCGAGCGGGACGTGGTACTCACCAACGAGTTCATCTACACTCCCTTCATGAAGGATCTGAACCTGAAGTGTAATTTCGTGTTTCAGGAGAAGTTCGGTGCCGGTGAGCCTTCCGAGGCCATGATCCAGACCATGTACGATGCAATCCCCTATGAAAGCTATGACCGTGTGATTGCCGTGGGCGGCGGCGCCATCATGGATCTGTGCAAGCTGCTGGGCTGCAAGCGGCCCGACACCGTGCATAACCTGTACTTCAAGCGTTTCCCCGTCCAGCATGAGAAGGACGTCATCGCCATTCCCACCACCTGCGGCACCGGCTCTGAGTGCACCAACATCTCCGTGG
>OLGA01003363.1_pt1 | contig 10334 bp, 8 predicted proteins | sample 1604881 | NCBI WGS metagenome assembly OLGA01 (sample SAMEA3888896, study PRJEB22519) | human gut metagenome | biome: human gut; feature: human-associated habitat; material: faeces | place: Denmark | collected 2009
ATAGTTGGCAAAATAATGGAATGGTTCGCTTAAGCGAAGCCACTAATGAGCAAGACCGACTAAACAACAGCAAAAACCGAACGGTGGTCGTTATCGGCATCGGACCCGGAAAATCCGAGCCTATACCGGCGAGCAAACCTCAGACATTTTAACGGGTCGCCCGCTTCTTGAAGAATACGGTCACACAGTTTTCCGAATTGTGCGGCCGTTATTTTTTTGTATGCCCGTTGCATGGTTTTTGAGAAAAATGTTTTATACAAATCAAAGGGAGTGTCTCTGTGAAAAAATCCGTGCTGCTTTTGCTTGCCTGTTCCGTTCTGCTGCTTGCGGCCTGCCAAAAAACGCCCGAGGCCGTCATGGACGGAAACGTCCTGCGCGCAAAAAGCTTGAACGATTTGCTCGTCGAGTCCCTCGTGAGCGCTCCCGACGATAACGGCGGCCGCGGAGAGGGCGTGCCGACTCTCGCCGAATCCGAGCATCTCAAGCGCGACATTTCATCCGGCGGCATAACCGTGCATATCGATGCCGATATAAAAGTGCCGAAGATAACCGGAGATATACGGACATATTCCGCGCAGTACCGCTTCTTCGACCTGTTCGAGCTCGAAGACCTGTTCTTCTCCGGCGACGATCCGATGTTCAATCCCGGCGCGGAGAAAACGGCGGAGGACGATCCGTCGGTCGGTCTGCTTCCGGGCGGATTTTATTTCGGCGTGTCCGAAGTTCTGAGCGCGTCAAACCATCCGACCGCTTTGAAACCCGGATGGGCAAAGGGCTGCAATATCTCTCCCGACGATGCGCGCCGCCTGTCGGATAAGCTTCTCGGCCGTCTCGAAATGACCGATTTTGAGCTTGTCTCTTCGCAGGTCGCTGAGCCTCTGACCGAGCGAGGCAACCGTGCCAAACGCGGCAGATATGAATATAAATATGTCCAGGTTGCCGACGGAATACCGCTTTCGAGCGGCGAGCCGGACAGCACAGGATGCACCGTTGCAATAGACGACAGGGGCGTTGTCGACGCGAGGCTCACAAGGCTTGAGCTTGGCGAGTCGAAAATCGTAAACAGCAAAGTCATGACGCTCGACGGCGTTCTCGCAGTCCTGCAGAAGAAGCTTGCCGCCGCGGGACTTGTCAAAGACTCTATAGTAAAAGAGATAAGCTTTGAATATATGTCGGTCGAAGACCCCGAAACATATAATTCGACCGTGTTCCCGTGCTGGCGTTTCTGTATTGCTACTACCGCGACGCTGGAGCAATACGGCGAATATGAAAATGATATTATAATCAATGCCGTAACCGGTGAATTTTACGCCGTTACGAATAGATACGAGTAACCAAAAGGAGGAAAACAAAATGTTGAAACGCACAAAAGGATTCGTATCGCTCGTTGCCGCAATCGCACTCATGCTGGGACTCTGTTCCTGCAGCGGCAAACCCGAAACAGACCCGAGCACAACTGCCGACCCGACCGGAATAGGGGCGCAGGCAGAGACCGGGGAGAACACCACAGCGAAGGATATTGCTCCCGAAAGCGGCACACCGGAAACCGCCGCCGAAGAAGCGGGCACTGCCGAGAAAGCAAGCACCGCCGCGCCGACCGAAAAGACGACAAAGGGCAAAAATAACCATGTGAATGTCAGCGCCGCCGGATTCATCTGGCCCGTGCCCGGCTATACACAGCTTTCCTCTCCGTACAGCACTCAGTATAAGCGCATAAGCATCAAGGCCGATTTCGGCGCAAAGGTCGTCGCCTGTGCAAGCGGAAGAATAACGAAGCTTTATACAAACGAATACGACAGCCCCTGCGCCGTGCTGACCTGCGACAACGGCTATGTCATCGAATACAGCGCGGCCAAGTTCTCTGTAAAACAGGGCGAATATGTCTCCCGCGGAGATGATATGGGCTTTATCGGCAAATACGGAACCGGCCCCCACCTGAACATTTCAGCCACAAAGGATGGCGTAAGCGTCGATCCCGCAACGATTATAATACCATGAACCGGCTCCGCGCGCCTTGCACAACGAGGGTGATAGTTGACGGTGCAAAGATAAAAAACCGCGAGAGCCGATAATACTATGCTAAAGGCAATCGCCGCAAATTAACCCCGCAGATTACAAAACAAAATCTGCGGGGTGTTTTATCGGACACTGATTTTTTGATTTTAATAATTTATTGCTTTTAATAATAGCATCTGATATACTGAATATGACATTATGGGACAAAAACGGCGGCAAAAATTTTGAATAAAAAGGGCAAAAAAAATAAAGGACTTCACTTGAGAAGTCCTCTGCGCACACACTGTGCAGTCGGTCAAAGCCGACGGTTTGAGTAAACTTTTATTTGAACTCAACAGCGTAATTCCATAGGGGTCTACAAAACTACAATGCTATATTAGCACAGCGAAAGGCGGTTGTCAATATGAAAAATAAAAAATACTATCTCGGCCTTGACATCGGCTCCGATTCCGTGGGCTATGCGGTGACCGATGATGAGTATAATCTCCTGAAGTTTCACGGCGAGCCCGCATGGGGAGCTACTCTCTTTGATGCGCCGGCGTCAAAAGCCGAAAGGAGAGGTTACCGTACCGCGAGACGCAGACTCGAGCGCCGCAAGCAAAGGGTTCAGCTCGTGCGCGAGCTGTTTGCCGAAGAGATAGCGAAGGTAGACGGGCGGTTCTACATCCGACAGCAGGAGTCGGCTCTTTTCCGCGAGGACGCAGGCGATGCGTACAGTATCTTCAACGACCCCGACTACACGGACAGGGAGTATTATGCGGAATACCCGACGATACATCATCTGATTTTCGAGCTTATGAAAAATCCCGCGCCGCACGGTGTGAGACTTGTCTATCTTGCGTGTGCGTGGCTCGTTGCGCACCGCGGGCATTTTCTGAGCAATATAAGCAAGGATAATATGGATTCCTTCAGGGATTTCAATCTGGTATATAAGTCGTTCATTTCATTTTTTACCGATAACGGATATGATGTGCCGTGGAATGAATGCGACGAAAAAGAGCTCGGCAATATCATGAAAAAGAAAATAAGGGTAACGGATAAAAAGAAGGAGCTGACAGACTTGCTTTACGGCGGGAAAAAGCCCTCAAGCGAGGCAACTGAGGACTTCCCGTTCAGCCGCGCGGCGATAATCGGTCTTTTTGCCGGCAGCAAGGTGCGGCCCAAGGATTTGTGCCAAAACAGCGACTATGAGAATCTCGAGGGGATAACGCTCGACATGGACGATGAAAAATTCATCAACCTTTCGACGGAGCTCGGGGATGATTACGAGCTTATTGCGGCTATGCGAGCGGTTTACGACTGGACTGTGCTTGCGGATATTCTGGGGAACTATTCGTGCATATCGGAGGCAAAGGCTGCGGTTTATGAGCAGCACAGGAAGGATCTTCGCTTCCTCAAAGACGTTATAGCAAAATACAGACCCGAAAAATACAGCGAGGTTTTTCGTGCTGCCGACAAGGACAACTACGTTGCATATGCTTATCACACAGATGAGGTTTCCGGTTCAAATTTAAAGAGAAAGGATAAGGAGGCGTTCTCGAAATACATTCTCGGTATAGTTAAAAATATATCTCCCGACGCTTCGGACAAGCAGAATTTCGACGATATGATAACGCGCCTCGAGGATCGGACTTTCATGCCCAAGCAAAAAGACGGCGACAACCGCGTCATTCCTCAGCAGCTCTACGCCTATGAGCTTGATGCGATTTTGAAAAATGCGGCGCAGTATCTTCCGTTTCTTAACGAGACCGATGAGGACGGCTTGAGCGTCGCGGATAAAATAAGCTCTGTCTTTTCTTTCCGCGTGCCGTATTTTGTGGGGCCGCTCAATTCAAATTCGCCCAGGGCGTGGCTTGCGAGAAAGAGCGGGAAAATATATCCATGGAACTTCGAAAAGATGGTTGATCTCGATGCCAGCGAGCAGAATTTTATTGAGCAGCTGACGAATACCTGCACATATATTCCGGGGGAGCCGGTTCTGCCGAAGGATTCGCTGCTCTATCACAAATTTTCCGTGCTCAACGAGATAAACAACCTGTGCATAAACGAAAAGAGGATATCCGTAGAGCTAAAGCAGGAAATATATAATAATGTCTTTATGTGCAGAAGAAAGGTCACGCGCAAACAGCTCATATCATATCTTGTTGCCAACGGCTATGTCGAAAAGGGCAAAGAGAACACCGTGACGGGAGTCGATATCAACATCAACTCGAATCTCGCGTCGCAGATATCCTTCAAAAGGCTGATTGAGTCCCGCGTTTTGTCGGAGCAGGATGTTGAAAGGATAATTGAAAGAGCATCATACTCCGAGGATAAAACGAGGCTTGCCGCATGGCTGAAGCGCGAATATCCCAACGTGAACGATGCCGACCGCAAATATATCTGTTCGCTGAGAATACATGATTTCGGCAGACTTTCGCGCAGATTCCTCTCCGGCGTGGAGGGCGTCAGAAAAGAGACCGGCGAAGTGATGACGGTTATCTCCGCCCTTTGGGAGACGCAGTATAACCTTATGGAAATTGTGGCGGACGCCGACAGGTTCACCTTTAAGGACGAGCTCAAAACAATCAGGGACGACTACTATTCTGAGCATCCGCAGACCCTGGACAGCCGTCTTGACGATATGTATGTTTCCGATGCGGTGCGCAGACCGATACACAGAACGCTTGACATAATCAAAGATGTTGTAAAAGCGTTCGGAGAGCCGGAAAAAATATTTGTCGAGACGACGAGAGACGCCTCCGGCAAGAAAAAAGGCGAGCGGACTACACCGAGAAAAGAGCAAATTCTCGAGCTCTATAAAAAGTGCGGCAGCGAGGATGTGCGTCTGCTTCAGGAGCAGCTCGAGGCGATGGGCGAAGCGGCTAACACAAAGCTGCAAAGCGAAAAGCTTTTCCTCTACTATATGCAGCTTGGCAGATGTATGTATACGAATCAGCCGATAAAGCTGGAGGCGCTTGGAACTAAGCTCTATGATATCGATCATATCTATCCGCAGTGTTTCGTCAAGGATGACAGCATAATCAACAACAAGGTGCTTGTTCTCAGCGAGGCCAACGGCGCAAAGGGCAATGTGTATCCGATAAACAGCGATATACGTAAAAAAATGCACGGCATCTGGGAGTCCTACAAGGCTCACGGATTGATAAGCGAAGAAAAATTCAAGCGACTTACCCGCACGACCCCGTTCACGGAAGAGGAGAAGTATAACTTTATTAACCGCCAACTTACCGAAACCTCGCAGTCCACAAAAGCGGTTGCGACGCTGCTCAATGAATTCTATCCCGATACGGAGATAGTGTATTCAAAAGCGGGACCGGTTTCGGATTTTCGCAAAGAGTTTGAAATTTACAAATCGAGGCTGTTCAACGATTTGCACCACGCGGTTGACGCATATCTCAATATCGTGGTCGGAAATGTGTATCACATGAAGTTTACGCGCAGATGGTTTAATGTGAATTCCGACTACAGCATGAAAGCAAAAACCATATTCACCCACCCGGTCATCTGCGGAGGGCAAACGGTCTGGGACGGCGCGCATATGCTCGAAAAGGTAAAGACGACTGCCGCTAAGAATAACGCTCATATCACGAAGTTTGCAACCTTTAAAAACGGCGGTCTTTTTGACCAAAACCCCATATCGGCAAAAGAAGGGCTGACGCCGCTGAAAAAAGGCTTGCCGACCGAAAAGTACGGCGGCTACAACAAGGCGGGTTCGATGTTCTTCATTCCTGTCAGATACAGGGTAGGCAAAAAAACGGATATAATCATAATGCCCGTAGAATTGCTTTGCGGTAAAAAATTCCTTGAGGATGCGGCTTTTGCCAAAGAGTATACCTTCGACAGATTGGGACGCCTTCTCAAAAAGACCGTTGATGAGTTTTCGTTCCCGCTCGGCATGAGACCGTGGAAGGTAAACACTGTGCTGTCGCTTGACGGATTCAGAGTGTGTATAAGCGGAGGCAAAGGCGGCGGAACCCAACTTATAACACAAACTCTCACACAGTTTGCGGCAAGCAAAGATTGGGCGTTCTATCTGAAAAAGCTTGAGGAATTCAACAAGAAGAACTCCAAAAATCCCAATCATATCTATGATGAAAAATATGATAAAATCTCCGCAGAAAAGAATTTGGAGCTCTACGATCTCTATATTGACAAGCTCGAAAATTCAATATTCTCAAAGCGCGTGAATTGTCCGACAGAGCTATTGAAAAAAGGAAGAGATAAATTTATCGCCCTCGGTATAAAAGAGCAGGCGCAAGCTCTGCTCAATATACATCAGGTGTTCGGCAGAATATCGAGAGGATGCGACTTGAGCGCAGTTGGCGGTACATCAAGGTCTGCGGCAACAGAAAGCCTCAGTACAAAAATATCCAACTGGAAAAAGGACTACAAAGATGTTCGCATAATCGATTCCTCGGCATCCGGACTTTGGGAAAAGCGTTCGTGCAACCTCCTTGATTTGCTATGAGCTGGAGAACGGTTATAATATCCGGGCAGGCGAAGCTCGATTATAAAATGGGGCTTATGGTTGTGCGCGGAGAGGAGACAAAGCGCGTAGTCATAGATGAAATAGCGATTCTTGTTATTGAGAACCCCGCCGTTTCTCTGACGGGCTGCCTGATAGAGGCTCTTATCGAAAAGAAAGTGAAGGTCATATTCTGCGACTCGAAGCGAAGTCCGACGGCGGAGCTTGTCGCGCATCACGGCAGCCATGACAGCGCGGCGAAGATTCGCACGCAGATAACATGGAGCGACGAGATAAAGGCCGTGATATGGCGCGAGATAATCACGGAGAAGATAAGAAAACAGGCGGAGTTCCTCTATGAGCTCGGCAAGGACAAAGAGGCGGATCTTATCACGACGTATATAGGCAATGTCGAATTGCTCGACGCAAGCAACCGAGAGGGCCATGCGGCAAAGGTCTATTTCAACGCGCTTTTCGGCATGGATTTCACCCGAAGCGCGGACAATGCAGTGAACGCGGCGCTGAACTACGGTTACAGTCTCATACTCTCCTCCTTTAACCGCGAGGTCAGCGCCAACGGATATCTGACTCAGCTCGGAATTTTTCACAACAATATGTTCAATCATTTTAATTTGAGCTGTGATTTGATGGAGCCGTTTCGCATAATAGTAGACCGCTTTGCGTTTGAGCTCAGGCCCGAGACTTTCGACAAGGACGAAAAGCACGCCATGTGGCATATTTTGGAGCAAAGGGTTAGAATCGACAGCACATACCGCAGCGTATCCGATGCGATAAAAATTTATACGCGCAGCGTCTTTGAGGCGATAAACGACGGCGACGCTTCGCAGATAAAAAACTATCTCATCGACGCGGAGAGCGACTATATTGTTGACATATGAGCAGCTTTAGATTTATGAGGATAATAGTATTTTTTGATCTTCCGACCGAAACAAACGAGGATAAACGGGCATACCGTCACTTTCGCAAGGCTCTTATCAAGGACGGCTTTATCATGATGCAGGAGTCTGTTTATACCAAGCTGATGACGACCCCGTCTGTTGAAAACTCCGTCAAAAACCTTATCCGTAAAAATAAGCCGGAAAAGGGAATAGTCCAGACGCTCACCGTGACGGAAAAGCAGTTTTCAAAGATGGAGTTCGTTGTCGGCGAATATCACTCCGATATCATAGACTCGGAGGAACGGCTGGTGATACTTTGAAATTTGTTTTTCCCGAAATAGACTTTATTTTTGATACAGAATGTGATAAAATTAATACGCTGATAATAGAAAACCCGGTTCTTTTCCGCAGCCTGCTTCAGGATATAACCGATCAGCTCTCCGGCCTTGACGGAAAGGCGGTGCTCTCGGAAAACAGCAAGCTTTTGAACATAGTCAAAAAGCTCGAGCTTTTGGACAGATTTATTCCTTTCGATTTGAATTCAAAGGCGATAAATTCAAAAATCGTTGCCGACCTTGAGCTGAAAGCCGTTTCGGATGAGTTCTATTCCGCTACGGTCGAGACCGTCGGGCGCATGGAGACGCTGCTCAACAATCTGGCGTTTGACTATATGTGCGATATCGATTTCACAAAAGTGAGCATAGGCTCGTTCATTAAAGCCGCCGGAGTTGAAGTGCGCAGCGCGCAGAGCGGACTTGCGGAAAAAATCATTGATTATTTCGAGCTGGTCACGGAATTTATCGGCCCCAAAATGTTTGTAACGGTTAATCTCCGTTGCTATATATCCGATAAGGACGCAGAGCTGTTTATAAAAACCGCGATTTCGCACGGCTATCATCTTTTGATGATAGAGAGCTTTGAGCACGAGAGGCTTTCGTGCGAAAAGCGACTGGTTGTAGACAGCGATCTGTGCCTTATCTGCTGAGCGTTTTGCGACCCCTTTTAACCTCATCTCAGACAATTGCAGGTTGTTTTCGGGATTTTGATTCCGAATTTGAGATTTGAGGTTTGAGAGCAGTGTAATTCCATAGGGGTCTCAAACACAAGCCAAGAATAAACAGTCATTAAAGATGTTTGAGAGCAGTGTAATTCCATAGGGGTCTCAAACTATAAGTCATACATTAACCCCCTGAAAGCTGTTTGAGAGCAGTGTAATTCCATAGGGGTCTCAAACGGTCAAGGCGTGCCCGTACGCCTTGGTTTGGTTTGAGAGCAGTGTAATTCCATAGGGGTCTCAAACACTGTTTGCTCACCTTGTTAGCCCCGCCGTAGTTTGAGAGCAGTGTAATTCCATAGGGGTCTCAAACCAACTCGATTTTTGTTAGCGGAGTAAGCTTGTTTGAGAGCAGTGTAATTCCATAGGGGTCTCAAACACACACGAAACGTTATAAAACAATTGGCGGGTTTGAGAGCAGTGTAATTCCATAGGGGTCTCAAACAATTCCGCCCTCTTTCGACGAGACGAGAGTGTTTGAGAGCAGTGTAATTCCATAGGGGTCTCAAACAATATAACGGCTCAGATGTCGGCCTTAAGGTTTGAGAGCAGTGTAATTCCATAGGGGTCTCAAACTTTACCTCCGTGACAAGCGCGGGGGATGTTGTTTGAGAGCAGTGTAATTCCATAGGGGTCTCAAACGCTCGTCCACCTACGATACCGCGCAGATGTGTTTGAGAGCAGTGTAATTCCATAGGGGTCTCAAACGGACAAGCGTGCGCCGATAGTTGTCGCGTAGTTTGAGAGCAGTGTAATTCCATAGGGGTCTCAAACTCATATCGCCGTTACAATGCGTGTTCGGTAGTTTGAGAGCAGTGTAATTCCATAGGGGTCTCAAACAAACAGCTGTATGCTAACATCGGCTACTACGTTTGAGAGCAGTGTAATTCCATAGGGGTCTCAAACGGACTAACTGCGCTCCGGAAAGGCCACGCGGTTTGAGAGCAGTGTAATTCCACAATGATGTTCAAAGCGCATTTTGTATTTAAGATAAAGGAGCGATTGTTTATGGGAAAATTATGTAGTTTTTGCGGAGCTCAAATGAGAGACGACGCTGCGGTATGCGCAAATTGCGGAAAGACGCCCGACGGCACGCCCGGCAAGGCTTCCGTCGGCGGGGCTTCAAAAAGCAAGCCGAAAAACAAAAAAATCATCAAAGACGTCATTGCAATCGTTGCGGCAATACTCGTTTTTGCGATTGCGGTAGGCGTGACAACCTCTTTTGTCGGTTATCGCGGCGCAGTCAGAAAAGCCATGAACGCCTATAAAAAAGCGGATGTGGACGCGCTGGTCGATATGAGCTGCTCTTTCTTTAAAAATCAGGATTACAAGGACAGCCTGGCGTATAAATACAAGTTCCGTATGGAGGAGGATTTTGACGGGATAGATCCCTCGGAATGCTCGGTAAAATATAAAATCACCAAGACCGCCGAATTCTCCGACAGCCAGGTAACCGACTTAATGGAGGATCTCGTATACGGAGGTCTGGCCACCGAGCAGGACGTTAATTCGGTTAAAAAGATAATGAATATTAATCTCGAGGTCACTATAAAACACGGCTCGGATTCGAAGTCCGTTTCAAAATTGATTTTACTTGTCAAGGAGTCCGGAAGCTGGAAGCTGATGACCTTCGAATAATGAGAACTGAGTCGGAAAACCGCGCCGCTTAACAGCGTGAGTGACTTGTATATTTGCAAAGTTACGCCTTCTTTGGTAAATGAATGCACCGAAGGAGGCGGTTTGCTTCTGTAATTGGTATTTGAACGATTCGCAGGCTGCGTTAAATAGTTTTTTCGTGCCCGTGCCGCGACTCCCAAAAAGAGAAACGGCGTTATTATACGGACTGTCTTGACAAATTTAAAGTTAAATAATATATTAGATTTGTAACGAAAAACCG
>OLGA01003364.1_pt1 | contig 10332 bp, 9 predicted proteins | sample 1604881 | NCBI WGS metagenome assembly OLGA01 (sample SAMEA3888896, study PRJEB22519) | human gut metagenome | biome: human gut; feature: human-associated habitat; material: faeces | place: Denmark | collected 2009
GCGCTGAACCGGGAGCTGCGCCGTCAGGGCGTGGGCGTCATGGCAGTCTGCCCCTTCTGGACAAAGACCGCCTTCTTTGACCGGGCCACCTCTTCCGGCGGCGAGGACGTGGTGAAGAAGTACGCCGCCATGTACGATCCCGACGACATCGTGCGCCGCACATGGCGGGACGCCAAGCGGGGCCGGGATGTGTGTACCTACGGCTTTGTGGCCCGCGGTCAGGCGGCGCTGACGAAGCTTCTGCCCCACAGTGTGGTCATGGACGTGTGGATGAAGCAGCAGAAGCTGTCGTGATCTCAGATCATCCGGCGCTGGAGAGCTTTTCCAGCGCTTCCTCTTTTGTTGCCACAAAGAAAAAGTCCTTGCCCTGATTGGATTCATAGATAAAATCATGCAGCGGCTTGCTTGTGTAGCGGGAATAATCGCCGTAGATGGCCATTTTGACGCGGTAGTTGATGAACTTCTGTAAAATCTCCCCTGCCAGCTGGGTGCTGAGGATGAAGAAATCACCGCACACCAGCTTCTTGTCGATGGCGATGCGGGAGCAGCCGGTCTCGTACCGCATCGTCATGGCAAGCTCCATGGCGGAGGCGGCATCGGTGATGGCCACACCCTCTGTCACAACGGCGATGGTCACGCCGTTTTTCCTGACTGTCTCGATTTTCATACGCGCCTCCACAGCAGGCGGTTGTCCTCAAAGAGCGCCGTCAGCCGTCCGGTGTCCTTCAGCCACGCCAGATAGGACCGCACCGTGCTGCCCACCAGCACATACTGCTCAAAGCTCATGGTCAGCCCGTAGGCGGCAAACAGCTGCTGCAGGATATCCTCAAAGCCGCGGGGCGCGGCGCAGAGGTCCACGATCCTCTCCGCGATCTCATGCACCTTTCGGATATTGTACTGCGCCAGATCGGCGATGTCCTCCGTCACCTCCGTGTGCGCAGGCACAAATACCTTCGCCGTCATGGCCTGCACCTGCTCCAGCGTTTTCAGGTACCCGGCCACGTCGTAAATAAAGCCGATCTGGTACTTGTCCAGTATCTCCCGGCTGGAAAGGCAGTCCGCCAGAAACACCACGTCGTCCGGCGTCCGAAAGCCTACCATGTCGAAAAAGTGCCCGGGCAGGGGGATAGACGCAAAGCCCTCCGGCAGCTTGTCCGCCGTCAGCTCCGCCGCGTCGCTCTCCTGTGCCAGCAGAAACTTGTGCCGCAGGTCCTTGGGCGGATATCCGCCGTAGAGAAACGACGGCTCCAGCACCGGGTGCCGGGTAAACGCGCAGTCGATTCCCGGCGCGTAGATCCTGCAGCCCGTCTGTCCCTGCAAATACCGGTTCCCGCCGATGTGGTCGGCGTTGGCGTGGGTGTTGTAGATCGCCGTCAGCTGCCAGCCGTTGGCGTCCAGCACCTGCCGTATCCTCCGCCCCGCGTCCTTGTCGTTGCCGCTGTCGATCAGGCAGACGTTTTTCTCATCCAGCCGGAAGAGGCCGATGTTGGTGGGGCTCTTGATGTAATACGTCCTCTCGGTAAGCTGTATCAGTTCGTACATAGCGGTATCCCCTCCGTTACTTTTTTGTATCGCCATCCGATCATGTTTTGTTGCTTCCTTGTCCTGTCATCCTATCAGTTTTTCCGCCTCTTTGTAATGTCATTCTATCATGTTTTGCTGCTTCTTTGTGCTGTCATCCTATCATATTCCCCCGCTTCTTTATATTGTCATCCTATCATATTTTCCCGCAAAACACAAGCGCCCGGCTGATAGCCGGGCACCTGCGTACCTCATCTGTATATGGCGCCGCTGGCCGCCACACAGTTCTTTCCGTTGTTTTTGCAGATATACAGCTGCCTGTCCGCCTTTGCGATGAGTGAAAAGTCCTTCAATTCCCGGCCTGTCCCGCACGCAACACCGAAAGAGGCCGTAACAATGTGCCGGTCCGGCAGGTCCTCTCTTGGAACAGCCGCGGCGCGCACCGCGTCAAGAAGCGCACCGGCGATACGGCGGGCCTCCTCACCGATACCCGGCAGGATCGCCACGAACTCCTCGCCTCCAAAGCGGAAGAGATACCGGTCAGCCGCCGCCAACACCCCGACCACGCTTCCGGCCACACGCCGCAGCGCTTCGTCGCCCTTCATGTGGGAGTAGTTGTCGTTGTACGATTTGAAATCATCCACGTCAAAAATAATGACGCTGACCCGTTCCGGCGCGGTTTTATCGGCAATGAACGTGCCATACGTCTCCATCGCCTTTTTATTCAGTGTTTCCGTCATCACGTCGTTGTAGGCCAGCTTGATGAAAGCGTGACCCATTTCCTTGATGTGCCGTTCGTTGGCAGACTGCCGAAGGAAGATGGACCGCAGCACGATAAAACCTACAATGATGGAAAATCGCAGCAGGAAATGCTTGAACAGATCATAGTTCTCCGCGTAGGGAAGCTGTCCGGGCAGCCACCAGCTGATCAATATCAGAACACATACCGCCACAGTATCCACACGGCGGTATGTGGGCGCGATCATGATCGCAAACAGATAGCACATGGAGATGGACAACCCGACCCGGTGAAAGTTGCAGGAGACCATAAAGACGGTAACGCTGGCGATCACCACCCCATAGTAGGCCAACAGCGCAAACCGCGCCGGCGGCGCATCGTATTCTCCTCCACGCTTTTTATAGGCGATCGTAAACACCAGCATCGCCAGCGAGCCGCCGATCATCATGTAAAGCGGCACCATGTCAATGGGGATCATCGAGCGCGCCGCGATGTTCTTGACCAGGTAGATCCCGTTGGTCAGTATAAACAGAATGGCTGCATAAAATACGACCGAAAAATTCTGCCGCATAAGGATGCTCTCCACAGTCGGAATCTCATCGATCTGTATTCCCAGCACACGATCACTAAAGCTCTTAAACCTGGCAAACGCCATATCCGATATCCAGCAGGACACCCTCTGCACAATATCGACCTTATCCCCTCGTCTTTCCATATGATCCCTCCAGCAAATAATACGACCCCGTTTGTCTGCTTTTGTTGATCTATTGTTATATTTTACCATGCTTCCGCCCAAAACACAAGCGCCCGGCTGATAGCCGGGCGCTTGGTGTTATGATTATGCGGGAAATCGAGCCCTTACTTGGCGTCCTTGATGGCAGCCTGTGCGGCGGCCAGACGGGCGATGGGCACGCGGAAGGGGGAGCAGGACACATAGTCCAGACCCACGCGGTGGCAGAACTCCACGCTGGAGGGGTCGCCGCCGTGCTCGCCGCAGATGCCCAGATGGATGTCGGGGCGGGTGGCGCGGCCCAGCTTGCAGGCCATATCCACCAGCTTGCCCACACCGACCTGATCCAGCCGGGCGAACGGATCGCTCTCATAGATCTTGTTGTCGTAGTAAGCGGGCAGGAACTTGCCGGCATCGTCACGGCTGAAGCCAAAGGTCATCTGAGTCAGGTCGTTGGTACCGAAGGAGAAGAACTCCGCCTCGGTGGCGATGGCATCAGCGGTCAGCGCAGCACGGGGGATCTCGATCATGGTGCCCACCAGGTACTTCATGTTCATACCGGCAGCAGCCAGCTCCTCGTCAGCGGTCTTGACCACCACGTCCTTGACGAACTTCAGCTCCTTGACCTCGCCCACCAGGGGGATCATGATCTCGGGAACCATGTTCCAGTCGGGGTGCTTCTTCTGGACGTTGATGGCGGCGCGGATGACGGCACGGGTCTGCATGACGGCGATCTCCGGGAAGGTGACGGCCAGACGGCAGCCGCGGTGGCCCATCATGGGGTTGAACTCATGCAGGGAGGCGATGATGGCCTTGATCTCGGCCACGGTCTTGCCCATATCCTTGGCCAGCAGCTCGATGTCGGCCTCCTCGGTGGGAACGAACTCGTGCAGAGGGGGATCCAGGAAGCGGATGGTAACGGGGCAGCCCTCCATGGCCTCGTAGATGCCCTCGAAGTCGCCCTGCTGCATGGGCAGCAGCTTGGCCAGCGCCTTCTCGCGCTGCTCCTTGGTGTCGGAGCAGATCATCTCGCGGATGGCGGCGATACGGTCACCCTCGAAGAACATGTGCTCGGTACGGCACAGGCCGATGCCCTGAGCGCCCAGAGAACGGGCACGGGCGGCGTCGGCGGGAGTGTCGGCGTTGGTGCGCACCTTCAGGCGGCGGAACTTGTCCGCCCACGCCATGATGCGGCCGAAGTCGCCGCCCACATTGGCGTCCACGGTGGGCATAGCGCCGTCGTAGATGCTGCCGGTGGAGCCGTCCAGGCTCAGCCAGTCGCCCTCGTGATAGGTCTTGCCGGCCAGAGTGAACTGCTTGTTGGCCTCGTCCATATTGATGGCACCGCAGCCGGAGACGCAGCACTTGCCCATGCCGCGCGCCACCACAGCCGCGTGGGAGGTCATGCCGCCGCGGACGGTCAGGATGCCCTGAGCGGCCTTCATGCCCTCGATGTCCTCGGGAGAGGTCTCCAGACGAACCAGAACCACCTTCTCGCCCCGGGCAGCCCACTCCTTGGCGTCCTCGGCGTTGAACACGATCTTGCCGCAGGCAGCGCCGGGGGAGGCGGGCAGCGCCTTGCCCACCGGCTCGGTGGCCTTCAGCGCCTTGGGGTCGAACTGGGGATGCAGCAGGGTATCCAGGTTGCGGGGGTCGATCATGGCCACGGCCTGCTGCTCGGAGATCATGCCCTCGTCCACCAGGTCGCAGGCGATCTTCAGCGCGGCGGGAGCGGTACGCTTACCGTTGCGGCACTGCAGCATGTACAGCTTGCCGTGCTCCACGGTGAACTCCATATCCTGCATATCGCGATAGTGGTCCTCCAGGATATTGCAGACCTTCACGAACTCGTCATAGGCCTCGGGGAACTTCTCAGCCATCTCGGCGATGGGCATGGGGGTACGCACGCCGGCCACCACGTCCTCGCCCTGGGCATTGGTCAGGAACTCGCCCATCAGCTTCTTCTCGCCGGTGGCGGGGTCACGGGTGAACGCCACGCCGGTGCCGCAGTCGTCGCCCATGTTGCCGAAGGCCATGGACTGCACGTTGACGGCGGTGCCCCAGGAATAGGGGATGTCGTTGTCACGGCGATACACGTTGGCGCGGGGGTTGTCCCAGCTGCGGAACACGGCCTTGATGGCGCCGATGAGCTGCTCCTTGGGGTCAGAGGGGAAGTCCTCGCCGATCTTGGACTTGTACTCGGCCTTGAACTGACCGGCCAGCTCCTTCAGATCCTCGGCGGTGAGCTCCACGTCCTGGGTGACGCCCTTCTTCTCCTTCATCTCGTCGATGAGCTGCTCGAAATACTTCTTGCCCACCTCCATGACCACGTCGGAGTACATCTGGATAAAGCGGCGGTAGCAGTCCCAGGCCCAGCGGGGGTTGTTGGACTTCTTGGCGATAACGTCCACCACGTCCTCGTTCAGGCCCAGGTTCAGGATGGTGTCCATCATACCGGGCATGGAGGCCCGGGCGCCGGAGCGGACGGAGACCAGCAGGGGATTCTCGTGATCGCCGAACTTCTTACCGGTGATCTTCTCCATCTTCTCGATGTATTCCATGATCTCGGCCATGATGGCGTCGTTGATCTGGCGGCCATCCTCATAATACTGGGTGCAGGCCTCGGTGGTGATGGTGAAGCCCTGGGGCACGGGCAGGCCAATGTTGGTCATCTCGGCCAGATTGGCGCCCTTACCGCCCAGCAGCTCGCGCATTTTGGCGTTGCCCTCGGTAAAGAGATAGCAATACTTCTTACTCATTTAGTTCCCTCCGTATATAAAATATAGTTACGAACATCTCATTATAGGCACATCCCCCGCCAAAAGCAAGAGCATTTTCGCAAAAAGGAATCTTTTTGCCATTATGGCCGAAAATTACCGGGAATATTCTCCCGACAGGAAACTATTTTTTGTGGAAAAGCCGCGCCTGCGCCTTGCGGAGGAACCCGGGGGTGTGCTATACTTATAGAATCGGTTCGTATGACCATCACAGCGGCCATGGAAGGGAGGGCGGACCATGGGGCAGCTTCTGCCGGAAAACAGCACATTGGCCCGCCGCCTGCGCCGGGCCGCCCAGGGCGGCGCATTGCCCCATGCCATCATTTTCTCCGGCAGCGGGGACCGCATGGCCGCCGCCCGCTTCGCCGCCGCCGCCATGGAGTGCCAGGCGGAGGGGGGGCGGCCCTGCCTGCAATGCCGCCAGTGCCGCAAGGTGATGGAGGACATCCACCCGGACGTGCAGACGGTGCAGGACCCCGACCACCGGGAGCTGCCGGTGGACCTGCTGCGCAGGCTGCGGCAGGACGCCTATATCCGGCCCAACGACGGGGCCGCCAAGGTGTATATCTTCCCGGACTGCGACGCCCTGAACCAGCGGGACCAGAACGTGCTGCTGAAGCTGGTGGAGGAGGGCCCGCCCTATGCGGCCTTCCTGTTCTGCGCGGAGACGGCGGCGGCGCTGCTGCCCACCATCCGCTCCCGCTGTGTGGAGTGGAAGCTCCGGGGCGGGGACGAGGACGCCCGGGACGACACCGCCCGGGACCTGTGCCGGGCCTTTGCCAGCGGACAGCTGCTGCCGGTGAGCCAATACCTGGTGGGGCTGGAGAACAAGCGCCTGAAGCGGGAGCAGCTGCAGCAGCTGCTGGAGGCCGGATGGCGCGCCGCCGCCGAGGCCCTGCTGGCCGCCTATGGAAAGCCGGACCCGGCGGATATCCCCGGGACGGAGGAGCTGCGCCGGGGCCTTACCGTCCGGCAGCTCCGGGGCCTGACGGAGCTGATGAAGCGCTATTGCCTGGAGTGCCGCTATAACGTGGGCGTGGGCCATGTGCTGGGGGCCCTGTGCGCCGGGTGGCAGGAGCTGCTATGAGAGACATGAGCTATACGGATATACGAAAGGACTTAACTATATGACAACTGTGATCAGCGTCCGCTTCCGCAGCGGATGCAAAACCTACTTCTTTGACCCCGGCGACGTGCAGGTGCAGACCGGGGACCACGTCATCGTGGAGACGGCCCAGGGCCTGGAATACGCCCAGTGTACCATGGGCAACCACCCGGTGGACGACTGCTGCGTCATCCAGCCCCTGCGGCCCATGGTCCGGGTGGCCACGGAAAATGACCGCCGGACGGCGGCCCACAACCGCGCCCGGGAAAAGGAGGCCTTCGACATCTGCCAGAAGAAGATCCTCCAGCACAAGCTGGAGATGAAGCTGGTGCGGGTGGAGTGCAGCTTCGAGGGGAACAAGATCCTGTTCTTCTTCACCGCCGACGGGCGGGTGGACTTCCGGGAGCTGGTGAAGGACCTGGCCTCCGTGTTCCGGGCCCGCATCGAGCTGCGGCAGATCGGCGTCCGGGACGAGGCCAAGATGCTGGGGGGCCTGGGCATCTGCGGCCGGCCCTTCTGCTGCGCCCAGTTCCTGGACGACTTTGTGCCGGTGTCCATCAAAATGGCCAAGACCCAGAGCCTGTCCCTGAACCCCACCAAAATCTCCGGCACCTGCGGGCGGCTGATGTGCTGCCTGAAATACGAGCAGGACGCCTATGAGGACGCCCTGAAGCGCATGCCCAAAAACGACTCCTTTGTCCAGACCCCCGACGGCCCCGGCAACGTGTGCGAGGTGAACGTGCTCCGGGAGACCATGAAGGTCCGGCTGGACGAAAAGCCGGATTCCCCCCGGTGCTATCACAACTGCGAGGTGTGCGTCCTGCGCAACGGCAAAGGAAGCCGCGACGGCATCCAGGTGCCCCAGGAGCGGCCCGAGCGGTATGTGGAGGAGCGGCCCGAGGAGGAGGTCCCCATGCCGTTGGTCATCGCGGACTTTGACCCCGACGCCCCCGCCCGGGAGGAGCGTCCTCCCCGCCGCCGGAACGACCGCCGCAGAAAGGGCGGCAGCCGTCCCCAGCAGGCCGGGGAAAAGGCCCCGGAAAAGGCCGAAAAGCCCCGCCAGACGGAGAAAAAGCGTCCGGAGGCCCCCAAGACTGACGAAAAGCCCCGCAGCCGCCGCCGCAAGTCCGACGACCGGCCCCAGGAGGGCGGCAGCCGTCCCCAGGCGGCCAAGAATCCCCCCAAGCCCGCCGCCCCCAAGCCGCCCCAGAAGCCCGCAGGTGAGGCCCAGGAGGGAGCCCAGTCCCGCCGCCGTCCCCGGCACCGGGGCGGACGCCGCAGAAGCGGCGGCAGCTCCCCGGCATCGGAGGGCTGAGCCGTGGGAAAGTTTGACGGCGTGCTCATCGCCAGCGATTTTGACAACACCATGGTGTATACCGAGGGGGCCCTGCGCAGCGGCGGGCCCGTCCCGGCCATATCCCGGGAAAACCGGGACGCCATCGAGTATTTTATGGCCCAGGGCGGGACATTTTCCGTGGCCACCGGCCGGGCCCTGCCCTCCTTCGCCAGCGTTATGGACGGCGTGCCCATGAACGGCCCCACGGTGCTGTTCAACGGCGCGGCCATCTACGACTTCCCGGCGGGGCGGTATCTGCGCACCGCCTTTCTGCCGGAGTGCATCCGGGATCATGTGCGGCAGCTGTCGCAGCTGATGCCTGGCCTGACCTTCGAGATTTATCACGACGACAACTCCATCCATGTGGTGAATCCCAACGAGATCACCGCCCGCCATCTGCACCTGACCCACACCCCCTCCCAGCAGATCGCCAGCCTGGACCAGGCCCCGTCGCCTATCTCCAAGCTGCTGTTCGAGGAGGAGCCCCAGCGGCTGCGGCAGCTGGAGGAGGCCATCCGGGCCCAGGACTGGAGCCGGGAATACGAGGTGGTGGCCTCCGCCGTGAACCTGCTGGAGATTACCGCCCGGGGAGCCAACAAGGGCGGCATGGTCCGCCGCTTGGCGGAGCTGCTGGGCGTGCGGCAGGAGAACGTCTGCTGCGTGGGGGACCACGCCAACGACATCCCCATGCTGGAATACGCCGGCATGGCTTTCGCCCCGGAAAACGCCATTCCGGCGGTGCACCGGGTGCCGGGGATCCACATCCTGCCGGACTGCCGGGAAAACGCCATGGCCGCCATGATCGAAATTCTGGACCGGCGCTATTCATAAAGGAGAAATCACCATGGAAAACACCCTGACTCTGTATGTGCGCTATCTGGCCAAGCCCGGCTGCCGGGAGACCTTTCTGCGCCAGCTGACCACCCATGGCATCATCGACGCCATCCGCCGGGAGGACGGCTGCCTGCGGTATGACTATTTCCTGTCTGTCCAGAATGCCGACGAGATCCTCCTGGTGGAGCAGTGGCAGACGGAGGAGCAGCAGCAGATTCACCTGCGCACCCCCCACATGGACCAGCTGCGCCGGCTGAAAAGCGAGTATGTGGCCGACGCCCGACTGGGCCGGGTCCGCCTGGATTGAGAGGCCCCCTATGCTGTTTGACACCCACGCCCACTATGACGACGACCAGTTCGACGGCGACCGGGAGACCCTGCTGGCCTCCCTGCCGGAGCAGGGCGTCGGCCTGGTGGTGAATCCCGGCTGCACCGCGGCGTCCTCCCGGACGGCGGTGGAGCTGGCCCGCCGCTTCCCCCATGTCTACGCCGCCGTGGGCATCCATCCGGAAAACTGCGGCGATTTCCGCCCGGAGGACCTGGACGCCATCCGCGCTCTGGCCCGGGAGGACAAGGTGGTGGCCATCGGCGAGATCGGCCTGGACTACTACTGGCCGGAAAATCCCCCCCGCCCCCTGCAGCAGCAGGTGCTGCGCAGCCAGCTGGCCCTGGCCCGGGAGCTGTCGCTGCCGGTGATCATCCACGACCGGGACGCCCACGCCGACACCATGGCCATCGTCCGGGAATTTCCCGGCCTGCGGGGGGTGTTCCACTGCTTCGCCGGGTCCGTGGAAATGGCCCGGGAGCTGGTGGATATGGGGTGGTACCTGTCCTTCAACGGAGCGGCCACCTTCAAAAACGCCCGGAAGGCCCCGGAGGTCATCCAGGCCGTGCCCATGGACCGGCTGATGATCGAAACGGACGCCCCCTACCTGACCCCGGCGCCCTACCGGGGCCGCCGCAACGACTCCACCTACGTTCACCTGGTGGCGGAGAAGATTGCCCAGCTGCGGGACATGACCCCTCAGGAGGTGGAGCAGGCCACCTGGGAAAACGGAAAGCGCTTCTTCGGAATCTGATATTGAGACTGCCCAAAAAGGGCTTTGCCCTTTTTGGGCAAAAGGCTCGCACTTGATTTGCCGCCTGCGGGCGGCAAACTCTGCGAGGCTTTTCTTGAAAAACGGAAAGCCCGGTATAGACGGGTGTCCGTAAGACAGTATTGCGCCGAGATTGACGAAGCGGCACGAAACCGCATGGAGCTGATCGTGCCGAAGCTGGCAAAGCAGTACG
>OLGA01003365.1_pt1 | contig 10332 bp, 8 predicted proteins | sample 1604881 | NCBI WGS metagenome assembly OLGA01 (sample SAMEA3888896, study PRJEB22519) | human gut metagenome | biome: human gut; feature: human-associated habitat; material: faeces | place: Denmark | collected 2009
GGCATGGTGCCGTCCGTGCAGGCTCAGGCTTTGAGGGCCGCGGCGATGGCCGGGCCGTAGGGCGCGCGCAGGACGCCCTTTTCCGTGATGATGCCCGTGATGCAGTCAGCGGGCGTCACGTCGAAGGCGAAATTGAAGACCGGCACCCCTTCGGGGACGATGCGGGTCTCGCCCACATGGGTCACTTCCCGGTCGGGGCGCTCCTCGATGGGGATGTGCGCGCCGTCGGGCGTGCGCGGGTCGATGGTGGACAGGGGCGCCGCCACATAGAAGGGGATGCCGAAATGCCTGGCCAGCAGGGCCACGCCGAAGGTGCCGATCTTGTTGGCGGCGTCGCCGTTGGCCGCGATGCGGTCGGCACCCACCACCACGCACTGCACCAGGCCCTTCTGCATCAGCAGGGCGCAGGCATTGTCGCAGGCCACGCGCACGTCGATGCCGTCCTGCTGCAGTTCCCAGGCGGTCAGGCGCGCGCCCTGCAGGAAGGGCCGCGTCTCGTCGGCGATGACCCGCACCTTCTTGCCCGCTTCCAGGGCGCCGCGGATGACGCCCAGGGCCGTGCCGTAACCGGCCGTGGCCAGGGCCCCGGCATTGCAGTGGGTGAGCACGGTGTCGCCGTCGTTGATGCAGGACGCCCCGTGGCGGCCGATCTCGCGGCAGATCTCCACGTCCTCGCGGCGCATGGTCTCGGCCTCGGCCAGCAGGACGGGGATGAGGGCCTCCATCTCCAGACCGGCATGGGCCCGCCACAGGGCCCGCATGCGCTCCACGCCCCAGCGCAGGTTCACGGCCGTGGGCCGGGCCGCCTCCAGACGCACCAGGGCCTGGTCATAGGCCGTGCGCCAGTCGGCACCGGCAGGCAGGCTGCGGCGCAGTTCCTCAAGGGCCAGCACGCAGCCGAAACCGGCCGTGACGCCGATGGCCGGAGCGCCGCGCACCACCATCACCTGCAGGGCCCGGATGGTCTCGTCCAGGGTGCGGATGGGCAGGTAGTCCTCGCGCCCGGGCAGGGCGCGCTGGTCCAGCAGATACAGGGTCATGGCGTCAGCGTCGAAACGGATATGGTGTTCCATGCGGTCCTCGATGGTTGAAGGGCGATAAAGGGTCCGTGAGATGGCGTAGCCTGTCCAATACCGACCACGGTAGCGCAAAGCCCTTATCTTGGCAAAGTGCTTTACAAATGCCGAACGCACTGGCTAATCTGGCTGAAGTTTTTGAACTTCAGCAGGAGAAGCGTCCCCATGGAAGAGTTCTCGCGCATCCAGCGCCTGCCCCCCTACGTTTTCGCGGTGGTAGGCGACCTTAAAATGAAGCTGCGTCGCCAGAATATCGATATCGTTGACTTCAGCATGGGAAATCCCGACATTCCCACCCCGCCGCACATCGTGGACAAGCTGGTGGAAGCCGCACAGAAGCCGGTGAATCATCGCTATTCGCTCTCCCGCGGCATCCCCCATCTGCGCGACGCCGTGTGCGAACGCTACAAGCGCCTCTATGATGTGGACCTCGATCCCAACACCGAAGCCATCGTGACCATGGGTTCCAAGGAAGGTCTCGCCCACCTTTCGCTGGCCATGCTCTCGCCCGGCGACGTGGTGCTGGCGCCCGACCCCACCTATCCCATCCACAAGTATGCGCCCATCATCGCCGGCGCCGACGTGCGCAGCGTGCCCATCGGGCCCGGCCGTGACTTTTTCGAGGACCTGACCGCCGCCACCAAGCAGGCCTGGCCCCGCCCCAAGCTGCTTTTCCTGTGCTATCCCCACAACCCCACCACGGAAGTGACCGACCTGGCCTTCTTTGAAAAGGTCGTGGAATTCGCCAAGGAGAACAACATCTGGGTCATCCATGACCTGGCCTATGCCGACCTGGTCTTCGACGGCTACAAGGCCCCCAGCTTCCTGCAGGCCAAGGGCGCCAAGGACGTGGGCGTGGAATTCTACACCATGTCCAAGAGCTACTCCATGCCCGGCTGGCGCGTGGGCTTCTGCCTGGGCAATCCCAAGCTCATCCACGCCCTGAGCCGCATCAAGAGCTACCTGGACTACGGCATCTTCCAGCCCATCCAGATCGCGGCCACCGTGGGCATGCGCAGCGGCGACGAAGAAGTCACCAAGATCTGCGACATCTACCGCCAGCGCCGTGACTGGCTCATCGACGGCCTCAACCGCATCGGCTGGGAAGTGCCCGCGCCCAAGGCGACCATGTTCGTCTGGGCCCGCATCCCCGAAGAATTCCGCAAGATGGGTTCCGTGGAATTCTCCAAGCTGCTGCTCACCGAAGCGCAGGTGGCCGTCTCGCCGGGCCTGGGCTTTGGCGCCTACGGTGACGAGTACGTGCGCTTCGCCCTCATCGAGAACGATCACCGCACCCGTCAGGCCGTGCGCAACATCCGCCGCCTGCTCGGCGGCTCCAGCGATTAGGGGACACTATGGCCGACAGCAACAAGCCTCTGGTAGTGGGTCTGGCCGGGTTCGGCACCGTGGGCGGCGGTCTTGCCCGCCTGCTGGAAGAGAACGCCGGCATCATCCGTCAGCGTACGGGCCGGGACATCCAGGTCAAGAAGGTGCTGGTGCGCAATGCCCAGAAGGCGCGCACCGTGCCCCTGCCTCCCGGAGCCGACCTGACCACCAACCCTGACGAGCTGATCAACGATCCCGATATCGACGTGCTGGTGGAGCTCATGGGCGGCATCGACGCCCCGCGCACCATCATCGACCGCGCCCTGGACGCCGGCAAGCACATCGTCACCGCCAACAAGGCCCTGCTGGCCGAGGAAGGGCTCGCCCTGTTCCAGAAGGCCGCCGGCAAGGGCCGCATCCTGCGCTACGAGGCCAGTGTTGCCGGCGCCGTCCCCGTGGTGGAGGCCCTGCGCACCAGCCTGGCCGGTAACCGCATCTCGTCCCTGATGGGCATCCTCAACGGCACCAGCAACTACATCCTGTCCGAGATGACCTCCAACGGTCTGGACTTCGATGTGGCCCTCAAACAGGCCCAGCAGCTGGGCTATGCCGAAGCCGATCCCACCCTGGACATCGACGGCCACGATGCGGCCCACAAGCTGACCCTGCTCATCCGCCTGGCCTACGGGGTCAATTATCCCTATACGGCCATGCCCGTGCGCGGCATCCGCGGCATGTCCAGCCTGGACATCGCCCTGGCCCGCGAGTTCGGCTACCGCATCAAGCTCATCGCCCAGGTGCGCGAACGCCGCGAGCCCGGCCAGCCCGACGACAAGGTGCGGCTGGAGGCGGGCGTGTTCCCGGCCCTGGTGCCCTATACGGTGCTGCTGGCCCGCGTGGGCGGCGTGTACAACGCCGTGCGCGTCAGCGGCAATGCCTGCGGCTCGCTCTTCTTCCACGGCCGCGGCGCGGGCGACCTGCCCACCGCCGGTGCCGTGCTGGCCGACCTCATGGCCGTGGCCCGTGACGAGAACCCGCACAACACCGGCTACGCCTGTGACGACCTGCCCCGCGCCAGCATCGTGCCGCCCGCGGAATGGCGTTCGCGCTACTATGTGCGCGTCATGGTCGAGGACGAGCCCGGCGTGCTGCGCGATCTGGCCGGCTGCATGGCCGACCAGGGCGTGAGCATGGCCCAGGTCATCCAGCGTACCGACGAAGGCAAGGGCGTGCCGCTGGTCTTCATGACCCATGAGACCACCGAAGAAGCCATGAGCACCGCCCTGCAGCGCACCCTGGACACCGGCATGCTGCGCCAGCCTGCCGTGTACTTCCGCGTGCTGGATTAACAAAAACGAACGCAGGGGGAGGCTCTCCCCCTGCACACGATCTCAAAATGATGGTGCCCGGCTCCGCGGGAAAGCCCGTGCCATCGTGAGACATTTCCCGCCACTGCCGGAGCCGTCCTCGCGGGGAGGGGTTCCGGGTGCTTCTCCAGCAACCACATCGCGCAGGGTCAGGAAACATCCCGGCCCTGCGCTTTTTACGCAGCCATGCTGCACGAGGGGCCCCATGATCATTCTGGAAGATCCGTATGTCTCGCCGGAGCTGGCCACCTTTGCCGCCGACCGGCAGGAACCTGTCCTGGATACGCCCGCTGCCCGGCAGGCCGGGCTGGATTACGGGCTGCACCTCAACCTTGTCTCCAGCCGCGACTTCGGCCGTCTGTGCTGCCAGGGGCAGCGCCTGTACAGCAATTCGGAAAACGCCCTGGACTGGCTCTACAGCCGTTCGGGCAATGCCGGGCTGGTGCGCGCCACAGAACTGCTCAAGAACAAGCTGCTGTTCCGCCAGCGCCTGGCCCCGCTCTTCCCCGATTTCCATTTCCGCGAGCTGACCCTGCGGGACGTCATGGAGACCCATTTCGACAGCCTGCCCGGCCCCTGCGTGCTCAAGCCCGCGGTGGGCTTCTTCAGCCTGGGCGTCTACAGCATCGAGAACGCCCAGCAGTGGCGCGCCGCCCGTGACGACATCGCGGCCGGCGCCGTGCGCTGGCGCAAGGAATATCCCGCCGCCGTGCTGGACAACCAGGTCTGGCTGCTGGAATCCCTCATCCAGGGCACGGAATATGCCGTGGACGTCTATTTCAACAGCCGCGGCGAGGCCGTCATCTGCAACATCCTCCAGCACGACTTCGCCTCTTCCGAAGACGTGAGCGACCGCCTGTACTACACCAGCGCGGACATCATCCGCCGCATGGCCGGGCCGCTGGAAGCCTGGTTCGACCAGCTCAACGAACGCCTGGGCCTGCGCGATTATCCCGTGCATGTGGAACTGCGCCGCGATGCCGACGGCCATATGGTGCCCATCGAGTTCAACCCCCTGCGCTTCGCGGGCTGGTGTTGCACGGACATCAGCCTCTTCGCCTGGGGCTTCCCCACCTACGGCTGCTATCTGGATGACCGGCGCCCGGACTGGGACAGCATCCTGCCCGGCCGCGAGGACAAGCTCTACACCCTCATCGTGCTCAACAAGCCTGCCGCCTGCCCGCCGGTGCGGCGCTTCGACTACGACGCCCTCTGCGCCCGCTTCCGCAAGGTCCTGCACCTGCGCCGCGGCTTCTACGACCGTTATTCCCACTTCGGCTTCCTGTTCACCGAGACCCCGGCCCATGACCGGGCGGAACTGGACGCCATCGTGCGTGACGACCTGCTGGGCTACGTCATCCCCGAAGACCATGAGGAGGCGCCCCAGGCCCGATAAGCAAACCAAGGAGGCTCCCATGAAGAAGATCGGCATCATCCGCTGCATGCAGACCGAGGACATCTGCCCCGGCACCACGGACTTTTCCTTTGCCGCCCAGGGCAAGGGCGCTTTCGAGGAACTGGGCCCCTGCGAGGTCATCGGCTTCGTCTCCTGCGGCGGCTGTCCCGGCAAGCGGGCCGTGGCCCGCGCCAGGATGCTGGTGGATCGCGGCGCCGAAGCCGTTGCCCTGGCCTCCTGCATCTGCAAGGGCAACCCCATCAGCTTCCCCTGCCCCCACCACGAGACCATGATCGCCGCCATCCGCAAAAAACTGGGCGACGGCGTGCCCGTGCTGGATCACACGCACTAGGGCTACGCATGAGATAGGAGCGGGAGGGGAATCCCCTCCCGTACTGCCCCTTTCCGGCGCGTACGCTCCCGGGCCATGCAGGGCGGCTTCCTGCCATGCCTCGTCCTGACGGGAGACCGTCATGGGCCACGGCCCCGGCACGGTACGCTACCGTCCGCCGGGGGCACGGGCAGCACATCTTCCTGTCCCGTCGCCGGCCCGTCACCTTCATGACGACCGGCGGTCACACAAAGCAGGCATGCTGGTCATGGCATGTCCCCGGCTCCCCGACGCGCAGCAAGGATGTCCCCAGCCCGGGCGGGCCCGTAAGGATCGGGAAGGCCAAGGCGGCGCGGCCGGGCCCTCCCCCCGCCCTTTACCTTCCCGCCGCTGTGGGCTATGGAGGGGATGACCGCCTGTTCCGGCGGGCCGCATTTCATCATCAATCACGGACAAAACGGATTCAAAAGGAGAAGTCATGGCGGATATTCTGATCATCGGCGCCGGTGGCGTGGGAAGCGTGGTGGCGCACAAGTGCGCCCAGTTGGCCAAAGAAGGGGCCTTCGGCAAGATCACTCTTGCCAGTCGTACGCTTTCCCGGTGTGACGAGATCGCCCGCTCGGTCAAAGCCCGTCTGGGCGTCGACATCGCCACCGCCCAGGTGGATGCCGACAACGTGCCCGAGCTCTGCGCCCTCATCCGTCAGGTGAAGCCCCACACCGTGCTGAACATCGCCCTGCCCTATCAGGACCTGCACATCATGGACGCCTGCCTGGAATGCGGCGTGCATTATCTGGATACGGCCAACTACGAGCCCCTGGATACCGCCAAGTTCGAATACAAATGGCAGTGGGCCTACCAGGAGCGCTTCAAGCAGGCCGGCCTCACCGCCCTGCTGGGCTCCGGTTTCGACCCCGGCGTCACCAACGTCTTCTCGGCCTGGGTCATGAAGCACGAGCTGGACGAAGTGCATGTGCTGGACATCATCGACTGCAACGCCGGTGACCACGGCCAGCCCTTCGCCACCAACTTCAACCCCGAGATCAACATCCGCGAAGTGACCGCCCGCGGCCGCTACTGGGAACGCGGCGAATGGGTGGAGACCGATCCCCTGTCCTGGTCCATGACCTACGACTTCCCCGACGGCATCGGCCCCAAGAAGTGCTTCCTCATGTACCACGAGGAACTGGAATCCCTGGTGCAGAACCTCAAGGGCCTGAAGCGCGCCCGCTTCTGGATGACCTTCTCGGAAAACTACCTGAACCACCTCAAGGTGCTGGGCAATGTGGGCATGACCCGCATCGATCCCGTGCGCTTCCAGGGCCAGGACATCGTGCCCATCCAGTTCCTGCGCGCCCTGCTGCCCGACCCCGCCTCCCTGGGCCCGCTGACCAAGGGCAAGACCTGCATCGGCAACGTCATGCGCGGCATCAAGGACGGCAAGGAAAAGACCGTCTACATCTACAACATCTGCGACCATGAAGCCTGCTACGCCGAAGTGGGCTCCCAGGCCATCTCCTACACCACCGGCGTGCCCGCCATGATCGGTGCCAAGATGATGGTCTCCGGCCAGTGGCTCAAGCCCGGTGTGTGGAACATGGAACAGTGCGACCCCGACCCCTTCATGGCCGACCTCAACGCCTACGGCCTGCCGTGGCAGTGCGTGGAAGTGAAGGACTAGTCCCTTTCACGCCGGCAACGCTGTTTCAGGGGGAAGGGGCCTGCGGGCTCCTTCCCCCGTTGCGCTCCGGCCCGGGAAAAGAACCGCGCCCCTGCGGCAGTTCCCGGACGGCAGCCCCTTCTTCACCCCAACCCCTGCAAAAGACCGAAACATGAAGCATCTCCTGCCCCTGCTGGATCCCCGTACCGTCCCCTCGCCCTGCTTCGTGCTGGACGAAGCCCGTCTGGCGGCCAATGCGGCCATTCTGGACAGCGTGCAGCAGCGCACCGGCGCCAAGATCCTGCTGGCCCTCAAGGGCTTTGCCGCCTGGGACAGCTTTTCCCTGCTCTCCCGCGCCAAAGGCCACGGCCCCCTGTGGGGCACCTGCGCCAGCTCCGTGGATGAGGCCCGCCTGGGCCGCGAAGAATTCGGCGGCGAAGTGCACGCCTTTGCCGCGGGCTGGACGGAAGAAGAGCTGGACGAGCTGCTGCCGCTGGTGGATCACCTGGTCTTCAACTCCCTGGCCCAGTGGGAACGCTTCGGCCCAAAAGTTCAGGCCTGGTGCCGGGACAACGGCCGCGAGATCAGCTGCGGCCTGCGCATCAATCCCGAACATTCCGAAGGCGCCGTGGCCATCTACAATCCCTGCTCCCCGGGCTCCCGTCTGGGCATCCGGCCGCACCAGCTGCCCGAAACGCTGCCGGAGGGCATCTCCGGCCTGCATTTCCATACCCTGTGCGAACAGGGCTCCGACGCGCTGGAACGCACCCTGGACGCCGTGGAGGCCCGTTTCGGCAAGCAGCTGGCCCAGTGCAAGTGGATCAATTTCGGCGGCGGCCATCACATCACCCGCGAAGGCTATGACCTGGACCGCCTCTGCCGCTGCATCACGCGCATGCAGCAGAACTACGGCGCGCAGATCTATCTGGAGCCCGGCGAGGCCGTGGCCCTCAATGCGGGCTGGCTGGTGGCCACGGTGCTGGACGTGGTGCAGGCCGACATGCCCATCGCCATCCTGGACACCTCGGCCTCCTGCCACATGCCCGACGTGCTGGAGATGCCCTACCGCCCCAACCTGCTGGCCCCGGAAGACGGCGAGCTGCGCCTGGCGGGCGAAAACGGCGAAAAGGCCTGGACCTGCCGCCTGGCGGGCAAGTCCTGCCTGGCCGGGGACGTCATCGGCGAATACAGCTTCGCCGCGCCCCTCAAGGCCGGTGACCGCCTGATCTTCACCGACATGGCCATCTACAGCATGGTCAAGACCACCACCTTCAACGGCCTGCGCCTGCCGTCCATCGGCAGCCTGGCCGCCGACCTCGACGCCGCCGACCCGGCCGCCACGGCCCGTTTCCGTCTGGTGCGCCGCTTCGGCTACGAGGACTTCAAGACCCGTCTGTCCTAGGACATCGAGGCCACAGACCTTTTCCTGAACGCAAACAGCCCCCGCATGACACATGCGGGGGCTGTTTGCTTGCATCCCTGCCAGCTGTTCCCTGGATGGAACACACCGGGGAAGGGGACATAGGGAGAAAGGGGCCCTTTTCGTATCGGCAGCGGCCGAAGGCGGCCTCAGGCCGTGCCCGTCAGCGACAAAGGAGCATTACGTGGACTGCAGGGACGCGGGCCCTCCCCTCATATTTTTACTGCTGCACGGACGTGGCCGGGGCCAGATCCTCGACGGAGCTCACGGGACGGCTGCCGGGATAGACCTCACCGGCGCTGGTACCGAAATCGCGCTGGGGCGTCACGGTACCGCGCACGGCATGCACGGGCCCTGCCGGCTGCGCCTGCGTCCGGGCCGTTGCGGCCTGCCGTTCCTGTTCCAGCCGCTCCAGGCGACGGGCCTGCTGCTCGCGGGCCTGTTCCGCGGCCTTGCCCCAGCGGGGGCTGCTGCTGCGTGCCATGGGCACCGGCGTGCTGCCCGCGGCCCAGATCAGACTGGTATCCCGCGTGGAGGAGGCTCGCTGGGCGGCATCGAAGCCGCTGCGGCCCGTTTCCTGTCCGGCCAGCTGCACATCGGGGAAACTCTCCGGCGGCATGAGCTCGCGGCCGTCAGGCAAAGGCTGCCGGGTGCGCCGGGCCATGAGCAAAGGCGGTTCGGGGTCCAGGCTGCCATCCAGAAAATCGCTGACCGTCACGAAACGCTGACAGCCCCCGGCCTGCAGCTGCGCGATGATGCGCGGCAGGTTCTCCAGCGTGCCGTGCACCGTATCGTGGAAGAGGAAGATGCCGCGCAGATCGTTGTTGACGTAACGCTGGCCCCGCGTGTTGACCAGGGCGGCGTAATCCTCGCGCACGCCCCGCCAGTCCTCGCTGTCCAGCGACCAAAGCACGACCTTGAGGTCCATCTGCTCGGCAGCTTTCAGGGTGATGTCATTGAACGAACCGTACGGCGGGCGCAGGAAGCGGGCCTCGATGCCCAGGGAGCGCAAAAAGCGCTGCACCCTGCCGATCTGCTCGCTCTGGGCCGCCAGGTTGAGATGGCGCAGATTGGGATGGGAATAGGTATGGATGCCGATCTCATGACCTTCGTCATGGATGCGCTGCACGAGATCGGGATGGCGCTCGGCGTTCCGCCCCAGCACGAAGAACGTGGCCGGGATGTTGTGCGCGGCCAGGATGTCGAGGATCTGCGGCGTATTGGCCGAAGGGCCGTCATCGAAGCTCAGGGCGCAGAGGTTCTCCTGCATGGGCTGCGCGATGATGCGCACACCATCGTAGACCCGGCACTGGCGGACACTGGGATCATTCATTACCAGCGCCGAGAGGGAGGCAGGCTCCAGAGGGCCGGAGAGCTTCCGGGTAGTAGCGGAGACGCGCAGCGGCGCTGTCCGGGACGGCCTGGGCACAGCCCGGCAACAAAAGCAGGGCCGCCAGCAGCAGCCCCATGCCCATGCGCGACGGGAAACGCGCATCACGATCTTTGCCGGTCACGGGCCTGCGGCCCTGCCGGAAATGGGAAAACATCATCTTTTCCACCCTGAACTGAAGTGTTTTTCTACCTAACACCGGCCCCCCGGGACTGCAAGGCTATTTATCAGGAACGAATATCAATTTTTTATCCTTTTATTCCAGCTAATTACAAATGAAATTAAACTTTTTTCAAATTTTTCAATTTTTTTCTTGACCCCGAGGGGTGTTTCCCGTACAAACACTCTTGTTCGAGAGGACAACGA
>OLGA01003366.1_pt1 | contig 10330 bp, 7 predicted proteins | sample 1604881 | NCBI WGS metagenome assembly OLGA01 (sample SAMEA3888896, study PRJEB22519) | human gut metagenome | biome: human gut; feature: human-associated habitat; material: faeces | place: Denmark | collected 2009
TGATTCCCATCGGACGGGGACAACGCGAATTGATCATCGGCGACCGCCAAACGGGGAAGACCGCGATAGCCATCGACACCATCATCAACCAACGTTCCGCATACGAGGCGGGCAAACCGGTGTACTGCATCTATGTGGCCATCGGGCAGAAAGGCTCCACCGTGGCCAACATCGTCAACACGCTGCGTGAAAAAGGTGCCATGGACTACACGGTGGTCGTAGCCGCTACGGCTGCCGACCCGGCTGCATTGCAATACTTCGCACCGTTTGCCGGGGCAGCCATCGGAGAATATTTCCGTGACACCGGCCGCCATGCCTTAGTCGTATTCGACGACCTTTCCAAACAGGCCGTAGCCTACCGCGAGGTTTCGCTCATCCTGCGCCGTCCGTCGGGTCGCGAAGCTTACCCCGGCGACATCTTCTACCTGCACTCCCGCCTGTTGGAACGTGCTGCCAAAATCATCAACCAGCAGGAAGTGGCCGAGCAGATGAACGACCTGCCGGAAAGCCTGAAAGGAAAAGTGAAATGCGGAGGTTCGCTCACGGCACTCCCTATCATCGAGACACAGGCAGGCGACGTGTCCGCCTACATCCCTACGAATGTGATTTCCATCACCGACGGACAGATATTCCTCGAAACGGACTTGTTCAATCAGGGTGTCCGCCCGGCTATCAATGTCGGTATCTCTGTATCCCGTGTAGGTGGTAATGCTCAGATTAAGGCGATGAAAAAAGTGGCAGGAACATTGAAGATAGACCAGGCACAGTATCGTGAATTGGAAGCATTCTCCAAGTTCAGCAGTGATATGGACCCGATTACGGCATTGACAATTGACAAAGGGCGTAAGAATGCGCAGTTGCTGATTCAGCCGCAATACAGTCCGATGCCTGTGGAACAACAGATTGCTATCCTCTATTGTGGTACACATGGTTTGCTCCGTGATGTGCCATTGAACAACGTGCAGGATTTTGAACGCAGTTTCATCGAGTCTCTGCAATTGAATCATCAGGAGGATGTGTTGGATGTATTGAGAACGGGTGTTATTGATGATAATGTGACTAAGGCTATTGAAGAAACTGCCGCTATGGTCGCTAAACAATATTTGTAATTCAAGAAAACTATGGCTTCACTGAAAGAAGTAAAAACCAGAATAAATTCGGTCAAAAGTACCCGAAAAATCACTTCAGCAATGAAGATGGTGGCTTCTGCCAAACTACATAAGGCACAAGGAGCCATTGAGAATATGTTGCCCTATCAGAAGAAGTTGAACAAGATTCTGACTAACTTTTTGAGCGCTGATCTTCCGATAGAGTCTCCTTACATACGAGCACGGGAAGTGAAGCGTGTGGCGATTATTGCTTTTTCTTCGAATACATCACTTTGTGGTGCTTTTAATGCAAATGTCATAAAGATGTTATTGCAAACTGTCAGCGAATACCGTACGCTGGGACAGGATAATATTTTGATCTTTCCCATAGGAAAGAAGGTGGAGGAAGCTGTGAAGAGAATGGGATTCCAGCCGGGGGAAATACCTCCGACACTTTCCGATAAACCAACTTATCAAGAAGCTTCCGACCTGGCGGATCTTCTAATGAAAATGTATGTGGCGGGAGAAATTGACCGTGTGGAATTGATTTATCATCATTTTAAATCAATGGGTGTGCAGATTCTACTTCGTGAGACTTATCTGCCTATTGACCTTACACGTGCAGTAGGAGAAGGTAAAGAACTGGAAAAACAGAAAGAAGAAGAACGTGAAGTTGTGAATGACTATATAGTAGAACCTTCTGCTGAGCAATTGATTGCCGACTTGATACCTACTGTATTGAGCCAGAAGCTCTTTACTGCTGCTGTGGATTCTAATGCTTCCGAGCACGCAGCACGTACATTAGCAATGCAAGTAGCTACGGACAATGCCAACGAATTGATTCAAGACCTTACCAAGCAATATAACAAGAGTCGCCAACAGGCGATTACGAACGAATTGCTGGATATTGTGGGTGGTTCGATGCAGTAATTACGACAATTAATAACATTATTTTTTGATTCAATATCCCGTTTTTAAGGTGAAACTTAAAAACGGGAATTTATATATATATATTTGCGTTGGAAATAGTCTTGAATTTTTATTTATATTCAAGCAAAACAAATATACGAAGTAGTTTTCGGACATAATAGCACATCACTTAGTGTTCTAATTTGATCCGTCGTCCCGGTTGCTTTCTAGCGGGAAAAACAGCCGGGACTTTTTGTCTGATTCTCATTTGAATATTTTATGCGGAAAAGTTTAGTACTTTTATTTCAATCTCTATATAGTTTTCCGTACCTTTGCACAAAATAATATACTTTCATGGAAAATAATCCTGAACTACAACTTGCTTGGCAGTTCATTGAAAATACAGGCACACACCTGTTTCTTACCGGAAAAGCCGGAACCGGAAAAACTACATTTCTAAAACGATTGAGAGAGCATACCCCCAAACGCATGGTCGTATTGGCTCCGACGGGTATTGCAGCAATTAACGCCGGAGGGGTGACGATTCATTCTTTTTTCCAGATATCTTTTGCTCCATTTGTGCCGGAAACGACTTTTAACTCTGCGCAAATACAATACCGATACAGTCAAGAGAAACGTAACATTATCCGAAGCATGGATTTATTAGTGATTGATGAAATCAGTATGGTACGTGCGGATTTGCTAGACGCAGTAGATGCGACTTTACGTCGTTATCGCAATCGCGAAAAGCCTTTTGGAGGGGTACAACTGTTGATGATTGGAGATTTGCAGCAGTTAGCTCCTGTTGTGAGGGACAGCGAATGGAGTTTGTTGAGGAATTATTACGAAACGCCTTATTTTTTTGCCAGCCGTGCATTGAGAGAAACGACCTATATGACAATTGAACTGGAAAAGGTATACCGTCAGAACGATACTTTTTTTCTTTCTCTGTTGAATAAAATACGTGAGAACAAAGCAGATGATGAAGTGTTGAATGAGTTGAATCGGCGATATCAGCAAGGCTTCCAACCGCCTAAAGAAGAAGGATATATCCGTTTGACAACACATAACAATCAAGCACAGCAAGTAAATGATCGTGAATTGGCTTCTCTACCGGGAAAGCCTTATCATTTTCGAGCTGAAGTGACGGGGACTTTTCCTGAATATACATATCCCGCAGATGAAATTCTCACTATTAAAGAGGGTGCCCAGATCATGTTTCTCAAGAATGATGTTTCTTTGGAAAAACGGTATTATAATGGTATGATCGGAGAGGTGGTAGCCGTTAATGATTCTGAGATATATGTGAAAGAAAAAGGGAGTGAGGAGGATTTTCTGTTATTGCCGGAGGAATGGGGAAACTATAAGTATGTGTTAAATGAGGAAACGAAGGAAATCACTGAGGTGATAGAAGGAACATTCCGTCAATATCCTATTCGATTGGCATGGGCTATCACGATACATAAGAGTCAGGGATTGACATTTGAACGTGCAATTATTGATGCACGTAATTCCTTTGCGCATGGACAGACATATGTAGCTTTGAGTCGTTGTAAGACTTTGGAGGGCTTGGTATTGGAGTCTCCATTGCGTAAGGAGGCTATTATTAGTGACAGTGTGGTTGATAACTTCACAAAAGAGGTGGAACGGAATAAACCGGGAAACAAGCAGCTAAGTGATATGCAGAAGGCTTATTTCTTCGATTTGTTGAGTGATTTGTTTAACTTCTATTCCCTCGAGCAGGCTTATAAACGGTTGCTTCGTATGCTGGATGAAGATTTGTATAAACTTTACCCTAAATTACTTACCGAATATAAGCTATTGGAGCCTCATATTAAGGAAAAGATAGTGGAAGTTGCCCACCGTTTCCGCAATCAGTATACACGTTTGATTAATGAGAGTGAAGATTATGCTTCGGACCAGGAATTGCAGGAACGGATTCGTTCCGGTGCGGTGTATTTTTATAAAGAGCTGGAACCTATTCGTGTTTTGTTTGCAAAGACTAATATACCTCTTGATAATAGGGAGTTGAGGAAACAACTGAATGAACGTTTGCAAGCGTTGGATGATGCATTGTGGATTAAAGAGTCCTTATTGAAAGCTATGTGTGTGCAACCTTTTATTGTTGCTGAATATTTGAAATTGAAAGCTAAGGTGATGTTAAGTCTCGAGGACAACTCTTCTTCTTCTTCTCCTTCTTCTACCGCTAAAACATTGAGAGAGAGAAAAGAACGGGTAGAACGTACACGTAGTAGTTTTACAAAAGTAAAAGTAGAAGTTCCTACGGATATTCTGCATCTGGAGCTTTATCGCACTTTATCGGAATGGAGAACGGAAAAGACGCGTGAAACCAATATGCCTGCTTATGTCATTATGCAACAGAAAGCATTAATGGGCATTGTAAATCTTTTGCCGGATACTCCGCAAGCTTTGGAAGCTGTACCTTATTTTGGAGCGAAAGGAGTGGAGAAATATGGACTTGAAATTTTGGGGATTGTCCGTAAGTATATGAGGGAGAATCAAGTGAAACGACCGGAAATCAAAGAGATATTTCTTCCGGAAAAAAGTAAGAGGGGAGAAAAAAAGGAACCGAAGAAAGATACGAAACAGATGAGCTATGAGATGTTTTGTAAGGGAATGAGTATGGAGGAGATAGCTAAATCACGTGATTTGGTGACGGGAACAATTGCTACGCACTTAGAACATTATGTTCGTATGGGAAAGATTAAACTGGAGCAAGTAGTAGCTGTAGAAAAGATAGAGAAGATTCGTCGGTATCAGCAAAAGAACGAGAATTCCGGAGTGGCAGGAATAAAAGCGGCGTTAGGAGACGAGGTCTCCTATGCCGATATCAGATTTGTATTCGCAGCCGATGATGCTAGGCGTTGAAGCTCTTAGAATTTGCAGAAGAAAGAAACGAATACCGGAACACTCATATCAATGAGAATGCCGTGTAGGATAGCAATCGGAATCATTTCTTTTCCCGAATATCTGCTGATAGAAGGCAATAATACATCCATGGAATTGACTCCTGCCGCAGAGATAGGAGCCAATTTTCCGAAATACTTTTTGATAAGCGGAGTGCCGAGAAGTGCCATCATTTCACGGAAGATATTAGTCAGTAGGGCGATTGTGCCTAGTTCTGTGGCAAGTTGCAGTCCGATAGACGGTTCTTTGAACTGGGTGATAAGAATGGAAGAGAGTGAATAATAGGCAAATCCGCTTCCTACTGCCATACAGTCGAACACGCTCCATTGACTTACCAGTATGCTTGCCAAAGCAGAGAATAATAATGTTCCGATGATAGTTCCCAACGGAATTAGTAACATCTTGGGATGCAGGTGTGAAATGATTGTTTTCAGATTTTTGTTGGAACCGATGCTAACTCCTACTTGAAGCATTAGCGCATATAGTATGTACATAGAAATAGTATGCGTGTCAAATTGAAACTTATTGAGAGCTCCCATGATACAGCCTACACAAAAGAATAATATTACAATCAGACTTCCTTTCATTGTTCGCCTCCTTTCTTGAAGAATAGTTGTAAAACCAGCCGGGCAGCAATCAAGCTTCCCAATACACCCGATATGGCAAGAATGATTGCTTGTTTACCGAACTTACCAAGATTGTTTACTATCAGACTATTAGAGCCGATAGATACGCCAAGTATAAAGAGTAAGAGGAATATTGTAAGAGAAATCGTCTTTTCTGTCTTTTGTAAAATAGTCCAGTTACGCAATACATAGCCGATTCCGATTCCTAGAAACATGGTAGATATAATAGAAAACATATTGTATATATTTAGGTCAGGTTATACATTTGAATAAGCCACACGAATAATTCTCCAAAAAGATAATTTATCTTATTGAAAGTCAGGATAAATGCTACTTGTGAGCAACAGAGTGAATCAGCAGGTAGCTCCTATAATCAAAGAAAGGGGAATTTAGATGAATCCACTGAACCAATGTACATGCACGCAACATGACTTACAGAAATTGGGGATTTCCGCAAGAAAGTAAGCAGTGTTATGTAGTTGTAATCTCTGATTCATCATTGGTCTTCTTAATTTTGGTGCAAAGATATAAACTTTTTGTATATTTTCAAAATAAATATGCAATAATTATATGCTGTTCCAATCCAGAAGGACTTCCTTTAGTTTTCGCGGATTGTATCCGAGTATTGTTCGTGCTTTCTCGATACTCATTCCGCTAAAACGCGGGCGGGGAGTGGATTCTTGCATTTCTTCTGTCGTAACAGGATAAATGAGCGTGCGGTTTAATTTCATGTAGTCTGCTACCTGATAAGCTATTTCTGCAATAGTCAAACATTCGTCACCACAGATATGAAAGATTCCGTTGGTCGTATTTTCTATCAGGCGTCGTATCCCGTCTGATAGATCTCCTACAAAAGTTGGCGTGCGCCATTGGTCGGATACAACACGAATCTCTTGTCCGGCTTTCAAACGGTTCATTACTAATTGAACGATATTTCCATGCTGTCCGGGCAGTGCTTTTCCATACACAATCTCTACACGTGCAATGGCATAATTACTACAAATATCGGCAACTTTTTCTTCTCCTTTCCATTTGGTGAATCCGTAATAGTTGACAGGAGCGGGGAGTATTTCTTCTGTATATAGCTGTCCGGTTCTTTCATTTATCTTTCCGTCAAATACGAAATCAGTGGATAAATGGATGAAACGGCTTTGGTATTCTTTGCAAAGGTGTGCCAGTTGTTCTACCGCGGTAACGTTTATGAGGTAAGCCTCTTCATGGTGTGTTTCACAATAATCGGGAACAGATAAAGCGGAACAGTTGATAACTACATCCGGACAAATTGCTTTGAACAACTCTTTTACGGACGCTTCATTCCGTATATCAACTTCAATGAAACGATACTTCTTTGTATTCTCTAAAGCTGGAAAGATATCCGAGTGCAGGGAACAGCCGGTCACATTATATTGTTTATGGGCAGATAAATCCTTCAGTAATTGGCGTCCGGTGAATCCGTTAGCACCGATGATTAATATATTTCTCATGATTTTTTATAAGATGTATAGAGCTGTTGTTCTTGAATATCTACAAATTAGAAAATATCTCTTTTAATAGATTTAATGAGTAGCTGCATACCATGCTGTTTTTTCTTTTGCGGAAGCGAGGTCATTAGTACTGGGATCGGAAATGGTGATACCGGAGAAAGTTTCTATTTTTACCTTTCCTCTACTCATAGAATAGAAATAATCTGTATTTCTTTTGAATGGAACAGTACGGTTAAGTTGTTCGTTGAATTGAGCCAGTAATTCCTGGTTGGAACATAACTTTGATACATAATCTCCGCAATCAAAGAATATAACAGGAGAATAGCCGTCTAATCTTTGCAGTGACCCGGTTAATGTCGTATCAAATGTATATTGGCTATTTATGTCCTTCATTATAGCTGCCAAATGATCCAATTCTGCGCAATCCGTGACAGCGATAGTGCCGCATGGCATCTCATAATTTGAATAAAAGTCATCGAATCCATTACAGATCTTTTCATAATTAATTTCTCCTATCAAATACTGTCCGATCTTTGCGTATGGCATACCGTACGCCATTATTTCACAGGTAGACGCTATCAGATGATTAGTCACATTTTTAAGATCATAAGCAACTTCTACTGTCGACATGTAACAATCATCAAAAAGTATATATTCCATTTTCAATCCGGCATTGGAGATACCTTGAGCAAGTGTGGTTATGTCGGTTTGATATTGGGGATATAATCCTCCGAAATAACGTGTCATAGGTACATTCTCATACTCCCAGTGCATTTTGTTGACACGAAGGTTACTGCGTGATTGGGCATTTGATACAGGTATCCATCCCATACCATGACAACCGATAATCATAGAGTAACGTTGGGCTGGTGTACATTCCCGAACATCATTAAGGATAGATGTAATTCCTTCGGCTGTTGTATATACGGGATCAGTATACTGCTTATAGGTCTTGCGCACGCTTTTACCGTTTTCATAAACGAGTTCAAAAAGAGTAGCTTCTGTAGCTTCGGTACACATAAATACTATGACACGTTCATTTTTTAGTATATTCTTTTCGATTACACTCTCCAGGTCACTGATATTCTGATAGAAGTTAGAAGTCAGATTGTTCGACCAAGGGAGATACATAAATATCGTTTGCTCATTATTTGCCCGTACAATAGGAGGAACAATTTCATTGGGATCAGTATCCGTAGGATTTTCTGTATCTTCTATATCCGGCGATTCAGGAATAATATCTTCTTTTTCACACGAAGCCATGCTAAAAGATAGAAATAGCACAAAGATGATTGGTTTTATAAGATGATAATATTTTTGCTTTGTCTTCATTTTGTTTCTTGAATTAAATTATCAGAGTTTCTGCAAAACTACTGAAAAAATAGTGATTTCTACAACTGATTGTAGGATTTATGTGAGGTATAGACATAAAAAAAGGAGCAACGCCTTGCTCCAACCTTTGTTAACCTTAAATCTAATACTATGAAAAACACATTACACAGGTACGCACTTTTGTGAAATCTGCAAATAATCCAAGAAAAAAAGTATGTTTTATAACATTGATTAAGAGTTTTATTTCCCGATTCTATTTTTATTAAGGATTTCTGCCGTTAACTAAATAATTTTAGTTGGGCATTCTGAATTCATTTGGCGAACACCCTGTGATTTTCTTGAATAAGCGGCTGAAATACTGTGAATTAGAGAACCCTAGTTCTTGTGCAATCTGGCCGAGCGTTTTATCCGTATTTACCAACCATCCTTTGGCTATCTCGAAACGTTTGAACTGGATATACTCTTTGAACTCTTTTCCTATTTCATATTTCAGTAAATCATTAAAATATGCAGGCGATAAATGCAGGAGATTAGCACAATATTCATCGGATAACACATCAGTTGATAGGCTTACTTTCACATTGAAATGATTATCAAGCAGATGATTGAATTCTCTGAACACCTTTTTATTGACTTCGCTACGTGTGATAAACTGGCGTTCGTAGAAGCGGGTACAATAATCCAGCAAAAGTTCAATGTATTTGAAATGATTTTTTTGCTGTGTCGGTCAATGCAGCGCTCAAGCTCTTGCCGAATCCTCTCCAGGAACTCCAGAATAATCTGTTTTTCGCGTAGAGAGAGATGCAGTGCTTCCTCCGGACAATAAGAGAAGAAAGTATAATTGTGTATATTGAGTCCGAGCGGAGTCCCGCAAATCAAGTCGGGGTGAAAGGCCAATATCCATCCCTTGGAAGGAAATTCCTTGTTGTTCTCCTTCATACTGATTGACTCTCCGGGAGTCAGGCAAACGAGAGTTCCGTCCGAGAAATCACAATATTGGTGCCCGTATGCATAGGCCTCACACTTACATTCACTCAACAGAATCGTATAGAATCCGAATTTAATGTCCGTATGAGGAGATAAGTCAGCCTTCGAAAGGTCGATGACACTGACTAGCGGATGCAGTGTCTTACTTCCCAGGCAACAATTACATTGATGCACGGTTCCTATTTTGAGTACTTTATCTCCCATGACGTTAACGATCTCTCCGGTGTATATTCTTAGTTCTGCTGTTTATATTCATTCGGTGTATATCCGACATGTTTTTTAAATAGCCGGCTGAAGTGTTGAGGATACTGGAATCCCAGTTCATAAGCTATCTGGCTGACCGTTTGCGAACCTTCCAATATTCGTTCTTTGGCAAGTTCAATGATACGGCACTGAATATATTCCTGCGCAGTTTTACCAGTTTCTTTTTTTATCAGGTCGCCGAAGTAATTAGGAGAAAGGCATACCTTGTCTGCAAAATATTTCACGGAAGGCAACCCTTCGGTCAGTGCTACCTGCCCTTGGAAATATTCATCCAATAGATGTTCGAACCGCACGATAATGTCTTTGTTTACCTGATTGCGTGTGATAAACTGCCGTTCATAGAAACGCATACAATAATCGAGTAATAGTTCGATATTGCGGACAATAAGTTGTTTGCTATGCTTGTCGATAGCATGTTCCAATTCGATTTGTATTTTATATATACAGTCCGTTACAATTTCTTTTTCCTGTTCGGATAGATGCAAGGCTTCATTAACTTCATAAGAAAAGAAAGAATAATTCTTGATATTCTGTCCCAGAGAAGTTCCCCGGATCAGGTCGGGATGAAACAAGACCCCGATCGATTTTGTACGTTGAGGAGTTTTCTTCCGGTTATCTATACCAATCACTTGACCTGGGGCCATACAGACGACCGTTCCTTCCTGATAGTCATAATAGTTACGCCCATATTTAAGGTCTCCGCAATTAATGT
>OLGA01003368.1_pt1 | contig 10325 bp, 12 predicted proteins | sample 1604881 | NCBI WGS metagenome assembly OLGA01 (sample SAMEA3888896, study PRJEB22519) | human gut metagenome | biome: human gut; feature: human-associated habitat; material: faeces | place: Denmark | collected 2009
AAGAACCTTACAGCTCGGAAAGCCGGTTTTTCGCCGTTTCGGCATCGGCGGCGATTTCGAGCAGGTGGCGGAGAATGCCAAGCGCGCGCTGATGCTGCCGCTGGGCACGCCCAACTCCGACCCGTTCTACGCACAGCTGGAAGAAGAGCTGCTTGAAGCCATCAACCAGACCGGCATCGGCGTGCAGGGGCTGGGCGGACGCACAACGTGCCTGGGGCTGCACATTATCGCCGCGCCGACGCACATCGCGGGTCTGCCCGTCGCCGTCAACGTCAGCTGCCACGTCACGCGCCACGCGACGGCGGTGCTGTGAGAAAGGGGAGAATGCTATGCGAAAACTGACCACCCCCTTGACCGAAGAAGACGTGAAGTCCCTCCACGCGGGGGATCACGTCCTGCTCTCCGGCGTGGTTTACACCGCGCGCGACGCGGCGCACCTGCGCATGATGGATTTGATCCGCGCCGGCAAGCCGCTTCCGGTGGAATTGGCGGGTCAAGTCATCTACTACGCCGGTCCGACGCCCACGCCGCCCGGACGTCCCGTTGGTTCCATTGGACCTACCACCTCGACGCGCATGGATTCCTCCACCCCGACGCTTTTGCAGCACGGTCTGCGCGGCATGATTGGCAAGGGCAGCCGCTCCCCGGCAGTCATGGCGGCGATGCAGGAGTACCCGGCGGTTTACTTCGCCGCGGTCGGCGGTGCGGCAGCGCTGATGGCGGAGTGCGTCACGTCGCTGGAGGTCATCTGCTGGGACGACCTTGGCCCTGAATCGGTCAAGCGCCTGACGCTGAAGGATCTGCCCCTCGTCGTCGCCGCGGACTGCTACGGGCAGGACGCGTTCACGCTGGGGCAGAAGGCGTATCTCGAAGGGCAAAATGAAGCATAATCGCGGATGAAATGCCGCACGCTGGCAGCCAAATCATTCCGAATTAAAAACGCGCCTGTCACACCCCATTCGTGACAGGCACGTTTTCTACCATCAGCCAGTTTTCCCAAATCCGCCGCCAGTGCGCGGGAAAATCATCGCGGGGCACGTCCGCGTCCGCCACAAGCGGCACTTCCGCAATCACCTCGCCGCCGCTGATGAGCCGCGCCACGCCAAGTGGTGTCCCGCGAATCACCGGCGCGTCGAGTTCCTCGCTGCCCAAGTCAATCTCGATGCTTGGAATCGCCCCCTGCATGACGACGCCGCGCAAATCCGCCGCCAGCACCGCGCGGACGCTCGCGCCGCCCGAATGCGCCACGAGCAGCGTCCGCAGCGATTCGCCCGCGTTCAGCATCGTCACGGATTCGTATCGCTGGAATGCCCTGTCCATCAGCCGCGCCGCCTCGTCGAACCAGTCCGGGCAGTTCAGCACCACCCCGATGATGCGCATTCCGTTCCGCTCCGCGCCGAACACCAGGCACCGCCCCGCCTTGCGCGTATAGCCCGTCTTGATGCCCGTCGCACCCTCGTAGGTGGTCAGCAGCTTGTTCTTGCTGCTCAGCACGCGGCTGTACGGCCGTCCCTCCCACGGAATCGTCGCGCGGCGCGTGGAGACAATTTCCCGGAAAAGCGGCTGCGTCATGGCCTGACGGGCAATCAGCGCCAAATCGTGCGCGGTGGTGTAATGCCCGTCGCAGGGCAAACCGTGCGGGGTCAGAAAGACCGTATTTTGGCAGCCCAGCTCCGCCGCGCGGGCGGTCATCATCCGGCAGAATTCCTCCGCCGTGCCGCCAATGTGTTCCGCAATCGCGACAGCGGCGTCGTTGCCGGACGCCAGCATCAGCCCATAGAGCATCTCGCGCAGGGACAGCGTTTCTCCCTGCGAAAGGTAGATGCTCGTTCCCGGCACGCCGAAGGCATTGCGGCTGCACGTCACCGGGTCGCCTAAATTCCCGCGCTCAATCGCCAGCAGCGCCGTCATCACCTTCGTGGTGGATGCCATCGGCAGGGGCGTTTCCGCGTTGTGGCTAAGCAGCACTCGCCCGGACGCTTCGTCGATGATGATGCACGCCTTCGCGCTCGTGGCGACTTCCTCCGCCTGTGCGCGCGGAATCAGCAGGAGGACGAGCAGCAGCGTCAGGAGGGGGAAAAGGAGTCGTTTCAGCTTCATGCTTTGCCTCTTTTACTGATGCGTCAGGAAAGACTTCACATCCTCGACGACCGTCGGAATCAGGTCGACGACGCGGTCGGCGACGCTTGAACAGGTCGCGGGGAGCATCCGCACGGTGTCGCCGGAGAGGACGAGAAACCCAACCGGCTGCACGGATACGCCCGCGCCGCTGCCGCCCGCGAAGGGGAAATCCGGCGCGTCTTTCGCAGGCTTGTCGGCCAGTAAATCGCCGCCCGCGGTCATGTAGCCGAACGTGACGCGGCTGATGGGGATAATCGTGCTGCCGGAAGATGCCTGCACCGGATGCCCGACGACGGTGTTCACGTCCACCATGTCCTTCATCGACGACATGGCGGTCTGCATCAGTTCGCTGATGGGATGTTCCATGAGGATGCCTCCTTCCACGCGGTCAGCGCCATCGCCGCCGCAACGATGATTGTCCCCAAATGCAGGAAGATTATGCACCGCGCCGCCAAAACTGTCTGTTCATGCAGGAAATCAGGAGCAATGGCGATGCGGACTTTCTCACGGCAGTTCGCCGGAATCAGCAGCCGAATCTGCCGCAGGAACGCCGTCGTCAGCGCCGTCGCCGCCGGATCGCGCAGGGCGATGGAGACGTGGACGAGCAGCTGCTCCAGCGCGGTTTGGCGCATCAGCAGGCGCACGGGGCGCTTGAGCTTGGGCAGGGCGCGCAGCAGCGCCTTGCCTTTTTGAAGCTGCTGGGCGGACGGGGGTTTAGGGCGCATCGGCGCTTGCGAATGGTCAAAGCGCAGGGGAATGCCCCAGATGCGCAGGAGAATCCGGAAGCGCGTGCCATGCTCCTGCCGAATTTCCGCGCGGCAGGAGATGGGGGTCACGAGCAGCAGAAGCAGCATCAATAGGGAAATCCACATGGGCAGTCGCCTCCCGCAAAAATGATTGACGAAGCACCGCAAACAGGGTATAATGGTACTATTCTGATGAATCAGGGGGATTGCAAGGATGATTGGTCTGATTGGCGCCATGGCGGTTGAGGTGGAGGCGCTCGAAAAGAAGCTCGAAGGGCGCAGGGAAACGACGATGGGCATGGATACGTTCGTCAGCGGCAAGCTGTTCGGGCAGGACGCGGTATTGGCGGTGTGCGGGCCGGGCAAGGTGAACGCGGCGGTTTGCACACAGAAGATGATTACGGCGTTTTCGCCGGATTGGGTGCTGAATTTGGGCGTCGCGGGCGCGGGCGCGGACGGCGTGCACATTGGCGACCTCGTGGTGGCGACCGCCGCCGTGCAGCACGACGCGGACACATCTCCCCTGGGCGACCCGGTGGGCATGGTCAGCAAGGTGAACCTCGTCGAGCTGCCCTGCGACGAAGAACTCCGCGCGCGTCTTGTGGCGGCGGCGAAAAAGGCGAATCTGACCGTTCATGAAGGCATTATTGCCACGGGCGACCAGTTTATACACGACGGCGCAACCCGCGCGCGCATTCATCATCTCTTTAACGCCTTGGCGGTGGAGATGGAGGGCGGCGCGGTGGCGCATGCCTGCCTGCTCAATGGGGTCAAGTGCGGCGTACTGCGCTCCATCAGCGATCAGGCGGATGGCCACAGCGACATGGACTACCCGACCTTCACGGCGCTGGCGGCGGCGCACTCCCAGCAGGTGGTGGAAAACCTGCTCCGCGCATGATCGCCTACATCACGGGCGCGTCAAGCGGGCTTGGCGCGTACACGGCGCAAGCGCTGGCGGATAACGGCTGGACGGTCATCGCGGGCGCGCGCTCGTTCACGGGGGAAACCGACGGGCGCATGACACGTCTGCCGCTGGACGTGACGCGGGACGACAGCGTGCGCGATTTTATGGAACGCGCGAAGCAAATCGGCGCGCCGGATGCGGTCATTCACTGCGCGGCGGTGCTGTGCTTCGGCTCGTGCGAAGAGACGGCGCTGGCGGATTATGCCCGTGTGATGGAGACGAATTTCCTCGGCATGGCGCGCGTGAATCAGCAGGTACTGCCGCTGATGCGGGAAAAAGGCGGCGGCAAAGTGGTGCTGTTTTCGTCCATCAACGGGCTGATGGGGCTGCCGTTCCAGAGTGCCTACACCGCCAGCAAGCACGCCATCGAGGGCTACGCGGAGTGCCTCGCGCAGGAGGTGACGCCCTTCGGCATTCAGGTGATGCTGATAGAGCCGGGCGACCACCGCGGCGGCTCGTCGCGCTGCCGATTGACCTCCGCCGCGATGACAGACGCATCCCCCTACTGGGCGGATTTCCGCAAGGGAACGGAAGCCATCCGCCGCGACGAGGAAAACGGGTCTGACCCGGCGAAACTGGGGCGGTGCGTCGCGGAGCTTCTCACGCGCGAGAAGCTGCCGTTCCGCAAGAAAATCGGCAGTCCGGCACAGATGCTCGCCCCCGCGCTGCACAAAGTTCTGCCCGGACGCGCCATGAACCGCATCCTGCGCCAATATACCCTTGGTGGCAAATAATTCGCCAAATTATCATTGCATTATTGTGTTTTCCGAAAAAATGCGGTATAATAGAGCCGGATCGACACATGAATTTGGAGGCTTGAAGGATGTACAAGCTCTTACTGGCGACGAATGACCCGGCGGTTGTCGAAGCGTTCAGCGCAGTCAAGTGGGAAGAACTCGGCTTTAAGCAGCCGCGGGTGGTCTCCACGGCGGAGGAAGCGCTGAGCAGCCTGCGTGTCAACCATGCGGACGCGGTGGCAATTGGGCTGCCGAAGGAGCAGGATGACCTGCTGGTTGAGCAGCTGCTGGAGAAAAATCCGATGCTGCCGATTATGGCGGTCAGCACGAAGCCCGGCGTGATTGAAAGCTATGCCGTGGAACTGCGCCGACTGCTGGGGCGCATCAACGCCGATGTGAGCAACGATACGTTCTCCACGGCGGACTTGCTCAAAGAGTGCCGGCATGAGTTTTTCCGCGCGCTGATGGACGGCAGGGCGACGTCGGAGGAGGATGTGCTGCGCCATTTGCGGCTCATCCGCAGCAAGATGGATCCGACAAAGCCGTGCGTGGTCGCGGAGCTGGAAATTCCGGCGGATAACGACTTTCTGCGCGGCCGCTGGCAGTACGGCAGCGACCGGCTGGAAGTGGCGCTGCGCAATATTTTCGGCGTTGAGGCGCACGGGCTGCGCATTCTCGCCTGCGTCCTGCCCGGCGACCGCATTGTGCTGCTCGGCTGCCCGATGCTCTTCCACGAAGGCCCGGACGAGGACGCGTCGATTACCGGCATCCTGTCCGACCACATCCGCGACAGCATTGAGCATGTGGACGAGTATATGGGCATTGACCTGCGGATTGCATCGATTCGCGTGCTGCCGTGCCTGACGGCGCTCGCGCATAAAGACTGATGGCGTAACATACAGTTATGATTAGACAGCAAGGAGGCAAATTATGGGCATTTTTGACAGCATCGGCAACATCGTCCGCGGACAGTTGATTGATGTCATTGAGTGGACGGACAGCACGAACAACACCATCGTCCACAAGTACGACATGAACGGTAAGGAAATCATGATGGGCGCGCAGCTGACCGTCCGCGAGAGCCAAGTGGCGATTTTCGTCAACGAAGGCAAGCTGGCGGACGTGTTCCAGCCCGGCCGCTATGAGCTGTCCACCGCCAATATGCCGGTGATGACGGCGCTGAAGGCGTGGAAGTTCGGGTTCAACAGCCCGTTCAAGTCCGACGTGTACTTTGTGAACACCAAGCAGTTCCTTGACTGCAAGTGGGGGACGACGAACCCCGTCATGATGCGCGACGCCGAGTTCGGCATGATTCGCCTGCGCGCGTTCGGCGCATATTCCTTCCGCGTCGCTGACCCGGAGGTTTTCCTGCGCGAGGTGTTCGGCACAAGCAGCGAATACACGGTGCAGGACGTCGAAGGGCAGCTCAAGCGCACGCTGGTGTCCGGCCTGTCCGACGCGATTGCGGAAAGCAAGCTGCCCGCGCTCGATTTGGCGGCGAACTACGACGAAATCGGCGATTATGCGCTCAAGACCATCAACCCGCGCATTGAGAAGCTCGGCTTGACGCTGGCGTCGTTCGTCATCGAGAATATCTCCCTGCCTGAAGAAGTCGAAAAGACGATGGATAAGCGCACGTCCATGGGCGTGCTGGGCGACATGAACCGCTACACGCAGTATCAGGCGGCGGAAGCGATGCGCGAGGCGGCGAACAACCCCGGCGGCATGGCGGGCGCAGGCGTCGGCATGGGCGCAGGCGTGGCGATGGGTCAGGCGTTCGCGCAGGCGATGCAGGCGACGCAGCAGCCCACCGCGCCGGTTCAGCAGCAGCCGACGGCACAGAAGGGGAGCTTCTGCGCCAACTGCGGTGAGCAATTGACCCCCGGCGCGAAATTCTGCCCGAACTGCGGCCAGAAGCAGGAAACGGCGAACGTCTGCCCCGCGTGCGGTCAGAAGGTGCAGCCCGGCGCGAAGTTCTGCGCCAACTGCGGACAGAAGCTGTAAACGAATCACAAAATAAACCGGGAGGTACACCGCATGGTGCGTCTCCCGGCTTTTTGCGTGTCATTTTTGCGGATTCGCGTCTATTTATTCCGCATTCCTCATTCCGAATTTCGGATTTTCCTCCAGCCGTGCCCTTGCCACTTTCCCCGCTGCCTTCATCGCCGTGGGAATCGTCAGCGCGTCCATCTCATCCCGCGTGACGTACCGATACCCCTTCGGCGCGTCCGCGTCGGGCGCGTCCATATGATACAGCTTCATCCGCCAGATTTGGTGGGTGAAAACGTGCTTTGCGTCCCCGGCGGGGCGGACATTCCGCAGATTCATGTGCATCTGCGCGCCGAAATCTGCAGGATTGTCCGTATGCCCCGGCAGCATCGGGAACACCCACAAGCCGTGCAGCATCGTCTCCGTGCGCTGGCGCATCAGAACTTTCTCGCCGGAAAAAATCAGCAGCACGTCCCAATCGAACGGCTTCGGCGGATTCTTCTGCGGCAGCACGGGCAAATCCTCCGCGTCGCCCGCGTCGTACGCGTCGCAGTGCGCCCGCAGCGGGCAAACGTCGCAGTTTGGCGTGCCGGGGACGCACACTGCCGCCCCCAAGTCCATCAGCGCCTGATTGAAATCGCCCGGACGCGCCGCTGGCACAAGCGAATCCACCTTTTCCTCCAGTTCGCGTCGAACGGACGGAATGCCCACGTTCTCGCGGATGCCCATCACCCGGCTGGCGACGCGGATGACGTTGCCGTCCACCGCCGGAACGCGCTGGTCAAACGCGATGCTCGCAATCGCCCCGGCAGTGTATGCCCCGATGCCCTTCAATTGCCGCAATTGCGCCACCTCGCGCGGCATTTCGCCCCCGAAGTCGCACACCACCTGCCGCGCCGCCTGATGCAGATTCCGCGCGCGCGAATAGTACCCCAGCCCCTCCCAGAGCTTGAGCACGTCCGCCTCATCCGCCGCCGCCAGCGCCGCCACATCCGGGAAGCGCGCCAAAAAGCGCTCGTAGTACCCACGCACCGTCTCCACGCGCGTCTGCTGCAGCATCGTCTCGCTCACCCATGTGCGGTACGGGTCGTGGATGCCGCGCCAAGGCAGCGTCCGCGCGTTCTGGTCGTACCAAGCCAGCAGCAGTGCCGAAATCGTCTCACGCATTCGATAAAATCCCCCTCTTTATCGTCCTATTGTACCACAGAAGGAGACTTTTGCCCACCCCACGGCTGATTTTTCCCGATTTGCAGAAATTTTTTTGCATTTAGAACGTTTGTTCGCTTGCATTCGTTCGCGTTTTGGTACATAATACTCCATGTTGATTAGCACTCATGCAAAGTGAGTGCTAACAGCCTGAAGAGAAGCAAGGAGGAAATGACACTATGACCGTGAAGCCTTTGGGTGACCGCGTTGTCATCAAGAATGTTGAAGCCGAGGAAACCACCAAGTCTGGTCTGATTCTGACCAGCGCCGCGAAGGAGAAGCCGCAGATGGCGGTTGTTCTCGCTGTCGGCCCCGGCGGCAATGTGGATGGCAAGGAAATCAAGATGCAGGTGACGGAAGGTCAGAAGGTTATTTACAGCAAGTACGCCGGCACGGAAGTCAAAATCGACGGCGAAGAGCTGATTATTGTGCGCCAGAGCGACATTCTGGCTGTGGTGGAGTAATAAGCTGACTCCGCAATTTATTGAAAGGAAGTAAGTTTTATGGCTAAGCAGATTCAGTATGGCGAACAGGCTCGCCGGAGCCTTGAAAAGGGCGTGAACGCGCTGGCGGATACCGTCAAAATCACCCTCGGCCCGAAGGGTCGCAACGTGGTGCTGGACAAGAAGTACGGCGCTCCGCTCATCACCAACGACGGTGTGACCATCGCCAAGGAAATTGAGCTGGAAGACCCCTTTGAAAACATGGGCGCGCAGCTGGTGAAGGAAGTCTCCACCAAGACCAACGACGTCGCTGGCGACGGCACGACCACCGCGACCCTGCTCGCGCAGGCGATTATCCGCGAAGGTCTGCGCAACCTCGCCGCCGGCGCAAACCCCATGGTGCTGAAGAAGGGCATTGCCGCCGCGACGGATGCCGCCGTGGAAGGCTTGAAGGAGCTGTCCCAGCCCATCAACGGCAAGCAGGCGATTGCCAACGTCGCCGCGAACTCCGCTGCGGATGAAACCATCGGCAAGCTGATTTCCGACGCAATGGAAACTGTCGGCGCGGATGGCGTTATCACCGTGGAAGAAAGCAAGACCATGACCACGGGCATGACCATCGTCGAAGGGATGCAGTTCGACCGCGGCTATGCGTCCGCCTACATGGTGACCGACACCGAAAAGATGGAAGCTGTGATGGAAAATCCGCTGATCTTGATTACAGATAAGAAGGTAACCAATATTCAGGATTTGGTTCCGCTGCTGGAGCAGGTTATGAAACAGGGCCGCAAACTCCTCATCATCGCGGAGGACGTGGAAGGCGAAGCACTGGCAACTTTGGTTGTCAATAAGCTGAGAGGCGTGCTGGATGTTGTCGCGGTCAAGGCTCCCGGCTACGGCGAAAGAAGAAAAGCGATGCTCGAGGATATCGCAATCCTGACCGGCGGTACGGTTATCGCAAGTGACCTCGGATACGAGCTCAAGGAAGTTACCTTGGATATGCTCGGCACAGCCGCGACCGTTAAGGTTGACAAAGAAAACACCGTCATCGTCGCAGGCGCGGGCGCGAAGGAGGATGTACAGGCGAGAATCGGCAGTCTGAAGACGCAGATTGAGGAATCCACCTCCGAATTCGACAAGGAAAAATTACAGGAAAGACTCGCGAAGCTGTCCGGCGGTGTCGCTGTCATCAAGGTTGGCGCCGCGACCGAAACCGAATTAAAGGAAAGAAAGCTGAGAATCGAGGACGCTCTGAACGCGACAAAGGCCGCGGTTGAAGAGGGTATCGTATCCGGAGGCGGTGTCGCTTTAGTCAACACCATTCCGGCAGTCAAGGCTTATGTAGAAACGCTGGCAGGCGACGTGAAGACCGGTGCTGCGATCATCGCGAGAGCGTTGGAGGAACCGGTACGCCAGATCGCGGAGAACGCGGGTCTGGAAGGCAGCGTGGTTGTCGCTGAAGTGAAGAGCAGCAGCGTAGGCGTTGGTCTGAACGCGGCGACCGAAGAATATGTCAACATGATCGAAGCAGGTATCGTCGATCCGGCGAAGGTAACCAGAAGCGCGCTGCAGAACGCGGCATCCGCTTCCGCGATGCTCCTGACCACCGAGGCTGGTATCGTAGATATCAAGGAACCGATGCCTCCGGTAGCGATGGGCGGCGGCGCAGGCGCTCCGGGCATGGGCGGCATGGGCATGATGTAATGCCCCCAATTACGCAAATTAATTTGAGGTGAAATATATGTCAGAAAGTTGTTCTTCCAGTTGTTCTTGTACTCCTTTGTTTTCTTCTATCTGCATGGTGGCGGCGGTGCCCAGCATGGGGTCCTGGAAGACCCGGCCGATGAGGGCGGCGCGCTTATACTCCGGCAGGCGGGTCACGTCCTGCCCGCCGATGGCGATGCTGCCGCAGTCCACGGCGAAGGTGCCGGCGATGGCGTTCAGCAGCGTGGATTTGCCCGCGCCGTTGCCGCCGATGACCGTGACAAAGTCGCCGTCCTCCAGCGTCAAGTCGAGGCCCTTTAAGGCGACCTTCTCGTTGACAGTGCCCGCGTTGAAGGTCTTGTACACATTTTTAATTTCAAGCATTGTCCTTGCCTCCCTTTTTCACCGGCGTTTT
>OLGA01003371.1_pt1 | contig 10313 bp, 7 predicted proteins | sample 1604881 | NCBI WGS metagenome assembly OLGA01 (sample SAMEA3888896, study PRJEB22519) | human gut metagenome | biome: human gut; feature: human-associated habitat; material: faeces | place: Denmark | collected 2009
AGCATGGCGTAGGGCACGAAGGCATCCTTATCGCCATGGATAAAGAGCATCGGTTTGGTGCTCTTGCGAACCTGCTCTATCTGCTGAGCCTCGGCAAACGACCAGCCATAGCGATACTGGCAAAGAGCAGAAGTGGTATTCATCAGCGGGAAGGAAGGCAAGCCAAACTGGTCTTTGAGCTGAGCGGAAAACTCATCCCACACGCTGGTATAGCCGCAGTCCTCCACAAAGCACTTCACGTAATCGGGAGTCTTTTCTCCCGATACTGCCATCGTGGTTGCCGCACCCATCGAAATACCATGAATCACCTGTTGAGTATTCTTCACTCTTCGTTCTTCACTCTTCGCTCTCTGTTCTTCACCCTTCACTTTAAATATCTCATTGGCGATTTCCGACCATCTGATGACATCCCATCTATCCTTCCATCCCATCTGGATATGGTCGCCCTCGCTCTCTCCATGTCCATACAGATCTGGCAGGAGCACATTATACCCCATATCGTGATTATAGAGATAGGCGATGTGCAGCATTCCCTCGGAGCGCACCTGATAGCCATGCACCACCACGGCAGTCTTTTCCGTAGTCTTCGGTGCATAGAGATAGATGGCATGGGCCTTGTAGCCCGAAGGCATCGTGACAAAGGTATCCTTCACGCAATGGTGCTGATACACGGAGTCCATCCAGCCAATCATCCAGGGGCACTCGTTCTTCATTCTGTTCTTCCAATGCTCAGCCGTCATTCTCTCCTCCTTCGGATAGTTGAGCGAATAATTGAGCATATAGTTGCTGGCACCATACAGTCCCAGCACTACGAGCACCACCACGCCCAGAGCCGAAGCGATGCCTATCTTTCTCATCTTTTCCTGTTTCATCTTCATTCTTATTGCCATTACAAATATCTATTATAGAGTTTCCGCTGCAAAATTAAGGAAAAAGATGGAAATGGCAAAGAAACGGAGGGAAAAATCCTGTTAAATTGAAGCATAAAGCTGCATTTATAAGGGTATATGAACTACGACAAACAATCGATAAGCATATCCCAGAAAGGATAGAGTTCAAACAGTTACAATCTATCCATTTCCTTTTTCCCTGCCCCTTTACCTTTATATTTTGTTTTAACTGTATTAAACTTATATCTTACGATACATTCCACTGCCCTTACAGACGCAGCCTTTTCAATATAGACATCATTCATTCCGCTGAAAATGGTAAAAGTATTTTTGCGGGCAGTATTAAAGATGTCATTTGCAGACAACTTGACATTCCATTTTTCAGATAAGTCCTTAGCCAAAGAAAGATTTATCTGTCCAACACTCCCCATCTTAATATTCTCACTATTACCCTCACTACGCCAACTATAATTTACTGTCGCCATATAGTTGTTATGGAATTTGAAAATATTATTGAACTTAACTACAACCAAAGGATTGTCCACGTGCTTTATATTTCCTCTGTAATCAATCTTGTAAAATTGCGAGACAACACCACATGCCAATACGGGATAATAGCATTTCCAAAGGAATCCGGGCATAAAAGAAGCCATTATCTGTAAGTTAGACAGACTGTTTCTAGAATTTTCCTTTTTGAGCAAAGCAATAGTCTTCGCATCATCATAATATGTATATGATGTTATTATTTGGTTTTGCACCTTTTTATAATTAGCAGTTAATGCCAGCCAGCGATACCTCAAATTTAAAGAGATGTTGTCGCTATAGGATGGTTGCAAATACGGATTTCCACTTTGATAGAGATATTTGTTAACATAGTGAACCGTGTTGCTCAACTGAGAGTACAATGGACGATAGCATTGCTTAGAATAGCTCAGCTGCACCATAGTTTTTCCAATGGGCAGAGACAATGAAGCAGTCGGGAAAAACTTATCATAAACATGTGACTGTTCGTGATTTTTTCTGCCACCTATAAAATATTCACTGTTCACATGCTCATACCTGCCACCGATACGGAATGTTACATTGCCTAGATGCTGCATAGTTTCAACGTAATATGCCATATTCAGCTCCTGTATTTTATTGTTCTCGCCTGCCATAATGCTATTTTCACTTTCTGAATTTTCCTCACGGCTACTATTGGTGAAATCTACTCCAAAGCTAAAATTACCTTTAAGAAATGGGTGTGACGCATATAATTCCGTTGCCATTAACCTAGCATGCCCAACATCTTTTATTCCGAAATCCTGATTGATGCCGGTTTGCTCTATAACGTTTTGATTTTCATGTATTTTTTTCCACATTAAATCAAAAGTCATTTCCAAATTCCATTTTCCCCAAACCCCATGGCAATATCCATCTAACAAATGTTCCAAATCTCTTAATTTGATATCCTTGTATGCAGAAGTCTCACTTTCAATTACATCATCAGAATATAATGATGACATAATGCTCGAATTGGTCTTTGTTGGAGCATAAGATACTTGGTAAAATGCGCCAAATGAGAGTTTTGGAGATGAGGAAAAATCAAATCCCCATTTACCATCAATCAAGTTTGAGTGCTGTGTCGATTTCATAGTCGTATTCTGCTGATGATGTGACGAGAGCCATGAATTCTGAACATTTTTGCTAGAGTTCGTATTCTTGCCTTTCTCAAATCCCAACGTTCCAAAAACATCCAAATTGTCAATTCTATAGTTCAAGTCCAAATTGTCTTTGCCATACATATAATTACGACAACCAAAAGTAGCAATGTTATCAAAGGAGAAACCATCCCCAACCTTTTTAATGGTTGTTATCTTTATGATGGAACCTACGGTTGAAGCATAACGTGAACTTGGATTCGTTATAACTGTTATCTTATCTATTTGGTTAGCCTTCAATTGCTCAACTTCTATATTATTGCGGACAATATGTCCATTGATATAGAAGACTGGTTTTCCCTTGCCAAAAACTTCAATGGAACCATTATTATTCAGTACACCAGGCAACATACCCATAACGTCTTTTGCAAAACCAAGTTTTTCCAAAACGGTACCTTTGACTTCTGTCACAAAGCCTTCGCTGTTCAACTTTGCCAAAGGGCGGGTTGCTCTAACAACAACCTCCCTTAATTGCAGAGTATCCTTTCCAAAATTTTGGTTAGCGATACCAGTCTGAGCTAAACAGATTTGAGCTAAAATCAAATGAAATATAATACCAACAAATCTTTTTACCTTAAAATCTAACATTTTCATCCGTTCCTATATCTTTTGTTTTATAAAACTCTATTCCACTCTTAACAAAGAGCTGTTTATGTTCTTATTAACATCCTTCTCTACTTTTTGGGTCTTCCTGCCAAAGTCGAAGGAGTAAGCAACCTTGATGCTGGCATATTGCGAAGCCGTCTGGTCTTTGATGCTCTTACTGTAGCTGTAGATAGGCAAATCCAACCAATATTGCTTCTCCTGCTTTTTGAAAGGCGATACTGCCTGAAGTTCTACATAGAGGTTGCCCCTGCTGTAAGAACACGACATTCCATAGTCGATAGGAGTCTTGCTTATCACCAAAGCAGCTTCATCTAAAGACTTCTTGCCAAAATGCAGGTAAGGCTTCAAGGCAAAATCACCCATGAACATATTCAACCCAAGATTACCCGTCAAATTGTTGTTATGCTTCGACCAGGTAGTCTTCACCTCCGCATGGTTATATCTGATATCTCCCGACAGATTGGCAAACTTACACAGTTTGTACTGCAAGGCGAGGATAGCAGAATAATATTGAGCATTTCCACCATTCGAGTAAGTCTTCACTATTTTCCTGTTTGCCTCATCCAGGTAATAATCATCAGTTACAGGATGATGATTGTAACGGAATTGTCCGATGGCAGAAACACTCAACCTGTTGAAACGCCCCATATAATACAAATAGGTGTTGATGTCATGCGATTTCTTCAGTTCGGGCATTCCCTTTTCCATCATGTGGGAATTGACTTGAATCATAGCCCGGTTGATGACATCCATACCATGATTGGAGTTCACAAAGTTGAATGACCACAAGAGCATTCCCTTATTCAGTTGGTATTGCACATTCGTATTGATGCGAGGAGACAGCTGGCTAAAACTGTTGTCTCCATGCAGATGATATTGAAGCCAATCCAATCCGATGCGGGTTTTCAGGCTCAAGCGCCTGCTAGCCTGGAAATTATAGGAGAAGAAAGCCAACGACTCCCCTTTCCAGAGATGCTGCCAAAGTTCGCAATTGCCGGAATAATCGGCATTCCAGACATCGTGGTAATGAAACAGTTCCACAGATAAGGAATGCTTTTGAGAGAAATAATTATAGATGGCAGACAGCTGGAACGACAGCGCATTCTCGTCTTCATCGGTCATTGCCTCGAAAGGCTGTTCCTGATAAAGACGATGATAGGAGTTGGCAGAATACTTGCCATGTACTCCCAAGGTAAGCGTCTGATTCTTGCTTAATGGCAAGTTGGCGTTCAGGTCAATCTTAGGAGACAGACTCTTCTTCCTGATATTTGAGAAGATGTCCGTCTCTGTGCTTTCCCTCGCAAAACCAGAAGATGCATTTCTTGGAGTAGAGAGATTGAGGAGCGTAAACTTGCCCACCCAATATTTCTTTCCCTTCTGGTTCTGATAGCGGAACTGCATATATTCCTGATGATTCTGGTAAGAATTCTTACTATAGCTCTCCCTATCAAATAGGGATTGCGGAAACTGATAGTTCTCATTGTTCCAGGTCTCAGTACCATCCACATGACTATAGTTTGCACCAGCAAACACAGTATAGGAATTGTTACCTTTTACATAATTGGTGGCAACGTTATAGTCGCCATGGTCATATCCTATCGTCTGCAGTCCGTCAGCCTGCACATATCCTCCATATCGGTATTGTTTGGTGATGAAGTTGACGACAAGCTTATCCTTGGCGTATTTTCCCGATGGAGCATCATGATATTCTATCTTCTCGATGTCACGAGGACGGAGCATCTGTATTTCCCGGATGTCGCATTCCTGCCCATTCAGATACAAGGTGGCTTGCAGTCCCATCACATCCACCTGATTCGATTTTGCATCGATGATGAGTCCTGGGATATTCAGGTTTTCCAACACCCCGAATCCATTAACCGCATGTTTTCGTTGCTGGCTGTTGGGATAGATGACGAGATGATCACCCACACGACTGATATTGGAGGCTGATACCACCACATCGCCTAATACTTTTGTAGAGACAATAGAGTCCTTCCCGGTGTTCTGAGCGAACACGGGCACAGCAGCCATCAGCAGTCCAAAAGAGCAAAAAACCGTCTTCATTCTTACAATATGTTTTTATTTCATCATTATCTAGTACAAAAGTACACATTATTATCCAAAGCCATTACATCTCTTCCGTTAAATTTGTATAACTGCATCAAATTACCAATTCCATCCAGTTCATCAAGAGCTATAATCTGCTCTTTTCGGCATTACCAACAACAATAGCTTGGTAATCCTAATTTCATTATAAGACTAATAAATAATAGTTAAAAAACATATCTTCTCTTCATTTTTAAGTTAATTTATAAACAACTTAAAGAAGATTGTATTATCTTTGCAACGAAATAACTTAAAAGTTAAGCTTATGGAACAGAAGTACAACATAGAGCTTATAGAAGAGTATGAAGATATAAACTTCTATAGTATTCATCTTGAAGGAGAAGAACTCTCTGAATTTGAAAATTTCTTTGAGAAATTTCCAGAAGGATGTTCTTACGATGAAGAAATAGATGTCGTCATTTCATGGTTGGACAAAATCTCCGAACGAGGAGCTTTGGAACGTTATTTCCGTCCGGAAGGCCACTATGGAGATAGTGTTGGAGTTATCCCAATAGATATTGGTAACAAGATTCGACTCTACTGTATCAGATTATCTAACAAAATTCTGATTTTCGGAAACGGAGGAGTCAAAGATGCTAAAAGTTGGCAACAAAGTACAACACTAGCTCCCTATGTAAAACTCTTGATAGATACAAGTCGTTTCATTCAATCGAGAATTAAAGATGGAACAATTGTATTAGTTGACAAAGAAATAATTGGAAATTTAAACTTTACAAGAAATGAGAAGAAGTAAGATTTTAGAAGAACGCCGCAAACATGTTGATCCTGAGATTCGCAGGTCTGTAGATTTGTCTTTCCAAATCGTAGATAGGATACATGACATTCTGGTTTCTAAAGGGATGAAGCAGAAAGACCTAGCCCTTCTACTCGGAAAACGGGAAGCGGAAATAAGCAAGTGGATGCGGGGAACACATAATTTTACAATAGACACTCTTGTATCTATTGAGGATGCTCTCCAAGCTCCTATATTAAATGTAGTTCATCAGGATTTAGAAATATGTGTGTGATTTTTTAATCGGTCAAGCAAAGAACAAAACAACATGGTTCTTCCTTCGCTTGACCGATTGTCATATATTCATTGTTTATTAAGAGAGTTTCTTTCTGGCAAGAGCTATAATCTGCTCTTTTCTGCATTACCAGCACCCGTACCCTTATACTTGCTCTTGGTGGCATTGAAGTTATAAGTTACATTGACCAAGAACATGCGGGTATTATCTATACCAGTTCTGGTGAAGTGCGCATACGAATTATTATATTTCCAACTCTCGTTCTGACCATGAAGCAAATCCTCTGCTTCCAATCTTACAACCAGTCGGTTGTTCAGGAACGACTTGGAAATAGACGCATCCAGGGAATTCCATGCATAGTTGACACCCAATTCGCTATAATTACGCGACTGGTAAGAGTATTCCAATCGAGCCTTCCAATGATGTGGCAATACCCAGGTATTCTCCAAATCCAGATAGAGAGAAGGACGGTTGGCATTATAGTCGCTGACGTATTTGCTGGCATCAAAGAACTGATTGACCAGACCTACCGTATAGTCAAGATGCCATAAGCCTATCACCGGAGTAGCTTCAAGATAGAACTTGAGGTTCTGAATCTTATCAACATTCTCATAATATGACAGGGCTATATCCTTATTGCCCTGGAATGGCTTCATCATATATACCGAGGCATTCTTGTTGTAGATATATTCAGCAGAGAAACTCAGCCAGGAATATTGCGCATCCCATTCCAGATGATAGGCATCCGTAGGACGCAAGTTCGGATTACCGCTTTCATAGGAATGACGACTCGTATATCGGGTATAACCGGAAAGACGGAAGTAACTTGGTCGATAGGTCTTCGCCGTGAAACTCAATGAAGAATGCCACTTGCCCTTGTCATATCCCAAGGATACATTAGGAAATACATTATCATACTTTCTGCTCATATCTGGGTTGAGCACTCCTTCGGCATAATAGTCTGATTTTACATGCTCATATCTCACACCGGCATTCAGAGAATAATCACCCAACGACCATGCAGCCTCAGCAAAGGTGGCAATGTTCTGTTCCTTGATTCTAGAATCATTGGATGCAGCCACACCACCCTCGTTCTTGTTGTTGGTATGACTATCAGAATTTGTGTATTCCGAACCAAAGTCTATGTTCAACTGGTCGGTCAAAGGATAAGAAACAACCAATTTACCGGCAAGCAACTTTCCTTTGGTATGACTATCTGAACATACAATCTGGTCGCCCAACTCAGTACTGGTTTCGGTGGCTTTCTGTATCTGGTCTTTCGTCCGCCACATAGCAGATGCATTCAGGTCTATACTCCACTTGCCTATCTTACCATCATAATAAAAGTCAGCCTGATGAAAAGGAGTCTGCTTGGAATCTGACTCATCGTTGAGATAATTCACATCTCCCTGGTGAACTCCATCCTGAAAGATGGAATAGTTCTGCCTAACAGTAAAATACTTGGTATAGCCAGAACCAAACTTATATTTCAGACCGATGGTATGATTTTCGTTGAATTCATAATTGAAACCCAAATTGGCATCAGGTCCATAATCTCTAGAATCAATGCGCCCTACTGATTTTTGATATATCTGATGCTGATTTCCATTGATATATTCATCCAATCCCAACTTATCATAGAAATACGAATCTGACCACATCAATCCACCGAATACATCCAGTCCACCCACACGGTAATTGAGATTAGCCTGCTCTTGCCAGGTATTCTTCATGGCAAAACCATATTTTGCCTGGAAATTACCACTCCATCCATAACCTTGCTTCTTGACCGTAGTAATACGAATCACCGAATTGACCTGGGCATCATACTGCGCACCAGGAGTCGTGATAACCGTCACGTTCTTCACATCCTTGGAAGATATGGTTTGCAATTCATTTTTGTCAGTCAGCTTTCTGCCATTGACATAAATCTCCGGTGTGCCTTTTCCAAACACCGAACAGTTTCCATCCTTATCCACACGCACTCTTGGAACCTGCTTCAACAAGTCGGTAACCATACCTGCATCACTCAGTATCGTACCCTGCACCTGGGTCTGGAATCCCTCGCGAGTCAGTTTTGTCTTTGGGCGAACCGCCTTCACAATCACCTTCTGCAAGTTCATCGTTGCCTCCTTCAGAGTAATTGAACCTATCTTACCTGTATTATAAGTATCAACAGCGGTATGATAGCCCACGCAACTTACTCTTACTATCGCCTTTCTGGCTCCGCAGGGAATCACGAACTGGCCGTTCTCATTCGTCACACCGCCATTTATCAATGAAGAATCACGAACATTCAGCAGGGCTACATTGGCGAAATCTACAGGGCGATGATGCGCATCTACAATGCGACCTATCATCTTGGTGGGAGTCTTCTGCGTACACTCCACAAAGATGTTTTCGCCATCTATCGTCATCTTCATCGGATAGAAGCCCATAATCTGGCGGATGGCATCCGGAGCTGTTCGCTTCACGATACTTGTGGTAACCGTGAAATCTTCCAGTTCATCATACATAAAGTTGATACGATAATCCTTGGTGCTCTTGGCAAGGATGGTGAGCGCTTCTGACATAGAAGTGTTGCGGAAGTTGCGGGTGATGCGTTGGGCATAGATGGTCTGAAGAGAAAGGCTCATCAGACCTGCCAGCAGCATGATATATCTTAATCTTTTCATCTTATTCCACGATTAAAGTTTGACCTTCATGACGAATATTCACTTTCTCGAAATGATTCATCAGTTCGATGATATCATCCAGACTCATGTTCTTCTCCAGTTGCAGGAAGAGACGGATATGGCGAGCCGACTCGTTCTGATAAGTTACCTGGAGATGGAAATGCCCGGCAATAGGAGTCAGGATATTCTGAAGCTCAGCGTTTTCGTAAACCAATGGGAGCTGGGCAAGACTTGCAGAATCTGTCTTTTCTTCTATGTTGGATTTCTGAGGAGCAGAAACCTGCTGGATAGAATCCTTTCGGGATGCCACGAGTTCGGTATTGTTGTTATCTGATGGCTGATGAGAACGGGTTACCAGATGAATGGCAGCAAAGGTGATGCCGGAGACGACAAGGACGGCTGCAACGGCAGCCACCTTTCTCATCGGGCTCCAGAGAGGAAGCTGCTTGGCGGTTTGCTGGAGTTCTGCATTCTGACTCATCTCTTCTTTCTGCTGCTTTTCTTCTTTCAGCTTCTCCCATTCTGCATCAATAGAAGGCATCTTCATTTCTTCCTTCGACTTGGCGAAATCCAGAGACTGTCGGGTCTCTATCAGCTGCTGATAGAGTTCATTCATTTCCTCATCGCCCAGAAGTTCATCCTTCTGGGTTTCGGAATACTTTTCGGGATGCTCCAGGAGATCGAGGAGCATATCCCATTTCTGAGAATCCATCTTCTGAGGATTTATGTCAGATAATTCATGTTTCATTTTCTTTTCCTTTCTTCATTTTAGGGTTATTGTTTTCCTTTCAACTTTTCTCTGAGCGTTCGCAAACCTTTCACGATATGCTTGTTCACTGCCGAGATACTGATGCCCAGTTCCTCCGCCGTATCCTTATACGACATTCCTTCCCGATAGCACAATCGGATGACGGAAGCAGTCTGGTCGGTCAGGTCATGGTCGATGCAATCCACCGCAGCCTGCCATCGCTCTTCCAGACGAGAAGGTTCTTCCTCCGTCAATTTCTCTTCCGAGAGAGGGAGAAGCCGTTTCAGTCTTTCATCTCTCTTCTTTCTGGCTATAAGATTGATGCAGGCATTCTTCACGCTCCGCATCAGGTAAGCCCGGTCTGGAACCAGCTGTTTATCCCACAATCTGGAGAACACGTCGCTCACCACATCCCTCGCCTCCTCATTATCATGGAGCAAGGCAAAGGCGAAGCGATACATCTGCTCGTAATGGTCGTGGAACAGCCGTTCCATCCGCTGTTCATTTTCTTCTGTCATCACGTCATTTTCTTCTTGTTTCTACTCTTATATACAAGCTTT
>OLGA01003373.1_pt1 | contig 10303 bp, 9 predicted proteins | sample 1604881 | NCBI WGS metagenome assembly OLGA01 (sample SAMEA3888896, study PRJEB22519) | human gut metagenome | biome: human gut; feature: human-associated habitat; material: faeces | place: Denmark | collected 2009
ATACGCAGGAAATTAGCCGTATGCTATTGGAGAAGATGCAGACTTTGGCCGGTGAAATGAAGTTTGAGGAAGCACAGAAGATTAAAGAGAAATATCTTTTGATAGAGAACTACCGTTCCAAATCAGAAGTGGTAAGCGCCGTACTACATAATATAGATGTCTTTTCGATCGAGGAGGATGACAGCAATTCCGCATTTATCAATTATCTGCATATCACAAACGGAGCAATCAACCAGGCATTTACTTTCGAATATAAAAAGAAGTTGAATGAATCCAAGGAGGAATTGCTGACGCTCGGCATTATCGAAATGAGGGAACGTTATAAAAGCCGGTCACGAGAGATTATCGTCCCCTTCGAACTTGACCTGGAATTAAATAATGTCGTTTTCACCGTTCCCCAACGGGGTGATAAGAAGAAATTGCTGGATCTTTCTATCCTGAACGTGAAGCAATACAAGGCCGACCGCATGAAACAGGCGGAGAAACTGAATCCTGAACAGAGAAGTATGCGCCTGATGAAAGAAATACAGCAAGAACTGCATTTGGAGAGACCGCCCTTGCAGATTGAATGTTTTGATAACTCGAACATACAGGGATCGGACGCAGTGGCAGCTTGCGTGGTATTCAAAAAGGCCAAACCTTCGAAGAAAGATTACCGGAAATACAATATAAAGACAGTAGTGGGGCCTGATGATTATGCTTCGATGAAAGAAGTCGTAAAAAGGCGTTATCAGCGCGCAATAGAAGAAAGTTCGCCGTTGCCCGACCTGATCATTACCGACGGTGGGAAAGGGCAAATGGAGGTCGTCAGAGAGGTCATTGAGGACGAACTAGGGTTGAATATCCCTATTGCCGGATTGGCTAAAGACAATCGCCACCGCACGTCTGAATTGCTATTCGGGTTTCCTCCGCAAACTATCGGGATCAAACAACACACTCCCCTGTTCCGGTTGCTGACACAAATACAGGATGAAGTACACCGCTTTGCGATTAGTTTTCATCGCGACAAACGTAGCAAAAGACAGGTTGCATCTGCATTGGATAGCATCAAAGGCATCGGGGAAAAGACTAAAACAGCTCTTTTGAAAGAATTTAAGAGTGTAAAGCGGATAAAAGAGGCGTCGCTAGAGGACATCAGCGCTATTATTGGGGAAGCGAAGGCCAAGACGGTGAAGGAAGGATTGAATAATGAATAACAGAGGCTAAAATTAGAAGGTTTCAAGAGGCAGTAACACGTTCTTCTTCGATAATATTTTCCTCCCAATACATCGTTTTCTCTTTCGAAATTCGTAAATTTGCCTTTCATAATCACGAAATAGAATAAATAGCAATGCGAATAGTTATACAACGGGTAAGCCATGCATCAGTGACCATTGAGGGACACTGCAAATCAGCTATCGGAAAAGGAATGCTGATATTAGTCGGCATTGAGGAAGCCGATGGGCAGGAAGACATTGACTGGCTCTGCAAGAAGATAGTAAATCTGCGCATTTTCGACGATGAGAATGGCGTAATGAACAAATCCATACTGGAAGACGGAGGAGAAATTCTGGTTATCAGCCAGTTCACTTTACATGCTTCCACCAAAAAAGGGAACCGTCCTTCTTATATCAAAGCTGCAAAGCCGGAAATATCGGTCCCACTCTATGAGAAGTTCTGCAAAGATTTGACTGCCGCATTGGGCAAAGAAATCGGTACGGGTACCTTCGGTGCAGACATGAAAGTTGAACTTTTGAACGACGGACCTGTTACTATATGCATGGATACGAAAAACAAAGAATAACGTAAACAACTTATAATAAAAGAACTATGACCCTGGAAGAAGCTCAAAAACAGGTAGACCAATGGGTAAAGACATACGGCGTCCGCTATTTCAGCGAATTGACCAATATGGCAGTACTGACGGAAGAAGTCGGGGAACTGGCCCGCGTCATGGCCCGCAAATACGGTGACCAATCCTTCAAAGAAGGTGAGAAAGACAATATCGAAGAAGAAATAGCAGACGTTCTGTGGGTGCTCCTATGCATCGCCAACCAGACAGGCGTAGACGTCACTGCCGCCCTTCAAAAGAGTATGGAAAAGAAAACGAAACGAGATAGCAAAAGACATATCAATAACCCAAAACTGAACGATCATGGAGGAGAATAATTCACTGTCCAACAAGTACGATGCCGCTCTGGCGAAGTATAATACACATCTGAGCGATGCAGATATTCAGGCTCGCGTAGCTGACCTGATTGAAAAGAAAGTGCCGGAGAACAACACGGAAGAAGTCAAGAAATTCCTGTTCACGTGCATTGACCTGACTACACTGAACAGTACGGATAGCGATGAAAGCGTTATGCGATTTACTGAAAAAGTAAACCAGTTCGATGATGAATTTCCTGACTTGAAAAATGTAGCTGCGATCTGCGTGTATCCCAACTTTGCAGCTATCGTCAAGAATACGCTGGAGGTAGACGGAGTGAATATCGCCTGTGTATCAGGAGGATTCCCTTCTTCTCAAACATTTACCGAAGTAAAAGTAGCGGAAACTGCACTGGCCATTGCAGACGGCGCAGACGAAATAGATATTGTAATCTCCATAGGCAAGTTCCTGAGTGGCGACTACGAAGCAATGTGTGAGGAAATACAGGAGTTGAAGGAAGTCTGTAAGGAACGCCACCTCAAGGTAATCCTCGAAACGGGTGCACTAAAGAGCGCTTCCAACATCAAAAAAGCCTCTATCCTATCCATGTATTCAGGTGCGGATTTCATCAAAACATCGACCGGAAAACAGCAGCCTGCAGCTACTCCGGAAGCTGCTTATGTGATGTGTGAAGCTATCAAGGAATACTATCAGAAGACAGGAAACAAGATTGGCTTCAAACCGGCAGGAGGAATCAATACAGTCAATGACGCAATTATTTATTACACTATTGTGAAAGAAGTATTGGGTGAAGAATGGCTGGACAACCGGTTATTCCGCTTGGGAACAAGCCGCCTGGCAAATCTCCTACTCTCTGATATCAAGGGAGAAGAAATAAAATTCTTCTAGGAAAGGCTACATAAGCAATCAAATATGCCTTACCGCACGGCTCTCCGCAAAACGAGAACCGATGCGGTATTTTTTATTTAAGAAAAACTAAAGATAGTTATCAAGCAATCCGCAAAAATCATTATCTTTGTCTCAGATTTGGCTGTGGATATCTAGCTAAATAATTGAACCAGAGAACGTTTCATTTATTACCAAATTCCTGGAATTCGGCAAAATTCAAAGTTATGAATGGTAATAAGCAAACGGGTCTCACGCACTTTCATGTATATACTGTTGTTATATAGCGAACGGAGCGTGGGACTGTTGCTTGTGTATAATTCATAACGGCTTGCCGAAGCCTCAGGAAAATATATAGCAACAGTCCCCACGCTTTTTCAGTGAACTTTAATCATAAGAGTATAAAAATGGAAGCACACATTCAAGCCTTAAGAATAAACCGCAATCCGCTAAATCTAGTCCTCGGGACGAAAAGAAAGCTAGGGTTGCGCATTGGCTATATGGAAGCTGCGTTAAAAGGTTTTTATCTCAACTCAATAGAAACAGGAGTTCACCCGCAAAAGTTAACCCGACTGCTGTCTGAAGAATTTCACTGCGTTGACACCGAATCAACCAACGGACTATTACAATTCCTGACTAATGAAGGAGACAGGGTTCCCTATCAGATCATGCTCCCCTACCTGCTCTCGTCAGACAATATCAACGAATTTGAAACAATCATACATAAACGCTTTTTCGGAGTGGAACGTTTCGTCCGGCAGGGAAACAATTTATACAGATTCGTAAAATATACAGAGGAAAGAAGAGACCCGATTATATGGATAAATGACTTGGAAAGAGGAATTGACGCATGGGATATGGGGATATTGGTCAACCTGGCACGTGCGGCTTATGAAATCGGATATATCACCAAAGGACAAGCATGGGAACATATTGAGCAGGCAGGAATACTATGCTCCGAAATACTCCGTTCGCCGGAAGAAATAGACAAGAGTTTCCTCCTCGGGCGAGCAATGCAATCAGAGAAAATAGAAGATTGGGACCGTTTATTATCGTGCTATTTACTTTTGGACAAACATCGATAACCGCTATTTTTCGCGATCTACAACGTAATCCAGATAAGACCGGAGAGCCACGCAGATAGCAGAATCCGGCAAAGAGGCCAACAGCCCAAAGGCTTTTTGCTTATATGCGTTCATCGTCCGGACAGCATATTCAATACCACCGTTTTCCTTTGTAAATGCCACTAACTGAGCTATTTCATCAGCCGTCACAGTATGAGCCTTTACCTTTCTGGCAAGCTTCATCATCTCCTCATCACCGGTAGACTTCAAAGCATATATTACAGGCAAAGTCAGTTTTCCTTCAACCATATCATTACCCGTAGGTTTACCTATCTCCTTGGAATCATAATAATCAAAGATATCATCACGGATCTGGAAGATGATGCCCAAGTTCTGTCCGAAACGCTTAGCCTCTTCAATCTGCAGTTCTGAAGCATTGGCAGATATCGCTCCGATACCGGCGCAAGCCTCAAAGAGAGCAGCAGTTTTCTGCTTAATCACCTGATAATAAATATCTTCCGATATCTCTTCATTACTGATACTGTTGAGCTGAAGAATCTCACCATTAGACAGGATACGTCCCAACTCAGCAAGATAACGCACGATTTCCTCTGAATGCGAATAAGATACATGAAGCAAGGCGGTGGAAAGAATGAAATCGCCCACAAGCACAGCCACCTTATTATTATAAGTAGCATTCACGCTAGCCTGTCCGCGGCGCTCCCCACTCTCATCAACCACATCATCATGTACCAGCGAAGCGGTATGAAGAAGCTCCAGACCTACCGCAGAATGCTGGGTAACACTGGAAACCTTTCCAAAATTACGTGCCATCAACAAGATGAGTATAGGGCGCATACGTTTTCCAGCGCGCTGACGGATGTGGTCGAGCACCTGGGAAAGGAGGCCATCGCTATGCATAAGAGACTTGTTGAACAAATCTATAAAATCTGCTAATTCTGCCTCTATAGGCAGCTTGATAAGTGATAAATAGTCCATTATATGTGAGTAAATCTACTTAATTTCTGAAATTTGTTACAAAATTAATCAATTCTTCTTGAAATATCGCATTTTTTTAGTAATTTTACACCACAAAAATGAATATTATGGATAAATTGTTCCTTTTAGACGCGTATGCGCTCATTTATAGGTCGTATTACGCCTTTATGAAAGCCCCTCGAATCAATTCGAAGGGACTCAATACTTCGTGTGTAATGGGGTTCTGCAATACCCTCAACGAGATACTTACCAAGGAGAAACCTACCCATATTGCGGTGGCTTTCGACCATGGCAAGACTTTCCGTCATGAGGCTTTCCCTGCATATAAAGCTCAACGAGAAGAGACACCGGAAGACATCAAACTCTCTGTGCCTATCATCAAAAATATCCTGGAGGCATATCATATCCCTATCCTTCAGGTAGATGGTTTCGAGGCGGATGATATCATTGGAACAGTTGCCTTGAAGGCAGGTGAAAAGGGGATGGAAACCTACATGCTCACACCCGATAAGGATTACGCACAACTGGTTCGTAACAATGTTTTCATGTTCCGTCCTCGTCATGGCGGTGGATACGAAAAGTTGGGCGTACAGGAAATTGAAGAGAAATACAGCATCACTTCCCCACTCCAGGTTATCGACCTCCTTGCTCTGATGGGCGACTCAGCTGATAACTTCCCAGGCTGTCCGGGCGTGGGAGAAAAGACAGCCATCAAACTTATCAACGAGTTCGGTAGTGTAGAAGGTCTTATCGAGAACTCTTCTCAAGTGAAAGGCAAGCTCCGCGAAAAAGTGGAGGGTGCAGTAGAAGATATCAGGATGTCAAAGTTCCTGGCAACCATACGAACCGATGTTCCGGTAGAGATCAAGATGGAAGATTTGAAACGGGTAGAGCCAGACAATACAAAATTGGATGAAATCTTCACCGAGTTGGAGTTTAAGTCGTTTGCCAACCGAGTTCTTAACAAACCTAAAAAGGTGCAAACAAAGCCTACTGAAGAGCTCGATTTATTTGGCGCACAGCAAGCCGACGGGCAGGAAGAGTCAAAAAACGCGAGTTTTGAGACCCTTAAAACGACCACTCATTCATACAAACTCATTGATACAGAAGTAGATGCAAGGAATCTTTATGACTATTTATTGACATTCAATATTCTCAGTCTAGACACAGAGACCACATCTACCGCTGCTATTGATGCAGAATTGGTGGGTTTGAGCTTTGCCGTAAAGGAAAAAGAGGCTTTCTACGTAGCAATTCCGGCAAATCGTGAAGAAGCCTTAAAAATCGTAAACATCTTCAAACCTCTCTACGAGAATCCGAAAATCTTGAAAGTGGGGCAGAACATCAAATACGATTACGAGGTGTTGATGAACTACGGCATAGAGATTCAGGGCAAGATGTTCGATACGATGCTCGCCCACTATCTCATCCAGCCAGAACTTTACCACAACATGGATTACTTGGCAGAAGTATTCCTCAACTATCAGACCATCCACATCGAAGAACTGATTGGTCCGAAGGGAAAGAACCAGAAGTCGATGCGCGATCTCGCCCCATCAGACATTTACGAATATGCTGCCGAAGATGCCGACATCACCTTGAGATTGAAAAATGTGCTCGAACCAAAACTCAAAGAGATAGATTGTGAAGATCTGTTCTGGAATGTAGAAATGCCGCTTGTACCTGTTTTAGCCCACATGGAGATGACGGGAGTATGCATCGACACCGATACCCTGAAGGAAACATCCGAGAAACTCACCAACCGCCTCAATGAGATAGAACATCATATCTATGAGTTGGCAGGCGAATCGTTCAATATCGCTTCCCCACGCCAGGTTGGAGAAATACTCTTCGGAAAGATGAAGATTGTGGAGAAGCCTAAGAAGACGAAGACGGGCCAGTACGTAACAAGCGAAGAAGTTCTTCAGCAGCTGCGCAGCAAGAGTCCAATCATCGATGAGATACTGAACTACAGAGGTTTAAAGAAACTTTTGGGAACCTATATAGATGCCCTTCCAAAGCTTATCAACTCTCGCACCGGTCACATTCATGCCTCTTTCAACCAAGCCATCACAGCCACAGGACGTCTTTCTTCAAGTGATCCAAACCTGCAGAATATTCCTGTACGCGATGACGATGGCAAGGAGATACGCAGATGCTTCATCCCAGAACCAGGCTGCCTGTTCTTCTCTGCCGACTATTCACAGATAGAACTTCGCATCATGGCACACCTGAGCCAGGATCCAAACATGGTAGAAGCATTCCGTGAAGGCTCTGATATTCATGCAGCTACAGCTGCCAAGATTTGGCACGAAGACATCAAAGAAGTAACAGATGCACAGCGCAAGAAGGCAAAAACTGCCAACTTCGGCATCATCTACGGCATCACGACCTTCGGTCTTGCCCAACGCATGAACATCGAAAACCGAGAGGCAAAGCAGATCATAGAAGACTACTTCCGCACCTTCCCTGGTGTTCAGGCTTACATGGAGAAGGCAAAGGAAATGGCAAGAGAGAAAGGCTATGCCGAAACCCTCTTCCACCGCCGTCGCTACCTGCCAGACATCAACAGCAAGAATGGTACTGTAAGAGGATTTGCCGAGCGCAATGCCATCAATGCCCCTATCCAGGGCTCTGAGGCAGACATCATCAAAGTGGCTATGATCCGCATCTTCAACCGATTCAGAGCAGAAGGCATCAGGAGCAAGATGATTATCCAGGTGCATGACGAACTCAATTTCTCCGTATATCCGGAAGAGAAGGAAAAGGTAGAGAAGATTGTGGTAGAAGAGATGCAGAACGCCTACCAGCTCAGTGTGCCTCTGGTTGCTGATGCCGGATGGGGAAACAACTGGCTAGAAGCACATTAGAAAAACCAGAAAGCGGCTGCAGAAACCGCAAGGCAACTTAAATACAAAGAAGCTCGCAAGATGCCAAACAATCATCTTGCGAGCTTTTCTTTTTCGAGATGTTTCACATGAAACAATCAAATCTTCTATCAAAACACCACTAAAAAGACAAATAACTCCTTTATTCACAAGTACATCTAGAAATCTTTGTTTATTTAGATTAAAAAGGATAATAAAATTATAATATTTTCAAATTTATTTGGTTCTTACAGAAATAAAGAGTATATTTGCATTGTAAATCAGAAAGATATGCAAACGCACCTGTCTGATTAAAAGTGAATAGATAACAGTAATCAATCAAATTAAGAAAGAAAGGAACATTATGAAGAAATATGTTTGCGACGTGTGTGGTTGGATTTATGATCCAGAAGTAGGTGATCCAGAGGGCGGCATCGCTCCAGGTACAGCATTCGAAGACATCCCAGATGATTGGGTTTGCCCTCTTTGCGGAGTAGGCAAGGAAGATTTCAGCCCTGTAGAGGAATAAGGCTCTTTTGGAGGAATCACCCGAAGGAAATCCTCACAAAGGAATCATCTGAATGAAATGCCTGATATTCAGGCAACACATTCATAAAATAATAGGAGGAACCATTATGACAAAAGTTAGAGAAATCTACCGCTGCCAGATTTGTGGCAATGTAGTAGAAGTTGTAAACCCAGGAGCCGTGCTCAGTTGCTGTGGCGAGCCGATGAAGCTGATGAAGGAAAACACCAGTGATGGCGCCAAAGAGAAGCACGTGCCTGTGATAGAACCTATTGAGGGCGGCTATCGCGTAACAGTAGGAAGTGTGGAGCATCCGATGCTACCAGAGCATTACATCCAATGGATAGAATTGCTCACCCCTACCGATGTGCTTCGTCACGAGTTGAAGCCAGGCGAAAAGCCTGAAGCTATCTTCCTGACCAACGCAGAAGCCAAGGATGTTGTGGCTCGCGAATACTGCAACCTTCATGGTCTGTGGAAAGGGGAAATCTAAAGAATATTATTATCCGGGAGGGTGTGTCTCTATACTTTAGACACACCCTCCTGCTTTTTTATCCATTTCATCAAGCAACTTTTCTCTAAAAACCTTGGAACATATTGAAATAATTCGTATATTTGCACCTGGTAATGCCAAAAGCCTAATTTTAAATCATAAAAATGCGTTAAAGAGAAAACGCATTAAACATACAATCTTATTATTAACTTTTTAAATTACATCAATTATGAGAAGAACAATCTTTACTCTATTCATGCTTTGCATCGCAACCCTAACCCTGCAGGCACAAACTGCATGGACAGCAGCTGGTTCCAGTACACTCTTCGGTTCTCATTGGGACGAAACGGATACTAACAATGACCTGATCGATAAAGGGAATGGTATCTGGGAACTCACCAAAACCGGCTGCATTCTTGAGCAGAATGTGAAAAACGAACTTAAAGTCCTGAAAGATCATTCTTGGGCAGAATCGTACCCTCAAACCAACTATGTCTTTACGGTAGAAGAAACAGGTACCTATAACGTCACTATCCAGTTTAATGAAAACACCTACGAAGTCGGTGTAATCACCAAAAAGACAGGTGATGCTGTCATTGGTGAAAAGACATGGACTGTAGCTGGAATTGAAGTAATTCTCGGAGCAGATTGGGATCCGGAAGCAACAGAAAACGACATGATCAAACAGGAAGATAACGTCACCTACATTCTGACCAAGACCAATCTGACCATTGCCAAAGGCGGTTATCAATATAAGATCTGTGCTAACCACAATTGGTCAGAGAACTATGGTGATGATAATGACCCAGAAGGTAATGCCTCCATTTATATCGCAGCAGACGGAATCTACGACGTTACCTTCACCTTCAATTCAGTAACTAAGGAAGTATCAGCTACAGCTGTACGCACCGATACAGATGGCATCAGCCAGATTGCCGGCGACGTCAAAGCCAAGAACGTAGTCTTCAACCTTCAGGGACATCGTGTTTCAACTCCTAAACAGGGAGTTTATATCATCAACGGTAAAAAAGTGGTCGTAAAATAATAAAAACTGCTCAAAGTAATCATCAGAAAGGCATTCACCAGCATCGTGAATGCCTTTTTTAGTTTATTTACCACGAATTATTTTGTATTTTATTCGATTTAACGTACCTTTGCACCCAAATATTTAAACGTTTAAAAATAAAATGGCATTAAAATGTGGTATTGTAGGTCTTCCTAACGTGGGAAAATCTACATTGTTCAACTGTCTGTCTAGTGCAAAAGCACAGGCAGCTAACTTCCCTTTCTGTACTATCGAACCAAACTTGGGCGTCATCA
>OLGA01003375.1_pt1 | contig 10295 bp, 8 predicted proteins | sample 1604881 | NCBI WGS metagenome assembly OLGA01 (sample SAMEA3888896, study PRJEB22519) | human gut metagenome | biome: human gut; feature: human-associated habitat; material: faeces | place: Denmark | collected 2009
CTCCGCCGAAACCATGCAGACGGCTTTCGCACGCCTGAAGCCGCTGTTGGAACGCGAAGCCAATGCCGAAGCGCAGAAAATCATCGTTGTCGCCACCGTTGAGGGCGATATTCACGACATCGGCAAGAACATCGTCAGCCTCATGCTCGGCAACCACGGCTTCAAGGTCGTGGATCTGGGCAAGGACGTGAAGGCCGAAGCCATCGTCGAGGCCGCCGTCGCGCACAAGGCCGATCTCATCGGGCTTTCCGCGCTGATGACCACCACGATGGTCCGTATGCGGGACACGGTCGATCTCGTGAAGCAGCGCGGCCTCGGGGTCGACGTGATGGTCGGGGGCGCGGTCGTGACCCCGGCATTCGCGGAAAGCATCGGGGCCAACTATTCGTCCGATGCCGTGGACGCCGTGCGGCTCGCCAAGAGCCTCATCGCGGCCCGCAAGAACCAGTAACCCAAAGGAACAGCCATGCGCCGTCTTTCCTGCCTGATCGCCCTGTTGGCCTGCCTCGTGCTGGCCCTGCCCGCGTTCGCCGCCCCTCAGAAGGCCGATGCCATCTCCGGCATCTCCAGTGAGAAGGTTCTCGATATCGTGAAAGCCAACAAGGGCAAGCTCGTCTTCATCAACTTCTTCGCCACGTGGTGTCCGCCCTGCCGGGAGGAGATCCCCGAACTTATCAGTATACGCAAAGCCTATCCTGCCGACAAGGTGGTCATCGTAGGTATTTCGCTTGACAGCGATCGCGGGAAGTTGGAATCATTCGCCGAGGCTATGAACTTCAACTACCCGGTTTACCTCGCGGAGCCCGACGTCCCCGCGCTGTTCGGGATCTCGTCCATTCCGTTCAACCTGCTGTACGACAAGACCGGCAAGCTGGTCGCCGGAGGCCCCGGCATGGTCGGCAAGGAAGACCTTGAGGAAGCGTTCAGCGGCCTTCTCAATTGATTTGGTATGCGTCCGGGGGACCCGCCGTTTCCCGGACGCCGTTTTCCCGGCCTGTTTGGGGGCCGGATCAACGGCGGCTACCCCCTGAGGGGAGGAAGTCGATGAACCTGAGCGTTCGCAAGGCCCGTATGGGCGATATCCGGGCCATCCACGCCCTTTTGATGACGAGTTCCGCCGACGGCCTGCTGTTGCCGCGTTCCCTGACCGATCTGTACGGTCACCTGCGCGACTTCTTCGTCGTGGAGGGCGACGGGGCCACCGTCGGCTGCGGGGCCCTGTCCATCATTTGGGAGAACATGGCCGAAGTGCGCTCACTGGCTGTGGCCGCCCATGCGCGCCGGAAGGGATGCGGTCGGCTTATTGTGGAAGCCTGCATCGCCGAAGCCCGCGAGCTGGACATCCACCGCCTGTTTGCCCTGACCTACCAGCTGCCCTTCTTCAATGCGCTCGGCTTTTCCATTGTGGAAAAGGAAGTGCTGCCCCAGAAGGTCTGGGTGGACTGCGTGAACTGCCCCAAATTCCCGGACTGCGACGAAACGGCGGTCCTGCTGGAAATCTAACCCGCCTCGCGGGACGTGGCCGTCCCCGAAGGAGCCCTTTACATGCGTATTACGAATCTCAAACCTCTGATCAGCGAAGAAGCCATCCAGACGCGCGTTAAGGAAATGGCCGGAGAGATCAGCACACTTTATAAAGACGAGCCTCTGGTCGTGGTGTGCGTGCTCAAGGGCGCGTTCATGTTTTTTTCCGATCTCGTCCGGCATCTCACCTGTAAGCCGGAACTCGATTTTGTGCGCCTCGCCAGCTACGGCAGCGCGGCGCAGCGTTCCAAGACGATCACGTTCACCAAGGACGTGGAAATCCCGCTCGAAGGCAAGCATGTGCTCATCGTCGAGGACATCGTGGACACCGGGCACAGCATGGATTTCCTGTACCGCCAGTTTCAGGCGCGCGGCGCCCGGAGCCTGCGGCTTGCGGTTCTGGTCGACAAGAACGAGCGGCGCGAGGTGCCCGTCACTTCTCACTTCGTCGGGTTTGCCTTGCCTAGCGGGTTCGTCGTGGGGTATGGTCTGGACTACGCTGAGAGTTATCGGGAACTCCCGGCGATCTACGAGGCTGAAATAGAAGAATGACGAATGGCGGAGTCCCTATGATCGTTACATGCCCTAATTGCAGTACCAAATTCAATCTGCCCGAAACGCAGGCCGCTCCGGGGGCCAAATTGCGCTGTTCGGTGTGCAAGCACGTGTTCCAGCTTTCCGACGGCGTGAAGCCCGCGGAGATCCGTATGGAGCCGGACTTGAGCCTCTCTTCCCCGTCCCTCTCCATGCCGCCCAAGAAGAAGGGCGGGATATGGGGTTGGGTGCTGACGCTGTTGATCCTCTGCGCGGTGGCCGGAGGCACGTGGTGGGCTTGGACCTACACGCCGCTCTTCGACACCGTGAAGGAGATGATCGCGCCGCCCAAGAAGCAGGACCCGGTGGAGCTGGTTAAGAACATCGCCCTGCGCGGCGTGCGGCAGTACAACATCAGCAACGAAAAGCTCGGCAACATTTCGGTGGTTGAAGGGAAGGTCGTGAACGGCTTCAACCAGCCGCGCGAACTGATCCGCATCGAAGCGTCACTGTACGATTCCGCGGGCAACGCGCTGGTTTCCAAGCAGCAGCTTGCGGGCACGTCCCTGTCGCTGTTCCAGCTGCAGGTCCTCGGCGAGCAGGACATCGAGCAGGCCCTCGCCAACAAGATCGACATCATGGCGACCAATACCAATGTCCTCCCCGGCGGAGAGGTTCCCTTCATGGTCGTTTTTTACAGCCCGCCGGACAACGCCGCCGAATTCGGCGTCAAGGTCATCGACGCCAAGGTCCCGCTGTCCGAGATGTTCGGCTACGCGACGAACCTGCGTTCGAGAACGCAGGGCCGCGGCCAGTTCACCATGGAGCCGAGCCACTATGTGGAGCTCTCCAAGAATCTGGCAGATGCCGTTATTTCGAAGCGCAAAGGATATTAAGCGCACCAGATCCCGTTTGCGTTGGAAATTCTTCTTGTCAAATCGGCAAATGTCGTGTATGATGAAGAGGATGCAAAAATAATACTGTAAGTGAATCAACTAAGGAGGATAATCCAAATGGCAAAACAGCATTTTATTAAGGATAAGCCCCATGTCAACGTCGGCACCATCGGCCACATCGACCATGGCAAGACCACGCTGACCGCAGCCATCACCAAGTATCTGGCTTTCTTCGGCGACGCTGAGTACACCGACTATTCTTCCATCGATAAGGCTCCGGAAGAGCGCGAGCGCGGCATTACCATCAACACCGCTCACGTCGAGTACCAGACCAACGACCGCATTGGCCACAACTACAAGACCGGCGAAGACAACGTCGAAATCAAGGGCCGTCACTATGCCCACGTTGACTGCCCGGGCCACGCTGACTACATCAAGAACATGATCACCGGCGCTGCTCAGATGGACGGCGCGATCCTGGTCATCGCTGCTTCCGACGGCCCCATGGCTCAGACCAAGGAGCATCTGCTTCTGGCCCGTCAGGTTAACGTTCCTTCCGTCCTCGTCTTCCTGAACAAGTGCGACCAGGTCGACGACGAAGAGCTGCTCGAGCTCGTCGAGATGGAAGTCCGCGAGACTCTGTCCTTCTACGGCTTCCCGGGCGACGACACCCCCATCATCCGCGGCTCCGCTCTGAACGCTCTGGCTTCCGAGTCCACCGACCCGAAGGCTCCCGAGTATGCTTGCATCGAAGAGCTCATGCAGGCTGTTGACACATGGATCCCGACCCCGGACCGCAAGGCTGACCAGCCCTTCCTGATGCCGGTTGAGGACGTCTTCACCATCTCCGGCCGCGGCACCGTCGCTACCGGTCGTGTCGAGCGTGGCGTCATCAAGAAGAACGAGCCCGTCGAGATCGTTGGCCTGTCCGACGAGAAGAAGTCCACCGTCGTCACCGACATCGAAATGTTCCACAAGCTGATGGATTACGCTGAGGCTGGCGACAACATCGGCGCTCTGCTCCGCGGCATCGACAAGAAGTCCATCGAAAGAGGCCAGGTCCTGTCCAAGCCCGGCTCCATCCATCCGCACACCAAGTTCGTTGGCCAGGTCTACGTTCTGTCCAAGGACGAAGGCGGCCGTCACACCCCGTTCTTCAACAACTATCGTCCGCAGTTCTACTTCAGAACCACTGACGTTACCGGCATCATCTCCCTTCCCGAGGGCGTTGAGATGTGCATGCCTGGTGATAACATCGACATGAACGTCGAGCTCATCACCCCGATCGCTATCGAAAATGGCCTGCGTTTCGCTATCCGTGAAGGCGGCCGTACCGTCGGTTCCGGCGTTGTCATCGCGATCAACGAGGACTAATTTCCAATAAAAAACGAGGATGCTTCGGCATCCTCGTTTTTTATTGTTCCAAGGAACACGGGGCGTTCCTTGGATGGGGATACAGTCCGACTGCGCGCATAATTTTTGCCCCGTAGTAGCTCATTAATTCTAAAATTTTATTTCTGGATAGAGATGAGAAAGCTTAATTCGAGCGTCGTCAGTCGTAAAATGCCAAGAAACACCTTTTTGTGCGAAATTTCTTTTTTGCGACCAAGCAGAAAGAATCTTGTTCAAGTCCTCAATCGTTGGAATACGGACATTCAAAAGGCATTGAACAGTAAGCGCGGACAGCTCAATTTCAGCCATATCCAGCCATGACCCATGTTTTGGCGTGTAATGGATCTCAAGCTTCTGCGCAATACGGTATGCCTCCTCAGGTGGAAACGCTTTGTAGAGAGAGGCGGTAGTATGTGTATTCAAGTTATCCATCACCAAAACGATTTTATCCGCATCGGCGTAGGGTTCATCAACAAGCCACTTCAGCTGAAGCGCCCAATCACAAGCCGTTCTGCGCGGATAAGCATGCGCTTCGCGCCAGCCGCCCAGAGGCTCTGTGAACATAAATATGGCACAAGAGCCCTTTCTGACATATTCGCAGTCGTATTTTTCACTATGGTTATCCTTACCCATAGAAATTGGCTCCAAATATTCATCCAGAAGCTGAAACGGCTTTTCATCCATGCAGATCACGGGGCGTTTCTGATCGAAGGGACGAGAATATACCTCAAGGACATCCTCCATATGCGCTACGAATTCGGCGTTTTGTTTTGGCGGAATACACCACATCTTCTTCAGGTGAGGCTTATATTTCGTTTTTTTAAGATTTGCTGCACTCTGACATAGGAAATACGATCGATAATATGAAGCTCTACGGCCTTTTCTGCCAGCAGTCGAAGTGTCCATCTGGAACGCCCATCTGGTGCTTTGCTGCAAGCGAGTGCTACAATTTTCGCCTCAACTTCTCCGGTTACTTTTGCTTTTACCGGAGGTGTTGTCCGCTTTTTCCGCGTTAAATATGCCGCAATATCTTGGTTTTCCAGATATTCGTCCCGCATATTATATACGGCCTGAACTGAAATTCCCGCATACTCGGCCGTACGGTTATATCTCACATGATCCACTTTCCCTGTCCGATCCAGCATTAGCAGCACTCGTGCTCTGATGATTTCTTTTGATTTGTGACTTCCGTTTTTCACAAAGTCTTTGAGATATAACTGTTCTGCTTCACTCAATCTTATTTCCTTGTTCATGTGTTTGCACATCCTTTTAGAACTTTTGTGCTATCATATCACATAAATTCAAGAAAATATACTTTTAACATTAACGGACTACTACGAACCGCCCAGAGAGATTATAAGAAAGACCGGAGACAGTCCTCTCCGGTCTTTTATCGTATGCAATTGAGGGAATGCTTGTGCATTTAACCTTCCTTCATAAGTTTCCTTCTGGCAAGGTTAATAGTACCTTCCTGCATGGAGTTGATCCACTCGAGGCTCTTGCCGCAGCCGAGGGCCACGCAGGAGTCCGGGTCGTCGGCAATCGTGCAGGGGATCTCCGTGCGCTCGGAGATCAGGAAATCGAAGCCGTAGAGCTGACAGCCGCCGCCGGTCAGCACAATGCCGTTGCGCGCCACATCCGACACAAGCTCTGGAGAGCTCATTTCGATCACCGCCAGCACCTCGTCGACGATCTGCCGCGCGGGCCGCTTGAAGGCCTCCATAAGGTCCACGGAGGACACCATTTCCTCCTTGGGAAGGCCGGTCTTGAGGTCGCGCCCCTTGACTACCATGCTGACAGGCTCCGGCCGGTCGTAGACGCAGCCGATGGTGATTTTCACTTCCTCGGCAGTGTTGAGGCCGATGATCATGCCGTAGCGCTTGCGCATGAAGGCCGCAACCGCTTCGTCAAACGTGTCGCCCGCAATTTTGATAGAGGACGACGTTGCGATACCGCCGAGAGACAGCACGGCAATATCCGTCGTGCCGCCGCCGATGTCGACCACCATATGGCCGTCCGGCCCCGTGATGTCGAGCTTCGCGCCGAGCGCCGCCGCATACGGCTCTTCGATCAGATACACGCGCCGCGCGCCCGCTTCCATGGTCGCCTGAATGACCGCGCGCTCTTCGACCTCCGTCACGCCGGACGGCACACAGACGATCACGCGGGGCTTGATGAGGGAGAACTTGCTGATCTTTTTGAGGAACTGGTCGAGCATTTTCTCGGTCATCTCATAGTCTGAGATCACGCCGTCGCGAAGCGGCCGCACGGCCACAATATTGCCCGGCGTTCTTCCGAGCATGTTTCTCGCCGCCGCGCCGACCTGAAGCACCTTGCCGGTGTTCTTATCGACCGCCACAACCGACGGCTCGCGCAGGACAATTCCCTTGCCCTCTTCATAGACCAGAATATTCGCGGTACCAAGATCGATACCGATATCTCTTGAAAGCTTCATGGGTTCGTCACCTTTCCTTTTCCTTGCGTGGAGAAGCGAACGCCGCGCAATAAATATGCTTCGCGCCCGCCTGCCTGAGTATCCGGCAGCATTCCGAGAGCGTCGCGCCGGTCGTTACAATGTCGTCGATCAAAAGAAGCGTTTTCCCGGAAACATCCGCATCGGGCCGCACGGAAAACGCGCCGGATGCGTTCGCCTGCCGGAGCGCCGCATCCTTGAGCTGCGACTGCGGGTTCCGCTCGGCGTGCTTCTGAAGCGCTGCGCACGTGGGAAGCGAAAGCTCGGCTGCAACTTTTCTTGCCAGAAGCTCCGATTGATCATAGCCGCGCGACTTGCGCCGCTTTTTGCTCACAGGAACCCAGCACACGCCGTCAAAGCTGCATCCGAGTTCGTCCCGAATTCTGCCCGCCATCAATGTTCCGTACACATCCGCGTAAAAGTCGCGGCCGGAGAATTTAAAGCGCAGGAACGACTCGCGCACCGCGCCCTCATAAAAGAGCGTCACGCTGAGGCCGTCCGCGCCGCCCACCTGCGGTTTCTCGCCCTCGAAGTTCGGCAAACTCTCAAAGCAGTCCGGGCAGATGTCCTGTTCGCCGCGCGCAAGAAGCCTTCTGCAAATCACACACTTCGGCGGATACAGAAGGTCCAGCAGCCAATCGAGCGCGCGCATCAGGACGGCTCTCCCTGCTCTAATCGGAGCTTGAGGCCGCTGTAGCGCCGCTGCTGGCGGTCGTTGCGCGTCATGGCGGCAATCACCTCTTCGTTGCCGACGATGATGAAGAGCTCTCTGGCGCGCGTGATGGCCGTATAGAGAACGCTCCGCGTCAGAAGCAGCTGAGAGCCCGAAAACGCAGACAAAATCACCGCCCGGTACTCGCTGCCCTGGCTCTTGTGCACTGTCATCGCATATGCGGGCTCGAGCTCGGAGAGCATGTCGAAGCTGTATTCCGCGCGCCGGTCGTCAAAGTCGATCGTCACAAGCTCCGCTTCAAAGTCGATGCGCGCAATCGTTCCGATGTCGCCGTTAAAAATGCCGGTCCCCGCGCCGAGGCCGTCGCATCTTTTCCATAGTATATCATAATTGTTCCGAATTTGCATCACCCGGTCGCCCTCGCGGAAGGAAAAATCTCCGTGCTTTTTCTCCCGTTTTCCCGTCGCGGGCGTATTCAGGACAGCTTGCAGCGCCAGATTCAAGGCTCTCGTGCCCGTGTCACCCTTTCTCGTCGGGGAAAGCACCTGAATATCCGCAGACGCAATTCCCATATTTTGAGGGAGTCGTGTCGCGCAGAGCTCCTGCACCGTCTGCACGAGGCTCTCTGCCGTCCGCCTGCGCATGAAGAAGAAGTCCTTGTCCTTGCGCGATAAATCAGGAAGCTCGCCCCGGTTGACCGCGTGCGCGTTCATGACGATCAAGCTCTCCTGCGCCTGCCGGAAAATTTCCGTAAGGCGCACAGTCGCGATTTTTCCGCTGCGAATGAGATCGGAGAACACATTCCCCGCGCCAACCGACGGCAGCTGGTCCGGGTCGCCGACCAGAATCAGACGGCAGTTGGGCGTAAGCGCCCGCAAGAGAGAGAGCATCAGCTGCAAATCGACCATGGACGTTTCGTCGACGATCATCGCGTCGATCTTGAGCGGCTCGTCCTCATCATGGAAAAACGACATGAGCCCCGTCGCCTCGTCAAACTGCGCCTCGAGCAGTCTGTGAATCGTGGACGCCTCGCGCTCTGTCACCTCGGAAAGGCGCTTGGCCGCGCGGCCGGTGGGGGCCGCCAGCTGCGTTTTGACTTTCATCGAGTCAAACAGCGACAAAATACCGGACATGACGGTCGTCTTGCCCGTGCCGGGGCCACCGGTTACGATCAGAAGCTGCTGCGTGGCCGCCTTGCGGATGGCCTCGCGCTGTAATCTTGCATAGGAAATCCCCTGCTCCGCCTCAATTTGCGAAACGAGCGCGTCCAAATTTTTAGGAGCCGGAAGCTCCTTTTCCGCCATCTGCAGAAGCCGCGCTGTGATATACGTCTCCGCCTCGTAAAACTCCGGCAGGTAGCACGCCTGCAAGCCGGCGATTGCGTCGACCACCAGCCGTTCCTGCTCCGTAAGGCGTGTAATACCTTCCTCAATCAGCTCCGTCTCCAAGTTTAAAAGCGCCGCCGTTGCTGCGCAGAGCTTCGGCAGAGGGATGAACGTGTGGCCGTTTGAAAGGTTATAGGAAAGCTCAAAGAGAATCCCGGCTTCTACGCGCCGCTCATCGTCCGCCGCCACGTCGAGCTCTAGCGCAAACGCGTCAACAAGCGAAAAATCAGCATGGAAATAGGGGTCCGTCAGTAAGTACGGATCGTCCCGCAGCGCGTCCTGTGCCAGCTCTCCATACACGCGGTAGAGCCGCACGGCAAGCTCGGGCGGGAGACGGTGCGCTGTCAGGAATTCGATCAGCCTGCGAATGCCGGACTGGCGGCGGAAGCTCTCGCTCATCTCGCGCGCCTTCTTTTCCGTGATGCCCGGAATCTCCGTCAGCCGTTCAGGCTCATTCTCTAACACATCCAAGCTCGACGCGCCGAAACGAGAGACGATCTTCTCCGCCGTCTTTGCGCCGATGCCCTTGACCGCGCGGGAGGAAAGGAACGAAAAAATCTCCGCCTTTGTCTCCGGCATGAGCCGCTCGAGAAACTCTGCCTCAAACTGCTGGCCGTGGTTCGGATGATGTCCCCACCGGCCTGCAATGACCAGCCGCTCGCCCACGATCGTCATTGGGATTGTCCCGACCACGGTCACAAGCTCGCCTTCCTCCGTGCGCAGCTTCAAAACGCTATATCCGTTTTCCGGGTTCTGAAACAGGACGCTCTGCACCGTCCCGCGAATCATCTGTTCTTCCTGCCTCGTCATCGTTCCATCCCATCTTTACAATCGCGCAAAGCTGCGCCCGCGTACCGACGTGCAAATAGATTCTGTCGCGAGCAAAGGCCTCCGCCTCGCGTTTTTCCGCTGCGTCCATCCGGTCGCAGATGACAAAAACCTCGCCACGCGATAGCCCCGCCGCCCGCAGCCACTCGATCGTCCGCAGCTGCCGCTCCAAAGCGCCGGGCTTACCGTCCGGAAAAATCGCCGTCATCTGCTTCCCTGATAAGGGCAGCAAGAACCACCCTGCCAGCACCCAAACAAGCCCCAGAATCCCCACGCACCAGAGCGCGCAAATCAAAACGTCCCAAATCACAAAATCACCCCACGCATTCTATGCGTAAGGCTCTTGAAATGCTAATTATATCATACTATACTTCAACTGATTTTTCCACAAAAACCTGAAATTCTTCCAGAAATGTTCACACCACAAAAAGCCTCGCAGAGTTTCGCCATCCGCAGATGGCGAAATAAAATCAAATCCATTTTATCCGGCAGCTCCACCGTCCGGAAAAATACAGCTCCGTCCGCAAGTGTGGAATTTTTGCCCCTAGTAGTCCGTTAATGTTAAAAGCATATTTTCTTGAATTTATGTG
>OLGA01003376.1_pt1 | contig 10292 bp, 9 predicted proteins | sample 1604881 | NCBI WGS metagenome assembly OLGA01 (sample SAMEA3888896, study PRJEB22519) | human gut metagenome | biome: human gut; feature: human-associated habitat; material: faeces | place: Denmark | collected 2009
GTCAGGTTGACCAGCACCAGCGCCGCGATAAGCAGATCCTTGCCGATCTCCAGGAGCCTTCTGCCGGGCCCCCGGGTCTTCCGGTTTGCCCCGCGCGTCATGCCTGTGCCTCCGCCGCCGGCATGGTGATGAGCACCGAGGTGCCCTTGCCGTACTCGGACGAGATCTCGATCCGGCCCTTATGCTGGTTCAGAATTTCCTGCGCGATGGACAGGCCGAGGCCAGTGCCGCCCGACTCGCGCGAGCGCGCCTTGTCCACGCGGTAGAACCGGTCAAACAGGCGCGGCAGGTCCTTTTCGGGGATACCGATGCCGTTGTCGGTCACGCGGACGAAAACGTTCGGCCCGTCCGTGCCGACGGTCATGTCGATCTGGCCGCCGTCCGGCGTGTATTTGACCGCGTTCGAGACGATATTCGTGATGACCTGCTCGATGCGCTCGCGGTCGCCGTTGACATCGGGAATCGGGCCGTCGCAGGTGAGGGTCATGGTATGGTGGTGGTTCTGCTCGGCGTTGAGCTTCGCCGCGTCGTAGACGTTCTGCACAGCCTTGAGGAAGGGGAAGCGGGAGATGTTCATCTCCATCTTGCCGTAGTCGATCTTGCTGAGCGTCAGAAGGTCCTGCACGATGCGGGTCATGCGGTCGGCTTCGTTGATGATAACGCCCATGAAATTATCGTGGAGCTCGCGGGGGAGCTCATCTCCTGCGGAGACGATCGTCTCGGCGTAGGATTTGATGTTGGTAAGCGGTGTCCGCAGCTCGTGCGACACGTTCGCGACAAATTCGCGCCGCGACTGCTCGCTTTTTCGCTGCTCGGTCACATCGTGGATGACGACCAGCGCACCTCCCTGCGTCTGGTCGGACGAAAACGGCGCCATGAAAAGCTCCAGCTCGCGGTCGCCCGCCGTCTTCTGCGCCTCTAAGTATTGCGGGCGCTTCAGGGTTAAGAGCGTGTCGAGCTCGGCCTGATCGGAGAACAGCTCGTCGAACGTTGTTGTCGGGTCGAGCGGCCTTGCCAGCATCTGCGTTGCCGCGGGGTTGCAGTGAATGAGGTTTCCGGTGGCCGAGAAGGCGACCACGCCGTCCGTCATGTGGAGAAACAGCGTCGAGAGCTTGTTGCGCTCGTTTTCCGCTTCTGAGATGGTGTCCTGTAAAACCTTCGCCATGTGGTTGAAATTCCGCGTCAAGACGCCAATTTCATCCTGCCCCTCTACTTCAATGCGCTGGGAAAAATCGCCCGCCGCAACCTGCCGCGTACCGAGCGTGAGCGCGCGGATGGGCGTAATCAGAATCTGGGCAAGAAGGAAGGAGAGGACCACGCAGATCACAAGGCCGAGGCCAAGGGCGCTCAGGATGATCGAAAAGAGCTCTCCTGTGAGCGCGTCAACTGTGGCGCGGCTGTCTAAAATATAGACAATATATGTGCCGTTAGTCGATACGATCGGGACCGCTAAATCCATATAGGAACTCGTGATCGAGCCCTCCTGCCCGACCTCGCCGTTCATCGCGGTCAGCAAATTCGCCGTCATGGAGACGTTCGTCTCCTGGTTGGAGCTTGCGAGGACGTTTCCGGTTTCGTCCAGGATATAGACGTTCCGCGTCGCAATGTCGATGCCGAGCCCGGCCTGCGCCATCAGAAGCTCTTTCATCCGCACGGGCGCGCTCTGCTCCTGCGCGGGGATGGTTTGCAGCTGTCCGATAAAATCGGGCGAGAACGTTTTCTCCATCTGCTCATAGAACTGGGAAATATAGAAGTTGCCGACGCCGTTGATCAAAAACGCGCCGATCACACACATCAGGGCCAGAATCAGAATGACCATGATCATGACCAGCTTTGTGCGCAGAGACCGCATCGTCCCGCCCTCCTCTCAATCTTTCAAATGCGCGTTTTCGGCCTTTTACGGCGCAAAGTAATAGCCCGCGCCGCGCTTGGTTAAAATATACTGCGGCTTGCCGGGGTCTGCCTCGATTTTTTCGCGCAGGCGGCGCACGGTCACGTCGACGGTCCGCATGTCGCCAAAATAATCGTAGTTCCAGACCTTCTGCATGAGGTCCTCGCGCGTAAACACCTTGCCGCGTTCGCGCAGCAGATGCAAAAGCAGATCATATTCCTTCTGCGTGAGGTCGACCGGCTCGCCGTTTTTTGTGACGGAGAACGTCGACGGCTCGATGACGAGCTCGCCTGCCTTTAAAAGCGTCCCGACCGATGCTCTTGCGTCCAGGTCAAGACTCCTTCTTCGGATATTTGCCCGCACGCGCGCCATGAGCTCGCGCATGGAAAAGGGCTTTGTCATATAATCGTCAGCTCCCGCTTCGAGGCCGAAGACCTTGTCCGTCTCCTCTTCGCGCGCGGTGAGCATGATGATGGGGACGGTGCTTCCCGCGTCTCGTAAGTTCTGGCAGATCTCAAAGCCGTTCATTTTGGGGAGCATCACGTCGAGCAGGATTAAATCGGGGTCCTTCGTGCGCGCCAGCTCGAGCCCGAGCTCGCCGTCGAGCGCCTCGAGCGTATCATAGCCCTCGCGCATGAGGTTGAATTTCAGAATTTCCACGATCGCCCGTTCGTCTTCGACGATCAGGATGCGTTTTTTCTCTTCCATGGAGCCTTCCTCCTTTTTATGTCGCGCGCCGAAGCGCCTTGGGATAGTGATTTTTGAGAACCCGGCCGTCGCCCTTTGCCCAACCGAGACTAAGGCCATCGACCTGCACCAGCGTCCAGCCCTTTTCACCGCACGGCAGAACGTCCCCCGCGAGATAGCGGCGGATCTCCTCGCTCGACTCCGCGAACGACACGGCGTTCGGAAAGCTTTTTTGCCACAGGGCCCACGCGTGCGCGGGTTCCAGCCGGTTCTTGCGCACCTCGCCGAGCTCCAGACCCGCGCGCAGGACGTGCAGTCCCTTGAGACTCGGAAGCTCGCTCGGTGCAAGATAGACGGTCTGGCCAAATAAGATGGGCTTTCCCTCCGGCATGGCCGCGCCCGTCTCCCGGCAAAAATCTGTCAGTTCTTTGGGAAGCTTTGCAGGCTGCTCCAAGGGGATATCCGCACCTTTGCCGTCTCCCGCTTTGCGCAGCACTGCACAGTAATGCCCCTCGCCAAGGAGCCTGTGCGGCCAGAGGCGGAACGTTTTCTCTAAACCCGGTGCGGGACATTCGATCCAGTCAGGTCTCCCGGGCGAGAACCACGGCGCGTCGACCGCTTCGACCGAGAAATCCGGGTGCGTGTGTAAAAATTCGCTGACGCTTCCCTCGTTTTCCTCCGGGGAGAACGTGCAGGTGGAGTAGACGAGCCTCCCTCCCGGGCGGAGCATCTGCGCCGCCGAATGGAGAATTTCCGCCTGCCGCCGCGCGCACATCAGAACGGTTTCCTCCGACCAGTCCGTGACGGCGGCTTCCTCTTTTCGGAACATGCCCTCGCCGGAGCACGGCGCATCGACAAGAATTTTATCAAAGTAGCCCTCGAACCGCGCCTCCAGCCGCTGCGGATGCTCGTTCAGCACCAAAGCGTTCGCGATGCCGAGGCGCTCAATATTGGACGCGAGAATTTTCGCGCGCTTGGAGTTTATCTCGTTGCAGACAAGAAGTCCGCGCCCCTGCATTTTCCCTGCCAGCTGCGTGGATTTTCCGCCGGGCGCGGCGCAAAGATCGAGCACCCGCTCGCCCGGCTTCGGGTCAAGCAGCGCCGCAGGCGCCATCGCGCTGGCCTCCTGCAAATAGTAAAGCCCCGCTTCGTGATACGCGGATTTTCCGGGCCTCGTTTCCGGGTCATAATAATACCCGCAGGGCTCCCAAGGGACAGGCGTAAGCGAAAACGCGGACAGATCAGGAAGGGAAGTCCCTTTCAGGGGATTCAGCCGCAGGCCGACCGCGCGGGGCCGGGCGAAGCTCGCAGCGAATGCGTCGTAATCTTCTCCCAACAGCCGCCGCATCCGCAATGTAAACTGTTCCGGAATCAAGCCCGTCCCTCCCCGCGTTCGAAATAGTCATACAAGTTTATTATACTGCATCCAGTGCAAAATGAAAAGAACCGATTTTGCCGCGCGCGCAAAAAGAGACTGTAGCGATGTCCTTTTCGCTACAGCCTCTGTGCTGTTTTTATGTTACGCGTGCTTCAGCTTCTCGATTTCGCGGCTGTGTTGACGAACGATGGTGTGCAGGAACGCGACCTCTTCCTCCAAATTTTCAAACCGCTCTCTCGGAATCTGCGTTTCCTGCAAGCTCTGAATGCCCTCGGCGAGCAGCTGGAACTTCGGCTCGAAGTAGGACTCCATCAACGCCGCTGCGCCCTGCATGGTGCGCTGTTCAGATTCCTTGATAGCCCCCATGGTACGTTGCTCGGATTCCTTGATAGCTCCCATGGTACGTTGCTCGGATTCTTTGAGCTTGGAATCGATCAGCTGTGCAATAGCCTGTAAATCTCTTTCGTCTAACATGTTCTCTCACCTCATGCTTCCATTATACGGCTTTTTCGGCGGTTGTCAATCCGCTTCCGCGCGATTTCCCAACCGGGCTCGTAAGGGGCGATTGAGCACATCGCCCCATTGGGAAGTTACGAATTCGCCGGGGATCTCTGTATCATCGGATTTACGCACCGGGTCGATGTGGGTATCGACCCCTACGCAAAACCGGAAGATCTCCGAAAAATCCGCCATGCGCGCGTTCCGGGAAATTTACCGGGTAAAGAATCGATGAAGCATGGCCGCGGCTTCGGCTCTGGTGGCTCCATCCTGCGGGTTCAGGCGGAAGTTATCGCCGCGCAAAATCGCCTCAGCGGCTGCCCACTGCACGGCGGGAAGCGCTGTCTCGCTTACTGCGCCCGCGTCCGTATAGCGGGAGAGGTCGGCGCGCTCGATGGCCTGCTTGCCGAGGTACTGTGCGTAACGATACAAAATCAGCGCGAACTCTTCGCGGGAGATGGCCTCCTCGGGGTTTTTCCCATCGGAAATGCCGTTTTTCGCCGCCCAGTCGCAGCCCGCCTGATACCACGGGGTGCCCTTGGTATTGACCCCATCGTGCCGCGCGAGGATGGTCAGCAGCATGCCGCGCGTGAAGCTATCCCTGGGCGAAAACTTGCCGTAGGCCGTGCCGGTGATCAACCCCCGGTCGTAGGCGTACATTACATCGTCATAGAACCAGTCGATCGCACGCACGTCGCGGAACGGGTTATCGCTGCCCGCCAGCAGAAGCGCGCCCGCCGCCAGCGCGGGGAACGAATCCGTCTCTTCGGGTTCCTCCGGCGCTTTTTCCCAGCGCGCATAGAGCGTGATCGTCCGATCCTGCTGCTCTTCGATCATGCCGACGGTCCATTTTTGATCAAACATAAACGACGTTCCGCCAACCGAATCTGTGTACCAGCCGGTGAGGACGTAGCCGTCTTTTGTGGGGAGGGGCTTCGGCTGGGCAATGAGCGCTGAATACTCAGGCATATGATTTGCGACGGCTTTTGCCGTGACAGTTTCCGAGGTGCTGCCGTTTGCGTTAAAAATGCCGCCGTTTGCGTGAAAAATTACGTTCATGCTTACCGTGCCCTCGGCAAACTGAGACGCCACGCTGGTATCGAAGAACATGCCCGCCCAAATATTGTTCGTGCTTCCGTTGCTGCCAGCGGCCTGTACATTTTTGTAAAAAACACCGCCAAATACATTGCTCGGGTCGCCTCCGCAGAGAAAGTTTGCGTCTTCGTGGAACACGCCGCCATATACAGCTGCGTTGTTGCACCCCGCAGTGCTTACCGTGTTGTAAAACGTCCCGCCATTGACCACAACCGCGTCGGTACCGCCGCGCGTTGTTATTTTCCCATAAAAGGAGCCGCCATAAATCTTGCATACATCATTCGGCGCAAGCGTGACTTCTTGCTGGAACTCCGCGTCGCCGCAGATGGTTCCGTTCAGTGTTGCCGGGCAGTCGATCACGCCTTCGCCGGTCAGATTCAGAGGGCGTGTTTCGCTCACCTCTACGATCAGATCCCCGCCAAAGATGGTGTGCCCATCCATGTCGATTGTGATATTGCCGCCGGAAATCGTCAGCGGTTGCCCTTTCAGGTTGATGTTGTCGGTCAGCTTGATAGGAGTTTTGCGTTGTCCAAGCAAGCTTTGCAGTTCTTCCGCCGTACCGGCTGTGTACGCATCGTCCGCCAGCGCGACGGTCGGCAGCAGCGAGAGCGCCAGCGCGAGAAGCAGCAGGGCGCAGAGCAGTCGTTTTTTCATCATACAGAGTCCTCCCTTTTTGATTGGCTGGGTTCGGTTTGGTGTACGTTGGCATGTGTGCCAACAGTATAGCAGAAAAGCGGTGGGCGCACAATAGCTTTGCGGAAATTTTTAAGATTTTCCCGTTACAGAAACATGAGCCCCCGCGCAAAAAGCGGGAGCCCATTTGTGATATTCGCTTAGATGGTAATACCAGCCAGGTCGAGGATCGTGGGGACGTTCTTCTCTGCGCCGATCGCCATGATGTGCACGCCGTCGCACAGATGCTCGTCTTTGATCTTCGCGATCATTTCGGCGGCCATTTCCATGCCGAGCTTCATCGGAAGACCCTTCACGCCCTTGGCCTTACCCTCTTCGGCGGCGGCTGCCAGACGGTCGATCATCTCCTGCGGCACGGCGATACCGGGCACGTTCTCGTTCATGTACCGCGCCATACCGGCGGACTTGAGCGGGATGATACCGGCCATGACGTGCGTCTGGATGCCCGCCGCGTCGACCTGTTCCAAAAAGCGCTTGAACGCGTCGAGATCAAAAATGCCTTGCGTCTGCACGAAGCTCGCGCCTGCCTCCACCTTCTGGCGGAGCTTGTTGATCTGGAGGAAAATCGGCTCGTAGACCGGCGTGACGGATGCACCCTTGTAGAGCTTCGGCGCGCCGCCTGCGATCTCGTTGCCGCCGCAGTCGCAGTTCGTTTCTTCCATGCGGGAGAGCATGTTCAGAATGCCGACGGAGTCCAGGTCATACACCGGCTTTGCGTCCTTGCAGTCGCCGACGACGGGATGGTCGCCCGTGAGCGCAAGAACGGAGTCAATGCCGAAGCTGGCCGCGGACAAAACGTCTGCCATAATGGCCATGCGGTTGCGGTCGCGGCCGGTCATCTGCAAGATCGGCTCCACGCCAGCGTTTTTAAGCGCGATGCAAAGGCCGAGGGAGGACGCCTTCAAAGACGCGGACTGCATGTCCGTGACGTTCACGGCGTGGACCTTGGGGGCAAGCAGCTTGCCGGCTTCCAGCTGCTCGGTAAAATCATAGCCCTTCGGGGGCGCCATCTCGGCGGTTACGCCGAACTTGCCATTTTCCAGGGCCTCTTTTAATCTGCTCATGCCTTCTTCCCCCTTTGGTTGATCGTTCTCGGATACGCGACCTTCTCATAGCCCTTGTCCGGCCGCGTCATGGACAGCTTGTCGAGCTGACCGAGCTGCTCGAGGCGCTTGTAGATCTGGATCCACGCGCAGTCGTTTTCGGGGTTCACCTCGCACTTGCCGTTCTTCTGGCCGCCGCAGGGGCCGTTGAGAAGGCTCTTGGCGCACTGGGTGATGGGACAGATGCCGCCCGTCGTTCCGAGCACGCAGTCGCCGCACATTTTGCATGCCTCTTCCCAGATGCCCACGCGCGCGACCTCGCCGAGGAACATCGTATTGTTGGCGGGATAGACGGGGATACCCGTGCAGTTTTTCGCGATGGTCTGTACGCCGTCACCGCAGGACATGCAGACGATGCACTCGGGAGCGGCCGCGGAGATCGCCTTGCACTTGGCGCGCACGCCGAGCTTCATGCAGCACGCATCGGCCACATCCGTCACGACGACGGTCTTTCCCGCTTCTTCCAGAGTCTTCTTCATCGCCTCGACCTCGGGCGCGCCGCCGGTCTGGCAGGTGGACGCGCACAGACCGCAGCCGATGACGGCGACGGTTTTCGCATCGCCGACCATGGCCATAACCTCTTCCAGAGGCTTTTTCTGTGTAATAATCATAAGATGTAACTCCTTACTCTTCATCATGTGCGCCGCACGTGCTGCCCGCTTAACGGACGGCGCACTCTCCAAAGCCATCATATCGTATTTTTGTATGGAAATCAACGGGTTTTCCCGGAAAAACCTGTGAGACATGGCCGTGTCTCACCAAAATCAATGTGTTCTTGCGATGGACACGCCAGCGCTTGCAGATTCCCGCGTATGAGGCCGCGAGGACGGTTGCATTTTCGCGCATTTTGTGGTATTTTGTTACCGAATACACCAAATACACAGCAGAGCGAGGTGGAGAAGACGAAACGGATCATCACACTTTTTCTGGCGATCGTGTGCGCGCTGGCGCTGTGCGTGACGGCGGGCGCGGCGGACACAAGTGTCATTACCGATATGAAGACCGACTGCGTGGTAGACGCGGCGGGCAGCTGCCAGATCACCCAGACCGTGACCATTGACATTGCGGGCACGGAGGACACGATCGAGCTTCCGCTGGCGGCGGGGGCCAAGCGCATCAGCGTCGCGGGCTACAAATACAAAAAGACGACGCAGGACGGCTATACGGTGCTCGTTCTCTCGTCAAACGGCGGCTTTGCCGGAAGCCGGACCTTTACCATCAGCTATACCGTCTCCGGCCTTGTCTCCGAGCAGGATAAAATCCAGACGTTGACGCTGCCGCTGCTTGCGCCGAAGTGGAACTGGGCAATTAACAATTACGATTTTACCATCACCCTTCCCGCCGCCTTTGAGGGCTACCCTACCTTTACAAGCGGATACTACGGCGATGTGATCGAGGACTACATGAACTTCACCGTCCGCGAGGGCATGATCGGCGGCACGATCTCGACGGCGCTCAAGGACCACGAGTCTTTGACCATGACGCTGGACGTGGGCGAGGGGTACTTTGCGGGCCGTTATGCCAGCTGGTCTTCCGGCTGGGTGGAGACGGCGCTTGTGATCGTGTTCAGTGTGCTCGCGCTCTTATACTGGGCGCTGACGCTTCGCTCGAAGCCGCTTCGCGCGTCCAGCCGCACAGCTCCCCCGGACGCGGCAGCTCCGAGCGATCTTCCGTATTTGCTCGCGGGCGGCGCGCCGGACTTCAACATGCTCATCTGCCACTGGGCGGCCCTCGGCTACCTCACGATCGAGATGGACGAGAAGGGACATGTGCTTTTGCACCGGCAGGTCATCATGGGCAACGAGCGCAAGCGGCTGGAATACAAGATTTTCTCGGCGCTTTTTGCCCGGGGCGAAATTTGCGACGGCGCGAGCCTTCCTTATAAAAAGACAGCCCAGCAGGCTATGCGCGCCATCGAGCGGTACTGGGACAAGCGGCTCTACGCGCGCACGAGCGGCAATCCGCGTATCATGAAGGGCCTGTGCGCACTCGCGATGGGCGTTGCGTCTTTGGCGACGATGAGCCAGATTCTCCCCACCATGCCCGCGCGGGGGTTCGTTCTGGCGCTGTGTCTGGTCGCGGGCTCGTTTCTGAGTCTGCTCATTGCGCGCATCTGGCGGTTCTTCTATCTGGGGAATATTCCCGGGATGGTTCTGTCGGCAGCTTGTGCGCTGGTGCTGCTGGTCGCCTCGCAGCTCTCCGGCAGCGGGCTTCCGATGCTGGCTGCGACAGGGATGAGCTTTTTGTGCGGCTACCTCACGCTCCACGGCGGGCGGCGCACGGAGCTCGGCACACAGCTCATCTCGCAGAGCCTCGGCTTCCGCAAGGGCTTAGAAAAGCTCTCCACGCGGCACATGGAAATGCTCCTCTCGCGCGACAGCCAGTATTTTTACAAGCTCCTTCCCTACGCGATGGCCATCGGCATGGGCCCGGAGCTCGCCCGCCGCTTGGGCGATACGGAGATGGAACCCTGCGAGTGGTACGTCACACGCGTCCCTGCCGCAAGAACGGGACTCGAGTTCTATAACCAGCTCCGTCCCGCGCTCGAAATGCTGGAGCTTTCGATCAAGAAGTAATGCGTCAATTTGGCGTAAGGGCGGACGCCTCTGTCCGCCCTGGGGAATCTACGAATTCGCCGAAGACTTTCGCGTTTCGGTCATGCAATTTACCGGGCGGACAGGGTCGTCCGCCCCTACGAGGCTTTTGAAATCTTCCCGTCTTTGCGTAGGGGGCGATGCCTACATCGCCCCATGGGTACCAACGAATTCGCCGGGGACTTCCGTAAAAATGGTGCATGCTGCCGGGTCGATGTGGGCATCGACCCCTACGGACCCCACTGCGACTGCGACATAGAAAAAACACCATCCGGATGGATGGCGTTTTTTCATGGCAATCAGCACTCGTTTTGCTCCCCGGCATATCGGGATGTGCTGAAGGGCATACGCAC
>OLGA01003382.1_pt1 | contig 10285 bp, 10 predicted proteins | sample 1604881 | NCBI WGS metagenome assembly OLGA01 (sample SAMEA3888896, study PRJEB22519) | human gut metagenome | biome: human gut; feature: human-associated habitat; material: faeces | place: Denmark | collected 2009
TTCTGCTCCTTGTTCCGCGGGAAAGTCACGGCAGCGCGAACTTTGAAAAATATTTACGCCTGACGAAATCAAAGATTTTGAGGCGTTTCGGTTTTTCTTTATTCGCTTATAAGCTATACCTTTGAAAGCATTGCGCTTATGAGAATGAGCACCGGTGCAAAGGCTGCCGCATGGATTCCGTTTTACAATAAATATTTGCTCGGAAAAACAGCGGGGAAGAGTGCTTTGGGCACGCTTTCGGGTATTCTGACCCTTGCGCAGATATCATTGAGTCTTTATTTTTATCTTTGGCAGAAATTTGAACCGTATCTGTTTGCTCTCCTGCTGCTTTGCACCGTTTTGAATTTTGTGTTTAATGCTGTTATGGCGAACAGAATATTTTCCGACCGCACAGGTAAATATTCGGATATATTAACGGCAGTGAATATAATCACTTTGGGGCTTTTGCAATCGGTATTTATTTTTGCCGTAAGGAATAAATCCGCCAAAGAGCCGCAGCTGTATCAAAGGCTTCCCGAATGATGGGAAGCCTTTTTTAGAGGTCGGATGTTTTATCCGCAAAATTTGGTTGATATATGCTTGAAGCAATTATCGGGGGAGTAATCCCAGCTTTCAAGCCGATCTCCGCTTTGAAAATATTTGATCTGCGGCACATAGCCGCCCTCAAAGCTGTCAATGATGATCAGCTTTATTTTCATCTTTTCGGGTATAATGCTCTTTATATATACGCTTGCCTGCTTACCCGCCGAGGCGTTATCACACGGCTCTGCAAGCCCTGCGAGGTTCGGCGTCAGCTCAACGAATATTCCGTAATCCTCAACGCTCCTCACAACTCCGGTTACGGTCTGCCCGGGAGAGAAAAGCGCGGCGTTTTCAGCCCATGTGCCGAGCAATTCCTTATGGGAAAGCGTGATTTTTCCGTCCGGCGCAATATTTTTGATTATTACACGAATATTTTGACCGATGAAGAAGCGGTCGCGCGGGTGGGATATTCGCGAGACGGAGATCGCGTCTATCGGCAGCAGCGCTATATTTCCGCAGCCGATATCGCAAAATGCTCCGAAGGACTCCATATGCGTGATTTTGGCGTTTATAATATCGCCCTCGCTTTTTTGGGTCAATATGTATTCCCTGCAAAGCTGCTGCGCCTTTCTGCGCGACAGAACGGCGCACGGTCTGCCGTTTTCATCATTGCCTATCGCGGTTACCGCAAAGCATACGGGCTTTCCCACACGGGAAATAAGCGCTATATCGCGCGTTGAGCCGTCGGCTATGCCGATAGCTCCCTCTTCTCTCGGTATAATACCTTTTATCTGCCCCAAATCTATTATAAGATTGTGCGCTGCGTCGCACATAAGCGCTGTGCTCTCAAGCACTGTTTGCTTTGCCTGTGCTTCCGCAAGAAAAGCGGGGGTAAATGCCTTTTTGCTGTCCGTTACCTGTGTGTTCCATCCTTCCGGAAAAAAACCGTTCATTATTTGATCACCTTTCCTTTTTACATTCGGCGTTTAGCCTACATATCAAATTATATGACCTGAAAGGTGAAAAAATGAGAGAATTATGTCTGCTGAAAAAATTTTAAGCGGACGTTTTTTATCACGCCCGCCGTTTCGACATTATTCTGTTATTTTGCCCTCGTTTCGCAGTAAATGCAGCGGTAAACGCGGTGCTCCTTATCGGTAAGGCGGAAAATGTGCGGCAGCTCCTGCTCGACCGACGATATGCAGCGCGGGTTTTTGCATTTTAAGACATTTGTAAGCTCCTGCGGCAGCTCTATTGTCTTTTTTTCCGCAATTTGCCCGTTCTTTATTATGTTTACCGTAACATCGGGGTCTACAAATCCCAAAATATCGGTGTCAACGTCAAAATCGGAATCAATTTTAATAATATCCTTTTTGCCCGATTTTTTGCTTGCGACGTTTTTTATAAGCGCTACCGAGCAATCAAGCTCTTCCAGCCCCAAAAGGCGGTATATCTCCATACCTTTACCTGCGGTTATGTGGTCTATTACAATGCCGTTTTTAATGGAATCAATGTTCATCACTTTACCTCCAAAAGCTTTAATATAAGCGCCATACGCATATATTTTCCGTAAAGCACCTGCTTAAAATAGCAGGCGCGCACGTCTCCGTCTACCGCTACGCTTATTTCATTCACGCGCGGCAGGGGATGGAGGACTCGCAGCTTTTCGCCCGCAAGCGCCATTTTTTCGGGGGTTAAGATGTATGTGTCCCTAAGGCGCAAATAGTCCTCTTCGTTGAAGAAGCGCTCCTTTTGTACGCGGGTCATATAAAGTATGTCGAGATCGGCAATTGAGCTTTCAAGACTGTTTGTCTCGGTATATTCAACACCCTCTTTATCAAGCTTATCCTTAACATAGCCGGGCAGCTTTAGTTCATTCGGCGAGATAAGCACAAACCGAACGCCCTTATAGCGTATAAGCGCGGATATAAGCGAGTGTACCGTTCTGCCGAATTTAAGGTCGCCGCAAAAGCCCACGGTCAGATTATCAAAGCCGCCCTTTTCGCGGTATATTGTAAGCAGGTCTGCAAGGGTCTGCGTGGGGTGGCAATGTCCGCCGTCGCCCGCGTTTATAACGGGTATTGAGGCATTTCTTGCAGCCACAAGCGGTGCACCCTCTTTCGGGTGGCGCATTGCTATAATATCGGCATAGCAGGAAATAACCTTTGCGGTATCCGCCACGCTTTCGCCCTTTGAGGCAGATGAGCTTTGCGCCTCGGAAAAGCCGAGAACGCTGCCGCCGAGCTCTAACATTGCCGCCTCAAAGCTCAGGCGCGTTCTGGTGGAAGGCTCAAAAAACAGGGTGGCAAGTTTTTTGCCTTTGCATTTTTCACTGTATTTTTCGGGGTTTGCTATAATATCGTTGGCAACGCTTATCAGCTCTTCAATTTCGCCCGTTGTAAGCTCTGAAATATCAATAAGACTTCTCATTTAATATCATTCCTTTGCGCCATTTATTTTAAGGTAATTTTGTATGCGTTCCACGTTTTCGCGGTTTTTTTCGTCCTCTTCAAGGTATTCTATAATATCGTAAACGTTAACTACCGAGTAAACGGTGAAGCCGAATTCTTCGCCCACTTCCGCCATAGCTGATTTTTCGGTCTGACCCTTTTCGCAGCGGTCTACCATAACAAAGGCGGCGGCAACCTTTATGCCCGCGAGTTTTGAGAGGATAGCCATACTTTCCCTTATAGCCGTGCCCGCGGTTATAACGTCCTCTACTATTACTACCTCTTCGCCCGCCTGCGGCTTGTAGCCTACAAAAACGCCGCCCTCGCCGTGGTCCTTTTCTTCCTTGCGGTTGAAGAAAAACGGCACGTCAAGCCCGTTTTCCGAAAGCGCAACCGCAACCGATACCGCTATCGGGATTCCTTTATATGCAGGGCCGTAAAGCACGGCTTTTTTATCGCCGAGCTTTTCAAAATACGCCTTTGCGTAAAATTTGCCCAATTTTCTTATCTGGTCGCCTGTTTTAATTTCGCCCGCGTTTATAAAATAGGGTATTTTTCTGCCGCTTTTGGCGGTGAAATCGCCGAATTTAAGCACGCCGGCACTCTCTAAAAATTCAATAAATTCATGTTTATAAGCTTGCATTTTTATCACCTATCCTATAAATTCTCTGACGCAGCGCTCATATGCTGCCACGGGGTCGGGTGCGGCGGTTATGGGTCTGCCCACCACTATATAGTCGCTGCCTATTTCCTTTGCTTTCTCGGGGGTGGTAACGCGCGATTGGTCGCCCTTGTCGCCGTCAGCAAAGCGTATGCCGGGCGTTACGGTCAAAAAGCCCTTGCCGCAGGCGTTATGTACCGCCGCCGCCTCAAGCGGGGAGCATACCACGCCGTCAAGCCCCGCGCACTTTGCGTTCTTAGCGTAGTGCATAACCACATCCTCCATTTTACCCTCTATCAGCAAATCTTTATGCATTGCCTCTTCGCTTGTTGAGGTAAGCTGGGTCACGGCTATAAGCAGGGGGCGGGTGCCGTCTTCTCTTGTCAGCCCCTCTATTGCTGCGGTCATCATAGCGGCAGTGCCCGCCGCGTGCAGGTTGCACATATCCACATCAAGGCGTGATAGTACCGCCATTGATTTTTTTACGGTGTTCGGAATATCATGCAGCTTTAAATCGAGGAAAATTTTATGGCCCCGCGCCTTAATTTCCCTTACAATTTCGGGGCCCTCGGCGTAGAAAAGCTCCATTCCTATTTTTACAAACGGTTTTTTGCCCTCAAATTTATCTAAAAAATTGAGGCAGGCTTTTTTGTCCGCAAAATCGCAGGCTATTATTACATCCTTACCCATTGTGCGCTCCTCCTATAATTTCGCTTAAATTATTTATGCCGTATTTCTCCATTGCCCTCGGCAGGTCTTCTATAATTTTCTTGCAGGCATAGGGGTCTATAAGGTTAGCGGCGCCCACCTCTACTGCGGCGGCGCCCGCCAGCATAAACTCCAAAACATCGTCGGCTGTGGATATTCCGCCCATACCTACAATGGGTATTTTTACCGCTTCGTATACCTGATAAACCATTCTTACCGCCACGGGCTTTACCGCAGGACCTGAAAGCCCGCCCGTTTTGTTTGCAAGCAGCGGCTTTTTGGTTTTCAGGTCTATTTTCATGCCGAGCAGGGTGTTTATAAGCGATACGCCGTCCGCTCCCGCAGCCTCGCACGCTTTAGCAATTTCGGTAATATCGGTCACATTGGGGGAGAGCTTAATAATTATGGGTTTATTCGTAACTGCCCTTACCGCCTTTGTAACCGCCGCCGCGTTTTCGGCGCTTGTGCCGAAAGCAAGCCCGCCGCCGTGAACGTTGGGGCAGGAAATATTTATTTCAAACCAACCTATACCGTCGTCCGTATTAAGCGTTTCAACAGCCGCAACATAGTCGTCTACCGAAAAACCGCTTACATTCGCCATAACGGGCTTTTTGTAAATCGCTTTAAGGGTGCGAAGCTCATGGTTTAAAACCTTTTCCGCCCCCGGGTTTTGAAGCCCCACCGCGTTTAAAAGACCCGACGGACACTCGGCAATTCTGGGCGTAGGGTTGCCGAAACGCGGCTCTTTGGTGGTGCCCTTAAGGGAGATTGAGCCTAAAATATTTATATCGTAAAACCGTGTAAATTCATAGCCGAAGCCGAAAGTGCCGCTTGCGGGAATTACGGGGTTTGTAAGGCTTATTCCGCATAGGTTGACAGTCGTATTTACCATTCTATTTCCTCCCTTAAAAACACGGGGCCTTCGGTGCAAACGCGCTTAGGACCATTTTTTGTTTTGCAGGTGCAGCCCATACAGGCGCCCGTGCCGCAGCCCATGCGCTCTTCAAAGCTGAACTGACCGCTTGTTTTCGCCGTGGCGTTTACGGCTTTTAACATAGGTTTCGGGCCGCAGGTGTAAAAATAGCTGTAATCGGCATATTCCATTGCGGCGGTTACAAAGCCTTTAAGCCCGTAAGAGCCGTCCGCCGTGGTAACGGCTACGTTAGCGCCGAGCGCGCGGAACTCATCTTCCAAAAATATTTCCGATTTTGTGTTAAAGCCTAAAATTACGTTTACGGTCTTATTTTCGGCAATCAGCTTTTTGCAAAGCCCGAAAAGGGGAGGAACGCCCACCCCGCCGCCTATAAGCAGGGGTTTATCGCCCGAAAGCGAGGTATCGTACCCGTTGCCGAGGGAAATTAAAAGGTCCAATTTTTCGCCCTTTTTTATGCGGCCGAACGCCCTTGTTCCGTCGCCTACCACCTTGTAAATAATTGTAAGGGTATTACTGTTCCAATCACATATGGAAATAGGGCGGCGCAGGTAAAATTCGGGTATTTTAATGTTTACAAACTGCCCCGCTGCTGTAATGGGCGAGGTGTCACCGGCAAGGGTCATTTTAAAAACCGAGGGGGCAATCTGCTCATTTTCTGTAACTTCGTAAAAATCCTGTTTCATAGCGTTTCCTTTCAAGCGTCTATTGTGGAAATTCCGAGGGTGGTTTCTTCAAGCACGTCAAGCAGTACCTTAACGGTATCGAGTGACGTAAACATTGTAACGTTGTTTTCAACCGCGCAGCGGCGGATTTCGTACCCGTCCGACAGCACTCCCGACGAGTTCATATCCCGCGTGTTTATAACGTAGGTTACATACCCCTGCCGTATTGCGTCGGTTATCTCGCGACTTCCGTCACTAAGTTTCCCTACAGCGTGGGTGCGTATTCCGTTTCGCTTTAAAAATTCAGCCGTGCCGGCAGTTGCCTGAATATTAAAGCCCATATTGTAAAAGCGGCGTATAAGCGGCAGCGCCTCTTCCTTATCCTTATCGGCAATGGTGGCAAGCACCGTGCCGTAGTTCATAACATTCATTCCGCTGGCTTTAAGCGCCTTGTAAAGCGCGCGGGTGAGTTTATCGTCGTAGCCTATGGCTTCGCCCGTGGATTTCATTTCGGGTGACAGGTAAGCGTCAAGCCCTCTGAGCTTTGAAAATGAGAACGCGGGGGCTTTTACATACCAGCGCTTTTTGTCTCCCGGGTAAATTTTATCAAAGCCCTGCTCTTTAAGGCTTTTGCCTAAAATTACCAGCGTTGCAATGTCGGCAAGGCTGAAACCCGTAGCCTTTGAAAGGAACGGAACGGTTCTCGATGAGCGCGGGTTTACTTCTATTATAAACACATTATCGTTTTTATCAACAATAAACTGAATGTTGTAAAGCCCTATTATGCCGATGCCCAGTCCTAACCGCCTTGTGTAATCAAGTATTGTCTCGCGAACCTTTTCGCTTATGCTGAATGTGGGGTACACGCTTATTGAATCGCCGCTGTGTATGCCCGTGCGCTCCACAAGCTCCATAATTCCCGGCACGAAAACGTCCTTGCCGTCGCAAATGGCGTCTACTTCGAGCTCCTTGCCCGAAATGTATTTATCAACAAGCACGGGCTTATCCTCGTCAATTTCAACCGCCGTGCGCAAATATCGGCGTAATTGCTCTTCGTCTGCCACTATCTGCATGGCTCTGCCGCCCAACACAAACGAGGGGCGCACAAGCACGGGGTAGCCGATTTCGGCGGCGGCTTTTACGCCGTCCTCAATTTTGGTTACCGCCTTGCCCTGCGGCTGCGGGATATTAAGCTCTTTCAGCACCTTTTCAAATAAATCGCGGTTTTCGGCGCGGTCTATTGCCTCGCAATCCGTGCCTATAATCTTAACTCCGCGGTTTTTAAGGCTTTCGGCAAGGTTAATGGCGGTCTGCCCGCCGAGGGACGCTATAACCCCTATCGGCTTTTCAAGGTGTATAATATTCATAACGTCCTCGGTGCAAAGCGGCTCAAAGTAAAGCTTATCCGAGCAGGTGTAATCGGTCGAGACGGTTTCGGGGTTGTTGTTTATGATTATCGCCTCATAACCCGATTTTTTAATTGTTGTTACCGCGTGTACCGTGGAGTAATCAAACTCAACGCCCTGACCTATTCTTATGGGTCCCGAACCTAAAACTATTATCTTCTTTTTATCCGACACTACCGATTCGTTTTCGTCCTCGTAGGTCGAGTAAAAATAGGGGATATAGCTTTCAAATTCCGAGGCGCAGGTGTCAATCATTTTATAAACGGGGAACATACCGCGCTTTTCCCTTATTTTGTAAATTTCTTCGCCTGTCATACCCCAAAGCTTACCTATAAATTCATCGGAAAAGCCGAGCTTTTTGGCGGCATACAGCGTGTCGGTGTCGCCTATATGCTCGCGCAGTTTATTCTCGGTTTTTACGATATTCTTTATCTTTTCAAGGAAAAGCATATCTATTTTTGTGGCGTTGCAAATCATGCCTATATCGGTCTTTCGGCGCAAAAGCTCTGCAATTGCATAAATGCGGTCGTCGGTGCCGTCCTTTATATAATTTAACATTTCGTCGTCCGAAAAAGCTTCAAACTTTTTCATATAAAGGTGGTTTACGCCTATTTCAAGCGACCTTGCGGCTTTAAGCAGGCTTTCCTCAATCGTTCTGCCCACGCTCATAACCTCGCCCGTGGCTTTCATCTGGGTGGAAAGTTTATTGTTAGCCGATGAAAATTTATCAAACGGGAAACGCGGCATTTTGGTAACAACATAATCGAGCGCCGGCTCAAAGGAAGCGGGGGTGTTCGCTATCATAATTTCATCAAGCCGCATACCTACCGATATTTTGGCGCTGACTCGCGCTATCGGGTAGCCGCTTGCCTTGCTTGCAAGGGCGGAGGAGCGCGAAACGCGGGGGTTTACCTCAATAAGATAGTAGTTAAATGAAAGCGGGTCAAGCGCAAACTGCACGTTGCAGCCGCCCTCAATTTTAAGGGCGCGTATAATTTTAAGGGCGCTGTCGCGCAGCATATGGTACTCTTTGTTGGTAAGTGTCTGCGAGGGGCAGACTACAATTGAGTCGCCCGTGTGAATGCCCACGGGGTCAACGTTTTCCATATTGCAAATGGTAATTGCGGTGTCGTTATTATCGCGCATTACCTCGTATTCGATTTCCTTATAGCCCTTTATGCTTTTTTCCACCAGCACCTGATGAACGGGGGAAAGCTCCAAAGCGCCCCTTAATATTTCGGCACATTCTTCCTCATTATCGGCAAAGCCGCCGCCCGTGCCGCCCAATGTAAAGGCGGGGCGCAAGACTACGGGATAGCCTATTTCCTCTGCAGCCGCAAGACCGTCTTCAAGGCTTTCGGCTATTACCGATTGCAAAACAGGCTCGCCTATTTCTTCGCAAAGCTCTTTAAAAAGCTCTCTGTCCTCGGCGCGCTCAATGCTGCGGCTTGAGGTTCCCAAAAGCTCTACATTGCACTCGCGCAAAACGCCCTTTTTTTCAAGCTGCATGGCTAGATTCAGCCCCGTTTGCCCGCCGATGCCGGGCAGCACCGCATCGGGGCGCTCATAGCGTATTACCTTTGCCAAATATTCGAGTGTCAGGGGCTCCATATATACCTTATCGGCAATAGATGTATCGGTCATAATGGTTGCGGGATTTGAGTTGCAGAGGACTACCTCGTACCCCTCTTCTTTAAGTGCTAAGCACGCCTGCGTACCCGCATAGTCGAACTCCGCCGCCTGACCGATGACGATGGGGCCGGAACCGATCATCAACACCTTTTTGATGCTTTTATCCAACGGCATATCAGTTCTCTCCCTTCATCAGTGCAAGAAAGCGGTCAAACAGGAATTGGGTATCGTGGGGGCCGGAGCAGGCCTCCGGGTGGAACTGGACGGAGAAGGCCCGCAGTTCAGGGTAATCCACGCCCTCACAGGTGCCATCGTTGGCGTTGACATAGCGCACAACGCCGTTCTTCACGCTGTCGCTCACCACGGCATAGCGCCCGTCTCCTATCGGCGTTATCCCACTGTAATTCCCCGGCGGAATGTTCCACCGTCCCAAATCTTTCGGTTTCAAGAGTTCCACTTGCTGAGCTTTCGCATATCCTGCGGAGAGCCACAGCATCCCCATACCGAGTGTTATATTCAATATATACTTCATTCGCTCACCTCCAATACCGTTCCTGCCCCGTATGCACTGAACTCGGGTGCATACACCCCGTTCAATTTCACGGCACCGAGGGCATAGCGTCCGGCACGTTCCACGTAGCATTCCGCCTCTATCACGTAAGTTCCCTTGGGCAAACGCTCGAAAAAGTAGTTCGTCGAAGCGTCCTTCACCTCTTTATAATATCCCAAACCATTGCGGTATTCATAGCCCGAACGGGATTCCACAGGCTCCAGACAAGCCGCGCGTCCCGCCTTCAGACGGACGTACTCATAGTCGCGGTCGGACGTGAGCACGTAACGGAGCGTCACGCGGTCGCCCACACGGGGATGTTCATTGTCCACTTCTTGGCGGATGCGAAGACCCGAAGCGGAACTGCCGACCTCGGACAGTGGCAAACGGTATTGCGCATACACCGCACCCCAAGCGGACGGACGGTCTTCCGCCTTTTCCACTTTCAACAAACCGGCACCTTTCGACAGCTCGCGGCCTTCCACCGTAGCCGTCACCGTACCCAAACCTGCCAACTTGCTTTCCGAAGATTTCAATACGGCCAGTTCTTCACCCTTGGGACTTTCCAACCGAACCACATCATTCGAGCGCAAAACCAAATCCCGTTTTTGCCCTTGCATCAAGGCATACACGGCGTCCATGCTACTCGTGGTAGTCCCCCAGGCCTGCAAACGCTTCTGCGACAACAGCCAGCGGTAAAGTCCCTCTTGTTCCTTTTCATCCGTGTTTCCTGGAGCAGATAATGCTTCCATCAACAATG
>OLGA01003384.1_pt1 | contig 10283 bp, 10 predicted proteins | sample 1604881 | NCBI WGS metagenome assembly OLGA01 (sample SAMEA3888896, study PRJEB22519) | human gut metagenome | biome: human gut; feature: human-associated habitat; material: faeces | place: Denmark | collected 2009
CATAGATGGTGTATTCGATAGCAGTCATTTTGCCTTTTTCATCGCGTCCCTGCCGCCGCAGGATAGGAGAGTTGGTACAGATCGTGGTCGACGATTAGATGATTGTGCCGGTCCAAGGCAGGCAGTCCGGTCTCGGGATCTGCCAAATAGAGCTTATCGCCGGAAGAGTCCTTGCTTGGCTTCTGCATCGTAGCGAAGAAAATCGGATAATCCTCTTTTTTCGGGCACAGCACATCGTCCCACTTCTGAACAAACAGGACGGATGTTTTCGTTCCTGTATGCGGCTTAAAAACATTGCCATGCAGTCCGACGACAGCGAGAATGCGGCAGCGCTCTGCAATATATTCCCGGAGCGCCCGATCGGTGCTGTTATTGAATCGACCCTGCGGCAAAACGACAGCCATGCGTCCGCCCGGCTTCAGGAAGTTAAGGTTGCGCTCAATAAAGAGGATATCCCTGCTGACCTTGTTCTGCCATTTTCCGATTGGGCTCCTGCCCAGCTCATATCGGGAGATAATTGTATTTTCCTTGATATCCCCGGCAAACGGCGGGTTGGCCATGACGAGATCGAACTGGAACCGGCTATAATCGCTGCTGTTTTTCGGCTGCAGCTTCTTTAATTTTTTGAAGCCCTCGTTGTAGGTATCGTTCCAGTCATCCTGCTTGGTGATCTCATTCCAACGGGAATAGTCCAACGTATTCAGATGCAGGACGTTTGTCTGCCCGTCGCCGGCAATCAGGTTCAGCGTGCGGGCAACGCGGACAGTTTTTTCGTCAAAGTCGATGGCAAACACATTGTCCCGCACAAAATTGGTCTCTTCCGGTACGCGCTGCGCCGCCGTGAACCCTTCGCCCTCCGGGAGCCCTTTTTCGCGGCGAATGTCTTTCCATACCTTGAAAATGCTGTGGACGGTAAAGCCGGAGCTGCCGCAGGCGGTGTCGATGATTTTGTCGCCCACGGTCGGATTCATCATCTTCACGCACATATCGATCACATACCGCGGCGTGAAATACTGGCCCTTTTCGCCCTTTTGTGCCTTGCTCATCAGGTATTCAAAGGCATCGTCAACCACATCCAGGTTATTATTGAACAGCTTGATATCCTGAAGCGTGGCAACACAGACGGCAAGATGCGAAGGCGAGAGCAAAATCTTGCTTTCCTCCGTAAAAATACCCTCCCATTTCCGCTTGGCATCATCAAACAGGCCTTGAATTTTCTCTTTCAGCTCATAATCCGTTTCGCCGGAATTCCGGAACTTTAAGTACGCGCTGGGGTCACGTTCGCAGATCAGCTCGTCATATAGCTTGGCGAAGATCAGTTTGAAAATCTCTTCAAAAGAATCCACGCCGGCGCTGGCAAGCACCTCATCCTCCATTTCCTGAATCAAAGCGCGAAGCGATTGCTTCTGACGGCTGATTCTGTCAATCTGTTTCAGGTCGTCATATGTAAATTTCTCATTGATAATATCGGTGAGCTTTTCGGAAACACTCGGGATGTTCGTGATCGGTTCAAAATAATTTGGGTCTTTTCTGTTGTAGTAGAAAATCTGTTCGCCATTCGTCCATACACCGATCGGCGCACCGGTGGCGTTGCAGTAAGATTTCAACTGCTCCTTCCCATCGCGGAGCCTGGGCTTCTTGAGCTCCACGATGATGTAGGGCACCATCGGACGGTCCTTATCCATGATGGCAATATCGGCCCGTTTGACCTCCCGGCCAAAATGAATCGGGAATTCAACTTCAATTTGGCTTGCGGGATAGCCGTATTCGTGAATCAGCTTGTAGAGATAGAGCTGACGCACGGTCTCCTCCGGCTTTAAGGCGATCTCCTTATTGCGTTTCAGGCATGTAATAAACGGCTTATCCTTGCCGCGAACCGTTTTTACAAAAATCTCATTCTCAACGAACCGTCTCGCTTCCTCAGAAAAGAGCGACAGATCATAGCCCGTATTCTTTAATACTTCATGCAAGGTCATTTGGTTTTCCTCCTGAAACTGCGCTCAACAGCTCTGCCCAACGTCTGTCATTGATATTATTTTCCAGCCCGTAATTGATGAGCTCGAGCAGCTTTCGGTGCTTCATTAAATACTCCATTTGGTCATTTGGCAGGCGGCCTCGATCCGCGGAAGCCTTTGCTTTGAAAAGGTTCGCTTCGTCATTAGACAGCCCGAGCTTTTTGATCAGAGCTTCTATGTCCGAAGGGTTGGGAGGCGCGTTGTTCTTTCCTTTTTCGATGTTGCTGATATACTGTCCCGACTTGTTGATCGCTGCGGCCAGTTCATCTTGCGTCAGATGCGCGGCCATTCGCCTTTCTTTCAGGAATCGGCCAAAATCAGACGGTTCAATCAAGGCTGCCCCTCCTCTCAAAATAAACAAACTTATTTATTTAATATAAGCTGCAAACGCGCCCTTGTCAAGCTTGGGCTTTGTAAAAGTACCGGCGGGCACGGAGTCATCCGGATACTGCTCCTACGTACTGTGGAAGACGGCAGTCTGTTCCCTTCACTCTGCCATAAAGGCACATGGTCGTGAGACAGGCCCTGCGGATCGCCGTCCCGTCGGTGTTCGACCCCCTACGAAAAAATCTCCCAGCCCCACACGGAGCCAGGAGGTTTTTGTGTTATTCTATAGATCAACCACCAAATTTGGAGCTCAAACCCTTGCCCCAGCGAAGTGGTCCCGGGTTTGACGCGAGGAGCAACGGAGCTAGTGCGCGATAACTTTTTAATGCAATGCATAAAAAGTCGTCGCGAACCTGCGCAGTTCGCGACGAGCTGGTGCCGGTGGCCGGACTCGAACCGGCACGCCATCGCTGGCGGTGGATTTTGAGTCCACTACGTCTACCAATTCCATCACACCGGCGTTACCGGGCTATTATACTATACCCCATGGCAAAATTCAAGCCCGATTTGCAAAAATCAGCCTTCCTGCCCCTGCATGCGTTCGTTGAGGTGCTTACAAAGAAGCGCGAGAGACGCAGCCATGTTCTCATTCTGTACCAGAATGCCGTCCGGCACGTTCAGATGCTTGGGCGCGAAGTTCCAGATCGCAAGAATTCCGTTTTCAATCAGCAGATCACACACTCCCTGCGCGTACTCTGCAGGGACGGTGATGATGCCGATTTTGATCTTGCAGCGTTGGCAGACCTCTCCGAGCCGCGAGAGCTGCATGATGGGCTTGCCGCCCTTCGTTGTGCCAATGAGCGTATCGTTCGCGTCGAACGCGGCGACAATGTTAAGCCCATATTCGGCAAAGCCGCTGTATCCGAGCAGCGCCCTTCCGAGCTTGCCGGCGCCAATGAGCACGGCGTCGTTGCTGTTGCCATAGCCGAGGAAGTTCTCGATGTCCGCAATCAAATGCTCGCGGTTGTAGCCGATTTTCGGGCGGCCGCCGTCTGAAACAAGCGCGAGGTCCTTTCGCACCTGCACCTCTCCCATGTGCAGGCCCGCGGCCAGCGCCGTTGCCGAAATGTTTGCCGAAGCGTCCTCCGGGAGCGCCTTGAGATAGGACAGATATGTCGGGAGGCGCTTGAGCGTCGCTTTTGAAATTTCTTTTTCCATGTGCTGTGTGTCACTCCTGTTGTGCATGCCATTTCGCCCGCTGCATATCGATAAAAGTTATCGATAAAAGAATCGCTAATATCATAGCACAACTTGTATTTTCAGGCAACCGGAAATATTGCCCAGATTATCCGCACAGCTGACGCGAAATTTCCCGACGCAATCGCAGCATAATCCGCTTTTCCAGCCGCGAAATATACGACTGCGAAATGCCCATCAGCTCGGCGACCTCCTTTTGCGTCTTCTCAGGCCTCCCTCCGAGGCCAAAGCGCATCTGCACAATCTGCATTTCCCGCTCAGAGAGCTTTGAAAGCGCCTGCCGCAAGAGCTCATGGTCGACGTCGTCCTCCATTGGGCGCATGACGGTATCGGAGTCTGTGCCCAAAACATCCGAGAGCAGCAGCTCGTTGCCGTCCCAGTCGGTGTTGATCGGCTCGTCGAGCGAGACCTCCGCCTTTTGCCCCGAAATCTTTCGGATATACATCAAAATCTCGTTTTCGATGCAGCGTGAAGCATAGGTCGCGAGCTTGATGTTCCGGTCGACGCGAAAGGTGGATACCGCCTTAATGAGGCCAATTGTTCCGATGGAAATAAGATCCTCCATGCCGATTCCCGTGTTTTCAAAACGCCGGGCCAGATACACGACCAAACGCAGATTTCGTTCAATGAGCGTCTGTTTGGCACGCTCGCTTCCCGCCGCGAGCTCTTTTAAAAGCGTCTGCTCCTGCGCTGGGGCCAGCGGCTGGGGCAGAACGTCGCTTCCTCCGATGTACAAAATTTTTTCCGGCTGCAAAACGCCGAGCATTTGTAATAGCTTGCGAAATTCCAATTTCATGCTGCTCCTCCTGTCAAAGCTTCATAGTCGCCGCCACTCGATACCGGTGTGGGCGAAAACGCGGCGAGCGCCGGCGCGATTTTTCCGTTTTTCCCCTTCCGCTCACAGCGCACAGCAAGCAAAAGTCCCTGCGACACGCCCACCGCGCGATACGGAACCAGCCGCGCCCGCAGGTCAGGGTACTCGCGCATGAGCCTTCGCATGAGCGCTGCCGGGTAAAGAAAGTCCTGCTCCTGCAAATGGGACTCCGGCAAAAGCCTTGCCGCCGCACTCCAGTCGAGCACGAGCACAGGCTCATTTGTCATGGGGTCCTTAAGCGTGTTTCCGGTGTCGACCAGCGCGCGAAGGGTCACCGCATGTTCCCCCAGCCGCAGCTCCAGCGTTTCAAACGAACGCGCGGCGTGCTGCAAGCTTCCCGCAAACAGCAGCCGCACAATCGCCAGGCAGAGCGCCCCGATGGACAAAAGTGCCAGCGCACTGACCGGATAAAACCCGCCGCCCGGAAGCTGCAAAAGCCCCGTTCCCGTCAGCTGCGTAAACGCCAAGACAAGTCCCGCAAACAGGCACCCCATCGCGCAGTAAACCGCCGTCAGCCGGAAATACCGCGCGCTTGCGCCAAACGCCACGAGGCAAATGGCCGCTGCCATGGACGCTTTTACGAGCCCGTGCCGCAAAAAGTCACCCCCCGGCAAAACCGCCGCCACAGCGTACGCTCCGCCAAGAACCCCTGCCAGAATCATCCGCCCCCAACGAAGCTGCTCGCCGCAAAGCCGCGCGCTGCACACAAGAAGTCCCGTATCGATGGCCGCGTTCAAAAAAAGCAGAGTCTCCCCGCAAAGCTTCATCCGCTCCTCCCCTTCCCGGTTGTCATGGACAAAGTATAGCGCTCGGGCCGCGAAAAAGCGGTCGCAATTCCAGCAGGAATTACGGCCGCTCGTTCGTCCATTTTTGCTTGTATTTTCGCTTACACATCCCTCGGCGCGGATTCGCGCACAATCTGGCGGATGTTCTTTTCCGCCTTCTGCCGCGGCAGCATGACCTCATGTCCGCAGCCCATGCAGCGCAGGCGAAAATCCATCCCCGTGCGCAGCACCAGCCAGCGCTTTTCCCCGCACGGGTGCTCTTTTTTCATGACCAGAATGTCTCCCAATTGTACATCCATAGCGTCTGCCCCCTATTTCTTGATCTCATCCCAGTATCTTTTGGCCGCCTGCTCGGTTTTGTTGTCGCCGTATTCATAGTACCGCCGGTCCTTGATCTCGTCCGGCAAATACTGCTGGCGCACCCACGCGTGCGGGAAATTATGCGGATACAGATATCCCTGTTCGCGCTCAAAGCCCGTGCCGTCGGCGTGGACATTTTGCAGCTGGCGCGGGATATTGCCGGTCTTCCCGGTCTTCACGTCGTGAATCGCCCGGTCGATGGCAATACAGCCCGAGTTAGACTTTGGTGCCGTCGCGAGCAGAATCACTGCGTCCGCCAACGGAAGCCGCGCCTCCGGAAGCCCTAATTGCAGCGCACTGTCCACGCACGCCTTCACGATCGCAATCGCCTGCGGATAAGCGAGGCCGATATCCTCGCACGCCGAGCACAGAATTCTGCGGCACGCGCTGGGCAGGTCTCCGGCCTCCAGAAACCTCACCAGATAGTGAATCGCCGCGTCAGGGTCCGAGCCTCGGATGGACTTCATAAGCGCGGAAAGATCGTCGTAGTGCTCGTCCCCTGCCCGGTCATAGCGCATAGCAGAGCGCTGGGTGATTTGCTTCGCGTCCGAGAGCGTGAGCGTAACTGCGCCGTCTTTCCGCGGGCTCGCCGAAAACAGCAGCTCCACCGCGTTCATCGCCTTGCGGATGTCGCCGCCGCAGGCCTGCGCAATGTAAGACAGCACGCCGTCTTCCACGCTTGCCGTCACACCGTTCTGCTTCTCTAACGCGCGCACCGCACGCGCAATCGCTTTTTCCGCATCGCCGGCCGGAACCGGCTTGAACTCAAAGACCGTCGACCGGGACAAAATCGCGTTGTAGACGTAGAAATACGGATTTTCCGTCGTGGACGCGATAAGCGTGATCTTGCCGTTTTCGATGTACTCGAGAAGCGTCTGCTGCTGCTTTTTATTGAAATACTGAATCTCGTCGAGATACAGAAGCACCCCGTTCGGCGCTAAAAAGGTATCGAGCTGCGCGTAGATCTCCTTGATATCGCCGGAGGAGGCCGTCGTGGCGTTGAGCTTGCAGAGCTTTCGGTGCGTGCGGTTGGCGATGATGTTTGCAACCGTCGTCTTGCCCGTGCCCGATGGGCCATAAAAAATCATATTCGGAATGTTTCCGGAGTCGATGATCCGGCGCAGCAGGCCGTTTTCTCCCAGAATGTGCGATTGACCGCATACATCGTCCAACGTTTGCGGCCGAAGCGCGTCTGCCAGCGGCTGATACATGGCAGCGCCTCCTTCTGATTCGTAATTTGATCGTTTGTTTGAATTATAGCAAACCTTGCCGGAAATTACAACTGCGGGATTTTCCCTTTCCCTGGCGCGAAAAACGTGCTATACTGTAGAAAATGAATTTTGGAGGAATCCCCATGGAACAGCAAGAGCGCGTCCGCGGCATCATCGCCGCCTTGAAAGACGCGTATCCGGACCCCTTCTGCGCGCTGCACTACAAAAAAGACTACGAGCTGATGATCGCCGTGCGCCTGTCCGCGCAGTGTACCGACGAGCGCGTCAACAAAATCACCCCTGCCCTATTCACCCGCTTCCCGACGCTCGATGCATTTGCCGACGCGGATGTCTCGGAGGTCGAGGAATACGTCCGCTCATGCGGGTTTTATAAGCATAAGGCGCGCGACATTGTCCTCGCCTGTCAGGCGCTGCGCGAAAAGTTCGGCGGCAAGGTGCCCGGCACAATGGAAGAACTTTTGTCCCTTCCCGGCGTAGGCCGCAAGACGGCAAATCTTTTGCTTGGCGATATTTATAAGGTCCCCGGCTCCGTCGTCTGCGATACGCACTGCATCCGCATCACAAACCTTCTGGGCCTTGCCGAGGGAAAGGACCCGGCAAAGGTGGAGACGCAGCTGCGCGCGATTTTGCCGCCGGAGGAATCTTCTGACTTCTGTCACCGGCTGGTGCTGCACGGAAGAGCCGTATGCGTCGCGCGCCGGCCGCAGTGCGAGGTCTGTTGCCTCGCGCCCTACTGCAAGAGCTTTTCGGGTGAATAATAATGACGGTACATGAATTTGGAGATCGGAAAAAACCTGTTCTGATGCTCTTTCCGGGCACGAGGAGCTGCTGGGCCTGTATCCGGACGACTGGTGCGCGCTGGTCGAAAAAATTTGCCTTCCGGAGGCGCCGCAGATTTGACCGTGCGCTCATCTGGCCCCGCAACTGCGCGTTGCTTGCCGAAAGCGCCGGTTCCTGTTAGAATTACGCCGAGGAGATGATTGTATGAACACCAAGGATATTTTATTGCAGCTCAGAACGAAGAAGGGCCTTTCGCAGGAGCAGTTGGCAGACCAGGTTTTCGTGACCCGGCAGGCCGTCTCCCGCTGGGAAACCGGAGAGACGACGCCGAATACAGAAACATTGAAGCTTCTGTCGAAGCTCTACGATGTTTCGATCAACACCCTGCTCGGCGCGCCCCGGCAGCTCATCTGCCAGTGCTGCGGCATGCCGCTCGAGGACGCGACCACCAGCCATGAGCCGGACGGCGCATTCAACGAGGACTACTGCAAATGGTGTTACACGGACGGCGAATTCAAGTACACGAGCATGGAAGAGCTGATCGATTTCTGCGCTTCGCACATGGCGAGCGAGGCCTGGCCGGAGGCGCAGGTGCGCGCGCACATGCAGGCCGTCGTGCCGGGGTTGAAGCACTGGAAAAAATGAATCTGAAGGCGCGGACGGCCGGAACTTTTCCTGCCGCTCGCGCTTGCTGTGGTGCTCTCCAAAACGCTTTGAGGCTGTTTTCCTCCTTCCAACCGAAAATCCTCTGCGGCAGGTATCGCCAGTTTTCTGTGCGGTGCCTGCCGCGTGCGATTTTTCAGGGATTTGGACGAGCCGGAGGCGAATACAGTAGCCTATGGAGGTGATGCATATGCTATGCGCCAGCGTGTGGCTGATGCTCAGCAGTATGCTCTATTCGCTCAGGCTCTCTTCCGGCAGCTCGTTTCCCAAGCCCCTGACGCTGGAAGAAGAACGCTACTATCTGGAGAAAAGCGCGGCGGGCGATCTGGACGCAAGAAACGTCCTCATTGAGCGCAACCTGCGCCTCGTGGCGCACATCATGAAGAAGTATTACACGCAGACGGCCGATCAGGAGGACCTCATTTCCATCGGCACCATCGGCCTTATCAAGGGCATCTCCACCTTCGACGCCAGCAAGGGCGCAAGGCTTGCCACATACGCTGCCAGATGTGTTGAGAATGAAATCCTGATGTATTTTCGGTCGCAGAAGAAGACAGCCTCGGATGTTTCGCTTTCCGAGTGCATTGAAACGGGCAAGGACGGCACATCGCTCTCGCTCATGGACGTGATCGACTCGGAGGAGGACCTCTTTGAAGACCTGAGCGCGCGGGAGATGCACGGAAAGCTCCGCGAAATCATGCAGCAAGTGCTCACGCCGCGCGAGCGGGAAATTCTCACGCTTCGCTACGGGCTCTCCAACCAGCCGCCGCAGACCCAGCGTGAGCTTGCCGCGCGCTGCGGCATCAGAGGTACGGTTCGTCGGCATGGGCATTCCTTTGCTTGGTTGTCTGGGATGATGTGTAGGCCAGGGGGCAAAAAAATTCAAATGCTCTTTGCGGACAAGGCAAGTGCGGGGAGAATTTTTTGTAGTTTTTGCTAAATAAATACCCGGCAAAATCGTTCATGACAGATGGATGCCCCTGCGGACTCACGGAGCACACCACTCTACGGCAGCAGACATTCCCGCATTTCGGGCTGCTGCTGGCGGCAGCGCAGAAGGTTGGCGCGCACCGCCTGCTCCGAACAGTTGGCGTAGCAATAGACGCAGAAGTGCGGGCAGCTGTCATAGGCGCCGATGTCCTTGCTGGGGATGCAGCCGCAGGCCGTGCGCTGGCCCGTATCCTTGGACGCGCTGGCGGCCGTCTCTATGCTGGGCAGGAGGGAGAGCTGCCGGCGGGGTGCCAGCTCGGCCTGCACCAGCGCATCCTGCGGGCACAGGCGGCGGATGAGGACATCGTCGATACATTTGTTTTTATGGATGCCCAGGGCACTCAGGTCGATGCCTTCGGCGCAGGTGGCCAGCTCCAGCCGGTGCGGCCAGCCGGCGTTCAGGCTCGCGATGCCCCGGGCCAGCTCCCGCATCTCGTCCACCGTGGGCGCGCGGTAGGCCGGATCGAGCCTGCGCAGGGCAGCGGCGGTCTTGCGGTTCATGTCCACGAAGCTGAAGACGAGCTTTTCCGTGTAGGGGGAAAGCTCCCGCCCCAGCCGGTCGATACGTTCCAGCAGGGTATCCGTACTCAGGCCGCCGCCCACGATGAGGGGATCGCAACGCCAGATGACCCGCTGCGGGCCGATGGTGTCCGCCAGCCGCTTGAACGTCTCCAGACGGTGGCACAGGGAGGGCAGGCCGGGCTCCAGCCCCTCGGCCTCGTAGGTATTGAGGGTGTACTGGAAGTAGAATTGCCGTCCTGTGGCCGCGATCTCCGCCAGATGCGGCAGGAAGGGCGAGGGATGCTTGCTCCAGAAGACGAAGACGCGCGTACGCGCAAAGGAGATGAGGCTCTCCTGACGGCTATTGAAGGGATTGCGCCGACGGCAAAAGCCCGCCCGCAGCCGGGCCATGAACCACTCCCCGTGGAAGGCGGGGATGTCCGTGGCCCGGCTGGCGGAGATGACGAGGGGAGAGTGGAGGGGGAGGGACATAAAAACG
>OLGA01003398.1_pt1 | contig 10248 bp, 7 predicted proteins | sample 1604881 | NCBI WGS metagenome assembly OLGA01 (sample SAMEA3888896, study PRJEB22519) | human gut metagenome | biome: human gut; feature: human-associated habitat; material: faeces | place: Denmark | collected 2009
TAAAATAATTAGGTCTTATGGAAAAGATAATAAAATATTTATTCTTGTCATCACTTTTTATAAGCGGTGTTTCTTGTTCTGATTCAGATGGACAAGGAGGTCAAATTGAAGTTGAAACATTACCTGTGGAATCAGAAGTATTGGCTTTCCCTTCTGCCGAAGGTTATGGTAAGCATACTATAGGTGGACGAGGAGGAAAAGTCTATGAAGTTACTAATCTGAATGATAGCGGAGCTGGTAGTTTGCGTGCGGCTGTAGAAGCCAATGGACCAAGAATTGTTGTTTTTCGTGTTTCTGGTACAATAAAATTAAAGAGTAAGCTGTCTATCCGAAATCCATATATCACGATTGCCGGTCAGACAGCCCCTGGTGATGGAATTTGTTTGAGAGATAATTTTGTCGATATAGGCGCCAATCAGGTTATAATTCGTCATATTCGTATTCGTTTGGGTGACGAAACAAATGTAGAGGGAGACTGTATTACTGGCCGATATGCGGAAAATATCATTCTTGACCATGTAACAAGCACATGGAGTGTAGACGAATGTATGTCTATTTATCACTGTAAAAATGTAACAGTTCAATGGTGCTTGGTAGGTGAAAGTCTATTTCAATCTGTTCATAATAAAGGATATCATGGCTTTGGTGGTATTTGGGGGTCTGATTACAGTTCCTACCATCATAATCTGATTGTCAATAATTCCAGCCGTAACATTCGTTTTGCCAATGGATCAGGTCATACAGATTATCGGAATAATGTGATATATAACTGGGGATATAATAGCTGTTATGGAGGATTTGGTACAGAAAACGAAACATACAATTCTGCTTATTTTAATGTTGTTGCCAATTATTATAAACCGGGACCTGCTACAGAACCTGGTAAGGTTTCTTACCGTATAGCTAATCCAAGTATTGCGGACCAGAAAGGAGATAAACTTGGCTTATGGTATATTGCTGATAACTATATAGAAGGAGCTTCGGAAGAAGCCGAACGAGTGCGTAAAGACAACTGGGATGGTGGTGTACAAATAGATGACCAGTCTTTTATGTCAAAGATAAAATTGGATGAACCTTGGAAAGTTACAGAACCTGTTACTCAGCATTCCCCCCAGGAAGCATATGAACTTGTACTCGAAAAGGTTGGTGCTACTTATCCTCAGCGAGATCCTGTAGATACACGTATCATAAATGAAGTACGTACGGGAGTTGCAACTTACGAAGGGGTATATAAGGCAGTCAAGAGGGTTGCAGATGCATCCAAGATTTCTGGTATTATAGATACTCAAAAAACAGTAGGTGGATGGCCTGAACTGAAAAGTGAACCAGCTCCTTTGGATAGTGATCATGACGGTATGCCTGACGAATGGGAGTTGAGATATGGATTAAACCCCAACGATGCTTCAGATGGTAGTAAAAAATATGATGATGGTTATACGTATGTCGAAAAGTATATTAATAGCCTCTGTGATTGAAAATAAAAGATTTAATGAGAGAATATCTCTGAAAAAATCTTGATGACTTAGGAGAGTTCGTACGAATTTTCTTGAAAAAATAATGGAGTTTTTCGCTTGAAAAAAGCGAAAAACTCCTGCTTTTTTATTATGCTATTTATCAGCGTATTACGATAAATGTTATTTGATTTTTTTCTTGAAGAACATATTTGGTGTATCGGGAATAGGCTTCCTTTTTTATTTTACCTCATCATAAGTACTGAATAATGGTTGCAGTAATTCAGGAATATCTACTCCTTGTTTTTTTATTTCTTCCAGACAGTTTTTACCTTTTTCGGTCAATGTGAAATACATCTGACGTTTGTCTTGTCTGCCTAGATGTCTGGTAACCATTTCTTTTTTTTCTATCAGGCTGATAGTCTTCGATGCATGTGAGGGAGTCATGCCTGTGCGTTCCACAATCGTTCCGGCAGTGACGGTTTCTCCTCCGATGCTACACAGTACCATAGCTTCGTTCAGTGAGATACCGTATGTATTTATAAGTTGAGTTTCTAGTTCAGAGAGAGCTTTGAGCAGCTCTCTCATGATGCATATACATTTTATTTTTTCCATGGGTTTAAATAAATAAATTTACATTGGCCTGCTCTGCTCGTTCCATGTAAGTAGCTACACCTCCTATGGTCACATTATCCAGCAATTCTTCTTTTTTAACTCCCATAACATCCATTGACATCTGGCAGGCTATAAATTCTACTCCGTTGTCAATAGCTTGCTGGCGAAGAGATTCCAAAGAGTCGATGCCCTTGCGTTGCATGATGTAGCGCATCATGCGGGTTCCGATACCTCCCATGTTCATTTTTGAAAGCTTCAGCTTTAATGAGTTGGAAGGAAGCATCATGCCAAACATTTTTCCGAAAATGTCTTTCTTAACTTGTGGCTTATGTACCTTTTTGATAGCGTTCAGTCCCCAGAATGTGAAGAATATAGTAACTTTCTTTCCTGTAGCAGCAGCTCCATTAGCCAGCACAAAGGTAGCTAAAGTTTTGTCAAGGTCATCGCTGAACAGAATGAATGTTTTTCCTTCTTCGGTTGTGATTTCCTTGATAGCTTTTTCGCAAGAAGATGCTTTTTCAATCAGTACGCGGTATGTTCCGTTTGCTGATGATTTCTCCAGAAAATGGTTACCTGTACTTTTGCACCATGCTTCTGCGTCGCGTGGAAAACCGGCATCGGTAGCATGTATTTCAAGACGTTCACCCGGATTCAGGGTTTCCATGCTTTTCTTCAGTTTCATAATCGGGCCGGGACACTGAATACCACAGGCATCTACTTTTATAACTTTTTCTGTTGCAGGTTGGCAGCAAGATGCTGTAGTGTGACAAGAAGACGATGGCTGTTCTGGCAGGCAGACAGGAGTAGTAGCAGCTTTGTAGGTTTTGATTCCTCCGATAAGGTTACGTACATCCTGATAACCGTTGTCTTTCAGTATACAAGAGGCCAGGTATCCTCGTAATCCTACACCACAATATACATAGACTGGCTTGTTGGTCGGGATATCGCTCATGCGTTCACGTAGTTCGTCGAGTGGTACATTGATGGCTCCTGGAATTTTGCCCAGGCTGTATTCATCGGCGGTGCGTACGTCTACCAGTGTGACTTTACTTAAATTAGTTTGCTGAAGTTCATGCCAGTACAGCGGAGTCATTTTTCCACTTAGGATATTACCAGCTACATAACCCGACAATGCAACAGGATCTTTGGCCGATGAGAAAGGAGGCGCATAGGCATGTTCCAGTTCTGTCAGGTCGTATACCGTTCCGTTTCGTTTGATGGTCAGTGCATATTCATCAATACGTTTGTCTACTCCATCGTAACCGACAATTTGTGCTCCGTACAGTTTGCCGTCGGTGGGTGAGAAGGTGATTTTAATGTCTAGCATAGATGCTCCCGGATAATATCCGGCATGTGAATTAGAATGGATCGTTGCCGACAAGTAAGGTATATCCATTTGTTTCAGACGCTTGGCCGGAAGTCCGGTTGAGGCAACGGTCAGGTCGAATACTTTAGCAATGGCTGTACCGATAGAACCTTCATATTTTATCTTGTTACCAAATACCATATTGTCTGCCACGATACGTGCCTGGCGGTTAGCTGGTCCTGCAAGGAAATTCAGCCAAGGTTTGTGAGTGATGGGGTGCGGATATTCTATAGCATCGCCTACGGCATAAACCGATTCGTCGGATGTCTGCAAGTATTCGTTTACATAGATTCCTCGCATTTCACCTATTTTTAATCCGGCTTCGGTTGCCAGACGGGTTTCTGCGCGAACACCGATAGAAAGCAGCACCATTTCGGCATTTACTTTGATGCCCGATTTAAAGTTGACGGTTATTCCTTCTGCTGTTTTCTCGAATGATTCTACTGCCTGTTCCAGATATAACCGAACGCCTTTTTGTTGCAGATGCTCGTGTACCAGTGAGGCCATTGAATAGTCGATAGGTCCCATTACCTGATTAGCCATTTCTACTACTGATACTTCGATGCCACTGTGATGGAGGTTTTCAGCCATTTCCAGACCTATGAATCCACCACCTACGATAACTGCGTGTTTTACAGCTTTCTGCTGCATGTAACTCTTGATATGGTCGGTGTCATTTACGTTCCTCAAAGTGAATATACCTTCAGTTTCAATACCCGGCAGGGGCGGACGTACAGGCGATGCTCCTGGTGAGAGCAAGAGCTTATCGTAGGATTCGGTATATGTCTTTCCGGCAGTACGGACAGTTACTTCCTTTTTCTTTACATCGATAGCTGTTACTTCCGAACGGGTACGTACATCGATGTTGAAACGCTTGCCAAACGACTCGGGAGTCTGTACGAACAATCGCTCACGGTCTGAGATGACTCCTCCTATATAGTAAGGTAAGCCACAGTTGGCATACGAGATATATTCACCTTTTTCGAATAAAATGATTTCAGTTTTCTCTGTATTACGGCGGATACGTGCAGCGGCAGTTGCACCTCCGGCTACTCCTCCGATGATAATGTACTTCATATGTATATTCTTTTATGTTGTTATTATTTTCTAATGGAAAATTTTTGCAAAGAAAATAATTTATACTTTTGTCAATTTTTATTACTTAGTTTTGTTTATACTTTTGGAAAATATTTTTGTCTTTAATTGTTATTAACATGTTGTGGCTTTCATGAGCTGAAAGTAGAGGGAAAATTGTAGAATATGAGTTGGATTTGCTGTACAAGACGTATTTTTTGTTTATTTTTGACACATAAAACTTTTATATATAAAAACATACAGATGAAACCAATACATTACACACTGTCTGTCCTGTTACTTGCTTCGGCTTCACTTTGGGCAGAAAACAATGAAGGATATAAGTTCGAAACAGTAGTTAACCAAAAAGTCACTCCGGTGAAAGACCAGGCTTCTACCGGTACATGCTGGTGCTTTGCCACAACTTCTTTTGTAGAGGCAGAACTGTTGCGTCAGGGCAAGGGTGAATATGATTTGTCGGAGATGTTTATCGTACGTCAGAAATATATGAATCAGCTGAAAGATAATTTCTTGCGTCAGGGCAAAGGGAATATCGGCCAGGGAAGCATTACTACAAGCTGGATTACGGCATTCAATCAGGTCGGCATTGTACCGGAAGAAGTTTATATGGGTATTAATTATGACTCAAAATTACATAACCATTCGGAAATGGTGGAGTATATGACAGCTATAGCCAAAGAGGCAGTTAACATGAAAAAGTCATCTCCTCAGTATGAGCAGCTGATAAATAGTTTGTTCGATATTTATTTAGGAAAAGTACCTGAGAAGTTTACTTATAAAGGAAAGGAATATACCCCTAAAAGTTTTGCTGAAAGTTTGGGCATTTGTACGGATGATTATGTGATGCTGACAAGTTTTACTCATAAACCGTATTATGAGCCGTTTGAGATTGAGATTCCCGATAACTGGGAGCACGACCGTATGTATAATTTGCCGTTGGATGAGCTGATAGAGGCTACCGACCATGCGCTGACCAATGGTTATACTGTGTGCTGGGACGGTGATGTAAGCGAACGAGGCTTTTCTTTCTCGAATGGAATAGCCATTAATCCGGAGGTGGATGATGTAGACGAATATAAAGACAGTGACCGTGCTCGTTGGGGACAGATGACAAAGCGTGATCGTCTGGCAGAGGTGTTCCAGTTTAAGCATCCTTACCCGGAAGTGAATGTAACTCCGGAAGTTCGCCAGCAAGGATATGAATCGTTTGCTACAACCGATGATCATCTGATGCATCTTACTGGTATTGCTAAAGATCAGAACGGAACAAAATATTATATTACCAAAAACTCTTGGGCTGCCGACAGTAATAAATTTGGAGGTTATCTGAATATGTCGGAAAGTTATGTACGTGCCAAGACTATTTTTGTGATGATGCACAAGGATTCACTTCCCAAGGAATTGAAGAATAAGCTGGGAATTAAATAAAACGGATTTCCGGTTGAATCCATAGTAAAATGCAGACAAAAGAAATCTCTTAAATAGAAGTGTTGAAAGTATGAATGTTATGCTTCTGTTTGAGTTTGGATAAAATGAAATGAGGCTACTTTTTTAAGGTAGCCTCATTTCATTTTATTGTTTTGATATCATTCACCATTGTTCCGATATCCGTCAAAGAATTTTTTGAAAAACAGCCATTGATAGTCTATTGAATTATTCCAATAGGTGCTGCTATGTTTCCCGGGACGGATGATAAAATCGTGGAAAATACCTCGTTTTTCCAATTCTTCATGAAATTTCTGGTTGACTTCCAGGAAGAAATCTCCTGTGCCGCAATCGATAATTAATGCCAGATCACCATTTTGAATTTTATCCAGCTGTGTCATTACAGTGTACTCATCCCATCGTTGACGGTTTTTGGATAGCTCTCCAAGTTGTTCTTTCATTTTCCATTCGTGAGGAAACGGACGAATGTCTACACCGCCACTGGTGCTGCCTCCTGCACCAAAAACATCTTTATGACGAATAGAGAGCCACATACCTCCATGACCACCCATGCTAAGTCCTGTTACAGCTCTTCCTTTCCGGTCCTTTATTGTTGAATAATGTGTATCTATATACTTTACCAGTTCAGAGGAAACGAATGTTTCATATTGGCTGTCGGCATGGGTAGGGCTGTCCCAGTACCAGCTGTTTTTCCCGTCCGGACATACTACGATAATTCCATCCCGATCTGCCATTTGAGGAAGTTCTGGCTTAATTCCCAACCAGGTAAGTGAGTTGCCTCCATATCCGTGCAGCAGATATAGGGTAGGGCATTTTTTCCCTTCTAAAGCTTGATCGGGCACAATGACTGCTACTTTAATCTCTTTTTTCATTTTAGGACTTTCTACCGATAATGTATCGATACGTGCAGCCATCGTATTGAGGGCAAATGATAAAATCCCCAAGCTGCATACTATAATTCTTTTGATAGTCATTTTTATTTTGTTTTTTGTTATACCATATCATCTCCTGTTTTGGCAAAGGTAACTCTAATTGTTTTATGGAAAGGTATAAAACGTGAAATAATGGCGATTATCAGAGTAATGATAAATAGCCACCCCAGTATCTCTTTTAATGCCAGCAGCAGACTCTGTTGCTGCAAAGTAGTATAGAGCGAGGTTGTTGCCAGTTGGGTAGCTTCACTATATTCGTGTCCCTGAGCCAGGCCGCTTGTAAGCGATTGTGAGAATTTCGAGGCAGCCAGAGGATCAGCCATCGTTATGGTCTCGGATAAAGAGTGCATGTATTTTTGCTGTAGCCTGTATAGCGTATTACTGTAAAAAGATGTAGCTATGATAGGAGCTAATACAGAACGGAATATTATCAGAAAGAAGGCATTCGAAAGCAGGAACTTCGGATTCAAGTCTTCTACGGCAAACAGAGCGAAGGCTATAATCAGAGCAAGCATGCCCAATCCACGCAGGAAGATGGGAAAGAACAACATTTCGTATGTACTTTCAGGCGAAATACCGAAATAAAGGATGCCGAAGAAAATAGCGAAGCATGCCATACCTCCAGCAATGAAAAAACGGAAACGCCAGCGTTGCCATCTGAACCACCAGAAACAGATGAATGCTCCTAGTATATATCCGGGTAAAAGCCAGATATAAAGTACATAAGAATGTGTACTGTCTACTTTTAGAATAGATGTCATGTAGTTCGTCAGTAATGTGGTTGATGTACTGAAAAACATGACAAGCATCATATAAAGATAGCCGACAATCGCTTTAGCCTGAAATAAGGGTGCAAGACTTACATAAGGTTTCTCCGAATGGCTCTGATACCAGATAAACAAGGCAATCAACATAGGAGCTATGATGATATATGCGCATACCTTGCCGGACGCCATCCAATCGAGCACTTTTCCATAATTGATAACATACATCAACATCAGCAGTCCGGTCGAGATAACAAACATTTCACGAATATGCAAGTCGGACAAGGCAACGGCTTTAACAGGGCGGTTATGACGGAAACAGATGATAACAAATAGAATAGCTATCAAAATCAGCATCATCATAAAATAATACATATATTTCCAGTTATAATAATATGCCAACAGAGCGGTTACCAACATCGAAGCCTGTCCCCCACCGTACACTAACGGATAAAAATAAGAATAAAACTCGCTACGCACATTCTTCCGGCTGAAAATCTTTTGGGCGTAACGGATAAACCACAGCATAAGAAATCCTTTTAAGAAGCCGACGGCAAAACTGCAAACAATCAAAATATCGGCATTCTGCGTACGGGCGCAAACCCAACTCAGGAAGAATTGCAGTATCAAGTCAATCAGCAACAGCGATTTCACGGAAAAGGCAGCAAGGACTTTAGGAATAATGGGATACGCGATAGCCATGCCTGCCGAAGCGGCATAATATCCCATTGTTATATCTTCCGAATTCGTACCGAGTGTATTCGAAACTTCGAGCATACTACCCGTATAAGAACCATTGAGCATAGTGACAGGAAGAATCACGACGAAGATACTGATAAGTCCAAGCCAATCGGGCACCCATTGGCGGACAGGTGCTTCCAACTCCTTCATCGTTATCATTTGCGCAGAGCTTCTGTTTCTACCATCATACCGGCTCTCAACTGTGCCATTTCTTCCGAAGAGACATCTTCCAGTTCAATCCGTACCGGTATCCGCTGTTGTACCTTTACAAAATTTCCGGCGGAGTTATCCGTAGGAACTAATGAATATTTGGAACCCGTCGCTTCGGAGATAGCGGTAACTTCTCCGTGGAAAATCTTTCCGGGCACTGCATCCACTTTTATACGCACTTGTTGGCCGATATAGATATTGGCAATCTGCGTTTCTTTATAATTGGCGGTTATCCATTTGTCCTTGTTGCGTACCAGATAAGAAATGGTTTGTCCGGTCTGTACATACTGACCGGGTTCCAAAGTCCGCCTGCCCATGTATCCGTCATAGGGAGCCGTAAGAACCGTATAAGACAAATTCAATTTAGCCAGATCGAGGTCTGCTTCCTTACGCAAAATGGTGGCTTCCGCACTCGTTGTTTTCTTACTTGTTTCCGTATATTGTGAGAGTACCGACTGTTTCTGAGCAACCAGTGCCTGATTACGCGCCTTTGCCGCTTCATAGGCAGCTTTAATTTGCTCAAACTGTTGCTCCGGGACGGATTCTTCTTTCAACAAACGTTCAAAGCGATGATAATCCTGCTCTAGTTGCCAGAGTTTCGTTTTTGCTTCGGCAATGTTGGCATCCTGCACGGCGATATTTGTATGGGCAGTCTCAATGCCCGAATGAAGCACTTCTTGTGAGCCATGTGCATCCAACAAAGCAGCTTCCGCTTCCTTCACCTTGATTTGATATTCACGGTTGTCAAGCACCAGTAAAGTATCCCCTTGACGCACATATTGATGTTCTTTAAAACATACCTCTTTTATATAACCCGAAGCCCGTACATTCAAGGGCGCTACATATTGGTCTACAAAAGCGTCATTCGTCACTTCATAATTTACATAACGCCAAAAGTAAGTGGCAGTCCACCAAAGGCCGGAACCTGCCAGACAGATACATACCAAATTTAAAATAATATTGCGGGTTCTGAGCTTTTTCAGCTTCTTCTGTTTTTCTTTCAATTGATTTGCCATATCTGTTTTGTATATTAAAGACGACCACAAGCCTTCTGAAGTTGATAATAAGTATAAATCACACGAGTACGCGCATTGACCAACTGCAATTCTACATTCAAACGGACGGAATTTGCATCAAGCAAATCAGTCAGGATAGCCAACTGATTCAGGTAACGATTCTGCATGATACGATAATTCTCTTCCGCTTGTCGGACTGACAGCTTTAGAGCTTCCACCCTTTGCAACGCTTCCCGGTGGCGTAAAAAAGCCGAACGGACATCGACGCGGATTCCCTGCATCTTCTGCTCTTCCTCATTTTTCTGCAAGGATACCATCAGTTTGCTCTCTTTTATTTTATGGTTATTCTTGTACAGTGACGATAAAGGATAGGAAACCGACACACCTACATTCCAGTTATTATTATACATATCTGCCAACGTACGTGAGATGGGGCGTGCCAAAGTATTCGACGCATAAAGCGACACACTGGGAAGAGAAAAGGACTTGGCAGAACGGATTTCATTCCTCGCCAATTCTGTTTGTGCACGAAGCAGCTTCATCGCCGGATCATTCGCATAAGCCTGAACAATATAATCATCATACGGCTGCAAGGCAACTGCCTGATAAAGA
>OLGA01003400.1_pt1 | contig 10243 bp, 12 predicted proteins | sample 1604881 | NCBI WGS metagenome assembly OLGA01 (sample SAMEA3888896, study PRJEB22519) | human gut metagenome | biome: human gut; feature: human-associated habitat; material: faeces | place: Denmark | collected 2009
CGTCCGACGAACTGATGAAGCGAATTTTCAAAATCAGCCAGCACACCGCGACCTGCGTGCCCGGTTTTTCCCAAATTGGCGCGATCGAAGCATTTGACTGTGCAGAAGAAATCGAGCAGATGCGTTTGAGCTACGCAAGACGGCGCGACTTTTTTGTAGACGGTCTTAACAAAATTCCGGGCTTCTGTTGCCATAAGCCGGAAGGTGCATTCTACGCATGGGTGCGGATCGAAAAAGATGGTATGGATTCTGCTGCCTTGGCGCAGTACATTCTTGAGCAGGCGCAGGTTGCCTGTGTGCCGGGAACGGCCTACGGCGCAAGCTGCGACGGCTTTGTTCGCTTCTCGTTTGCCAACGCGCAGGAGGATCTGGAGCAGGCACTTGCTGCAATGACGCGTGCATTTTCCTGAAAAAAAGAGTGACAGAACATGGAAAAATTACCGACTATCCGATGCAGCGGCGACAGCGCTGTAACGGTAGAGTTTGAAAATGAGATCAGCCTGCAAACCAATCAGAAGGTGCTGGCGCTACGGGATCTGCTGGAAAAAGAACGTCCGGATGGCGTGTTGGAAAGCGTTCCTACATACCGGTCTTTGATGGTGCATTACGATCCGTGCCGGTGCCCCTATGAGGCAATCACAAGAAAGCTGCAAAAGCTCGCAGAAAGTATTCACGGAATACAGGTAAAAAAAGGAAAAATCCTCCGGATTCCAGTGTGTTACGGCGGAGCGTTTGGGCCGGATCTGAGCATGGTTGCAGAATTTGAGCACATCAGCCCTGAAGAGGTCATCCGTCGGCACAGCCAGTATGACTGCTATGTCTATATGCTGGGCTTTTCTCCCGGAAACGCCTACATCGGCAGCGAAACACCGACATTTTCTGTGCCGCGGAAGGACACGCCGCGGGTTAAGATCCCGCGCGGCGCTATTACCATCTGGCAGTCGCAGACGACAATTTTTCCTATGGAGCAGCCGGGTGGCTGGAATGTGATCGGACAGACGCCGCTTGCCATGTTCTTGCCGGATAAAAAGCAGCCGTTCTTCCTGCACGCCGGACAGTGGGTGCATTTTTACAGCATTGACGAAAAAACGTACGACACGATTTCCGCCGCCGTTGCAAACGGAACGTACCGGCCGGAATATGCTGGTTAGGAGGTGGGACGCGTGGATGTTATCATCAGACAAGCGGGTCTTCTGACTACGGTGCAGGATGGCGGCCGGTATGGGTATCAGCAATACGGCGTGATGGTTTCCGGCGCGATGGATCAAAAATCGATGCGCCTTGCGAATCTTCTCGTTGGTAACGAACCGGATGAGGCGGTTTTGGAGATGACCGCGCTGGGCGCGGATCTGGAGCATTGTAGCTGCCGTCGGCGCGGATATGCAGCCGGTGATTGGAAAGATGCCTGTAGAAATGGGCGCGGCCATTCTGGTCCGCAAGGGAGAAACGATTCGCTTCCAAGCGGCAAAACATGGCTGCCGAACGTACTTGAGCTTTGCAGGTGGTCTTGATTTGCCAGAGGTCATGGGAAGCCGGTCAACGCTTCTTCGTGCAGGACTCGGCGGATACAAAGGGCGAAAGCTTCGCCCGGGCGATGAGCTCAGCCTACGTGCGCCGGTGGGAAGTCTTCCCTATTGGGAAAAGCGGCGCATAGAGCCCCGGCAGATGCCGGAAAAACTTCTGACCTTGCGTGTGGTCTTAGGACCACAAGATGATAGGTTCCCGGCGCAGGCAATGGAAACGTTCCTCTCCAGCGCCGTCATGGGGCATCTGGAAACCGTGACCATCATTCACGGCAAGGGAACCGGCGCTCTGCGGAAAGCCGTTCATGACATCCTGCGGCGGAATAAGAATGTGAAATCCTTCCGGCTGGGCGTTTACGGCGAGGGCGAAAACGGCGTCACCGTGGTTACGCTGAAGTGACCGCAGATCCCCGATCTGCCCCGCAACCTTGAAGCCTGCGGCACGGAAAGCCCGACGTGGAATACCTGTATTCGATAAAAAACACCTCTGTCTGCAAAGTGCAGGCAGAGGTGCTTTTGTGTGTGGAGCGAACCTGGCGCGGAAGTTTGCCGGCGTTCAGGCAGAGCGCCGTTTACACGATGAGCTGGGAAAGAATCCCGGCAAAATCGGCATCCAGCGCGATCCCCCGTTTGCCGATCTCTGCCGGGCAGTATGCCTGCCCCAGATTGACGCAGGCGTAGACCGCTTTGGGATTCTTTGCCGTCATCCGCCAGAAGGGGTATTTGATAATGACCGGGGTGTTGAAACCGACGCCCAATTCCAGAAAGAGGATCTTCTGTCCCTCGCGGGTGCGGAGGAAGCTACTGTACCGCTCCGCTGCTCTGTGCCAGCCCTCGTCCTCCACAAAGGTATCGTCACAGCGGAGATTCATGGTCATCGGCCTGCCGCAGACCGGGCAGTGAGGGATCAGTTCCGAGGGAATTGCCATGTTCGGCGTTACGCCCTCCGGGACAGTCAGGCGGTTATCCCCGCCGATGACATAGCCCTGCGCTTTCAGCATCTGCCGGACGAGATTTTCGTTTTCGTACCCTGAGGTTCCGCCCCGCGTGGAGTACACGCTGACGGATTTGGGGCGCAGTCTCAAGCCGATTCTGGACGCCATGTGGACGTGGGGCGAGAATTACAAGCAGAATCAGGCGTGAAGATGGCGTCCAGCACTTGCCTGCGGTTCCTTTGATCAATTATATTCCAGACATGGTTTGCTGTCTGCTGCCGGAGTATTCAGCCGGAGCCTGCAAGCCGTGTCTTTTTTTGCGCCGGGTTCAATTTGCACGGGCTTTTTTGCTATGGGACATCGTGATGAAAGGAGGTAGCACAGCGGCTGCATGGACGGCAGAGGACAGAAAAAGCGCCGCCATGCGGCGGCGCATATGTGCTGGGGAACCTGACACATTCAAAATTCTGTTTTGCAAATGCGTTGTTAAGAATGGTTTTCTTCTGATCTGAGCCGATCCAAAATAGTCTGGGTGTGGTAGCGGGAAGCTTCCTCGGCCTGCTGGGGATCACCGGACCGAATAGCCTCGACAATAGCAGCGTGCTGCTCATGGGACTGGATGCGGATGTCAGCATCACTGACATTCTGGAAAAATACCAGCTCATCCTGTGTCAGCAGGCGGTCATAAAATTGATAAAGGAAGCGGTTTTTGCTGCATTTGGCACAGAGACGGTGGAAATCGATGTCTGCTTCGATGGCTCGAACGAGATTGCCGGAGTCAATAGCCAGTTTAGCAACAGCCAGACAGTGATCCAGCGCCAAAAGATCCTCCTGTGTGACATTTTCGGCACAGAGACGAACCGCCAGAGCTTCGATTGCACCACGCACCTGCATATAGGAGAATCGGTCTGCCAGGTTCAGGTTTGCCACCCGCGTACCCACGCCGGTGGTGGTTTCCAGCCAGCCGTCCAGCGCCAGATGCTTCATGGCGTCAGTAATTGGGGTGCGGCCAAGATCAAATCTGCTTGCCAGATCCCGGATCGTGACGGACTGACCGGGCTTCAATTCTCCGTCAATGATCGCGCTGCGGATTGCCTGATAGGCGGCTTCTTCCTTGGTTGTGGGATTGCTCATATTGATTTCTTCTCCTGACAGTTGGGTTTATATTACCAGCATACGGGGCAGTGGTCCAAATGTCAAGGGATGGTGAATAGTGAAAATTCGAAATTCTGATTTTCCATGGCATATTAGACAAAATTTTGACAACCGCCTTAATCATTCCACCAAAATTGAACCGCCACCATCGAAATACAAAAAAAGACCTTGATTCCTAAGCAGACTTTGATGCAATGTGCATAAGACGATTATCGATTATTGATTATAAAGAATTGATAACGTGGCCGCTAATACGAAACAAGATCAGATGGAGGAAAGAGCATGAAAAAGTTAGCGGCTCTCTTACTCAGCGCTCTGATGCTTCTGACTCTGGCCACAGGCTGCGGCGGCAATGGCGGCAATACCCACCCCCAGCGACAGCCAGAAGGAGGAGCAGACCCCCAGCACCGATCACGCAGGAAGCGACTTGGTTGTTGGTTTCTCCACCGGCACCGCCGGCACCACCGGCACCACCTTCCGGCAGAAAGGCATCGACGATTTTACAAAGGTCGCCGAGGAATACAAGGCTGAAGGGCGCATCAAAGACTACAAGATCGTCAACAACACCACCAACTGGGATGCAAATGAGCAGGCCAACATTATCCGCGACTTTATCAATGACGATGAGATCAACGTGATCGTGGTCAATCCCAACTCCCCCACCGATCTGAACGGCGTTCTGGCTGAGGCTGTGGCTGCCGGTAAGACCGTGGTGGCTGCGGACTGCGAAGTGGACGTGGAAGGCGTGTACTGCGTTTCCATCGATCACTACACCTGGGGCCATAAAGTTGCTGAGTACATCTGCGAAGCTCTGGGCGGCGAAGGCAATGTTATTCAGGTCTGCGGCGGCGAGGGCCATCCCGCCAACAATGAGCGTATCCGCGCTACTGCAGACGTCCTGAAGGACTATCCCAATATCAAGCTGATCTCCAGCACCTCCGGTGGCTGGGATAACCAGACGGCCAAGGATATCACCTCCCAGCTCCTTGGCTCCGGCCAGCAGATCGACGGCGTTATCACCCAGGACTCCATGGGCTATGGCTGCCTGAGCGCTTTCACGGATCTGGTCCCCCGTCTGAAGATGGGAATTCTGAAGCCCGTTGCCGTGATCGGTATGATGGATATTCCCGGTATTGATGAGATCACCGTCTCCGACAAGGGCCTGACTTTGGGGACTCTGGCGAATCTGCGGAAGATCTCTCTGGACAGCCAGCTGGATGAAGATTATCTGGTGATCAAGGAAGCCTGCGGCCATGTTTCTTCTTTGCAGGTTCGCAATATTGCCACCATCGGCGGCAATGCCTGCAATGCCAACCCCAGCGCCGATGCCATCCATGGCCTGATCCTCAACGATGCCATGGCGGTGATTGCTTCTGCTGAAGGAGTTCGTGAGATCCCTATTCTGGAATTGTTCGCAGGCCCCGGCAAGAACACTTTGAAGCAGGGTGAGCTCCTGCTCCGCTTTGAAGTGCCAAAGCCCGCTCCGCACACCGGCGCTGCTTATACCAAGTTTGCCATCCGCGGCGACTCTGATATTGCCATTGTGGGTACTGGTGCTCTGCTGACACTGTCTGATGACGGTACGGTGGCCAAGGCCCGCGTCTCGCTGGGCGCTGTAGCTCCTACTCCCATTCGTGCTGTCAAGACCGAGGCGCTCATTACAGGCAAGAAGCTGACAGACGACTTGATCCGGGAAGCCGCCGAACTGGCTGCCACGGAGTGTTCTCCCATCAGCGATCAGCGCGCCAGCCGTGAGTACCGTCTGGAAATGGTGCGTGTCTGGACTCGTCACACACTGGAGGAGGCTCTCAAACGCGCCCAGAACAAGTGACCCATTATACGACGAAAGGAAATGAGAGGTTTTTCTATGGAAATGATCACCCCCAACGTCTATACCGAGACGAAGATCCGCGGCTGCAACCCCAGCATCGTGTTTACCTCTAAGGGTTCTGTGTTCATTGATACCGCTCAGTGGCTGTCAACTCTTTTGGAAATGCGGGAGTTTGCAAAAAAGCGCGGCCCGATCAGATACCTGATCAATACGGAGGCGCACATTGACCATATCTTTGGTAACCACTGGTTTGCCGGGGAGTCTTTGGTAGTAGGCCATGAAAACCTGAAGAACATTTTCTGGACTGTGGCAGACGACAAGCCCTGCTACGAATACAGCGTGGATGTGCTGGAGCGGCAGGATCCCGCGGCGCTGCCGCTGATGCCCTCCAAGGAAGATTATATCGTCAACTATCCCCAGATTACTTACAGCGACCGCATGACCCTGAAAGTGGGGGACACGGATTTCTTCCTGTATTACACTCCGGGACATTCTGACGCCCAGTCCTGCGTCCCTGTGCCGAAGGAGCGGGTTGCTTTTGTGGGTGATACCATCTTCTCCGGCTGCCAGACCTGGTTGCATTCCGCCGACATTGACGCTCTGCTGAAAAGCCTGGATTTCCTGGAAACGTTGAAAGATGTGGATTACATTGTTCCCGGCCACGGCCCCGTGGTCACGAAGGATTACATCCCCAAGCAGCGCGCTTTCATCTATGAGTGGATCGCCGCTGTGGCCAAGGGCATTGAAAAAGGCTGGGATCTGGACGGGTGCATCGCCAACATCAGCTTTGCCGACCGATTCCCCATGGATATTGGTCAGGAGGAGACGATGGGGTATGTCCAGCGTACCAACGTTATCAAGTGCTATCATTATCTCACGCATAAGAAATAAGCAACGGGGTATCCGCCGCCTGAGTGGCGGCGGATACCCGCATTTCAAACAGGAGTCTATATGCTGAAGGATTTGCCATTTTTCGGAACTACCCGTGTTGCCAACAAAGGCGTGGATGTAGCCCTGATAGTGCGCCCGTCGCACACGGCAGAGGCATTTTCCAAAGCGGTGTCTGCCATCAAAAAGAGAAAAGGGGAAGGCGGAGCCTGAGTCGGACGAAACTGGGATTATTTGGTAGAATTCCAGCCGCAACGTTGCAATTATATGGATTTTGTGATAAAATGACCCGAAATAGCAAAATGAAAAGTGCTGTGATTTTGGCGGCAGGTTTGTCCAGCCGCATGATGGATTTTAAACCGCTGCTTCCGTTCGGCGGGACTACGGTCATCCAGCATACGGTTTCTCGTATGCTGGAGGGCGGCGCGGAAGAGATCATACTGGTGACGGGATTTTTAGCCACGGAAGTGGAGCGGATTTTCCGGGACAGCAGGGTTCGGTTTGTCCATAACCGGGACTATGCCAAATCCCAGATGTTTGATTCGGCCTGCTTGGGCCTTGCGGCAGCCAGAGGCGACGAGATATTCCTGCTTCCGGCTGGCCTTCCTCAGATCGACCCGACATTGCTGAATCGGCTTTCCACAATTCCCGCGCAGGCGGTTTACCCCGTTTGCCATGGTAAAAATGGGCATCCGTTGCTGCTGCGGCGGAGCGGCGTGGAAGCCGTTCTCCTCCACGACGGTACTCAGGGCTTAAAAGGTGCGTTGGAGCGGTTGGATACCCAGACGATTGAGACTGAGGATTTGGGATGTCTGCTGGATATTGACAATCCTGAAGATTATCAGAAGCGACTGGATTTCCGGGCAGAGAGTGTCCCTACAGAAGGGGAGTGTCAGGAACTGCTTCAATTTTTTGAAACCAGTGAACGCACACAGGCACACTGCGAGGCCGTGTGCCGCGTTGCTGTAAAGCTGGCGGATGGCCTTTCAGGGATCAACCGGGAGATGCTTTTTACTGCGGCCAGAATCCATGACGCAGCCAGAAACCGGCAGGATCATCCTGCTGCCCTTGCAGAAGAATTGGAGCGCAGGGGATACAGGTATCTTGCATCCGTTGTCCGTGTACATATGGATCTCCCGGATGCGATGAGCGAGGGCATCAGCGAACACGCTCTGCTGTATCTTGCGGACAAACTGGTTATCGAGGATCAATATGTAGGGATTGATCGGCGATTTCAGCCGGCTGAGGAACGGTTTCGGGATAAGCCGGAGATCCTGCGGGCGATCCTGCACCGAAAGGTAATTGCACAGAGAATCCTGAACAGTGTTCGGGATCTGCATATAGACATCAAAGAAAAGAGCGAAGAAACGTGGGACAAGGGAAGAAGTTGCAAAGACGGTTACTGCTCCATGAGGAAGTGAGTCAATATATCAAGGAGACCATTCTGACCGGGGAATTGAAGCCGGGAGATCGGATTGTGGAGTCCCGTCTGGCTCAGGAATTGGGGGTCTCTCAGGCTCCGGTCCGGGAGGCGCTGCGGGAACTGGAATTCAGTGGCCTGGTAGAACAGAAGCCTTTTTCGGGGACCTATGTCAAACAGGTCACCGTGAAAGAGATCCGGCAGTTCTATGAGGTTCGCGCCGCACTGGAACGGCTGGGCGCGGAATGTGCTGCCCAACGGATGAATAAGGAGCAGTATCAGGAATTGGCCATGACGATGTTCTCCATGGAGGAGGCTGCACGGGATCATGATCTGTCCGAGTACATCAAATGTGATGCCCGCTTCCACGACCAGATTGTGGCGGCAGCCAACAACGATTTGCTGAGCAGGCTGTGGGAACAGTGCAATATCAGATCGTGGCTGCACGTTGGAACTTCCCTGACAGGCCGGGATCTGCCGGAGTTGGCAAGCCGGCACAGAAGAATTTTTGAGGCGCTCCGCTCCAAGGATCTGGAGCAGCTGCGGGCTGCGATTGACGCCCATCTGAATGATCTGCTGAAAATGATGGAGGAAAATCAGGGGGAGAAGCCTGCGGCAGAAAGCATCTGAAAAGAGCAATTCTGCATGAAAGACGAGAAGATTGCAATTATCGGAACAGGCATGATGGGCATGAGTCTGGCAGTGCTGTTCACGGGTAACGGATATGACACGACGGTTCTGGCAACGAAGGAGGCTTCTGTCCTTCGGGGGGCGGAACAGCTACAACGAGATGTACAGTGTTTTGCCGCGCTATACCTCTGTGGGCCTGTTCGAGCATCAGGATGCGGCAGGGTTGGATATGGTTCAGAATATCGAAAATTACCTGTTCCCGTCCCTGTGTGACCGAAAGACGGCGTTTGACTCTGTTAACGGCCGGGTGGCCAGCCACAGCCGGGGACAGAAAGACGGTATGGGAATTTACAAGTGGGATGCAGAGTCCATCGCCGATTTCAAGGCGCGGGCATCTGAACCTTATTGGAAGTATTTCAACTGGAAACTTCCCGAAGACTGAAAAGGTTTTGCCTGAGATTTGAATCAGAACAGCAAGAACGTATGAAAACACCCTCTGATGCAGGATAATATCCGCATCAGAGGGTGCTGCCATATAGAAAGGAAAACGCCAGACAGGCGATGGCTGTGATATGGAAAAGGGGAAGAGTGGCGACGAAAAGCGAATGTGGATATTCGAGCGTGGAGGGTAAATCACCCTTTTTCGGGAATGTCCTCAATCAGGACCTTCATCTGTCCGCCGCACACCATGCCCTCTTCTTCAGCAACGTCATTGCTCATGTCGATGGTCACGCAGCGCTTTGCGCCCGTGCCAATGATGCGGTACGCATCCATAAGTACCGCATTTTCACTACAGCCGCCGCCGATAGTTCCCGCCATGCGGAGTGCCTGATCGACAGCCATCATGGCGCCGGATTTCACAGGCGTGGAGCCTTGTGTCTCGATAACGGTCAGCAGAGCTTTAGGGGCAGGGTCCTCCGCCAGAAATTGCAGCAGGAGGAGATCAATATCCTCGGCAGTCAGCGTCGTGCTTCTGGAGCGGCGCTTCGTTGACTGACGGCGGCACTGAATCAGTTCCGCTACAATAGAAACGGCAATTTCCTTGACGGTCAATGCACCGATATCTACACCGATAGGGGTGTGGATCTTGTCCAGTGCTTCTCTGGAAAAGCCTTCTTCTTCCAACAGATTCAGCAGCCCAATCACTCTGCGGCGGGAACCGATCATACCAAGGTATCTTGGAAATGTACCGGGAAGGATCTCACGCAGACAATCCGCATCATAACGGTGGCCTCTGGTGATCACTGCCACATAGTCCCACTCGTTCACCTGTATTTGGCGGATCGCATTGGGAAAAGAATCGCAAATGACCTGCTCTGCCTCTGGAAAGCGTGTGTGGTTGGCAAAAGAAGGGCGATCATCTGCTACCGTGACGGAAAAGCCCAAATCAGCGGCGTACCGGCAGACCGGCTGGGCAATATGGCCGCAGCCCAATAGGATCAGCCGCTCGTTGGGACGGAAATTGCGTATATATGTGGTTCCCTCTGCCTCAAAGGTACGCGCTGCGGGTGCTTTTGCCTGCACCTGATCCAATATTTTCTGAAACTCTGTGTGCATGAAATGCCTCCTGTATTGAAAATGGATTCTATCAATCTGTCAGCCTTGCACGATCGGGAAAATACCGAATAGCGCTGTTTTCAGCCTATGAGCAAGCAGGCAGGACTGTTTTTAAATTTTTGCCGCCTTGAGGGAAGCGGAGAACTTGATGAGAAGCGCCCTCTTTCGGATGCTTGCACCCAGGTAATGCGATACGGCGTATTGTCAGTTCAAAGACACGGCTCCCGGTTTCCGGGATGCCGGCGACAGTTGGACACTGACTGCCGGGATACACTGACTGCCGGGATACAAGGGCGGCTTTTCT
>OLGA01003403.1_pt1 | contig 10234 bp, 11 predicted proteins | sample 1604881 | NCBI WGS metagenome assembly OLGA01 (sample SAMEA3888896, study PRJEB22519) | human gut metagenome | biome: human gut; feature: human-associated habitat; material: faeces | place: Denmark | collected 2009
GTAATAACCCAGGGCGATGCCCTGGGCTAGGAGCTTCTGCCCTTTCAGGGCGTATTGGATGTGACTTTCCCTTCGGCCAGTGACCGTTGGTTCAGGGCGTATTGGGTAATTTCAACCGTACAGGTCGATATTTTTTCGCTATTCCGAAACACAACGAACAGACATTGCTATAGAACGGCTATTTGTATTCTTCTTCCGTACTCCATTTGATTTTGATATCGTGAGATTATATACCTTTCCTGCTTCAAACGTATACTTCTGTATTTCATTAGAAGCATAAGGATCATAAATCTTATCACCATCATAATCAAACATCCAGAGTCCCGTAATCTTATCCGGCAAGATAAATACGGTAACGGTAACAGAATTATTTTTATGAATTTCGTTATATCCAAAGTTAGCATAAATAGGCGTTTTATCATCAAAATCCCAAACAGGGACTCCCTCGTTATTGTTCATTGGAGAGAAATGGCCAGTTTTGTAACCCGAGACTGTAACTTGTCCGATATCACCCAAAGACTTGTCAAAAATAATATTCACCTTAGCCAAGGCATGCACCATCCAGATCAATACGTCCCCCCTTGCACGATACCAATCGGTAGCTAAGCCATACAACAGATCTTGTGTCAAATTATTTTCATAAGTCATCATCTTCTTTTCTACGTCATAGTGAATAGAAGAGTTGTATGTATTGCATGGATAACTGGCATAAAAATCTAGCAGTCCCTCTTTAGGCCAGAAACGCTTGGGGGTATAATTCCAGTTCGTACCATCAAATTCTACGTTCTGACCTAGAGTCCGATTGTCTACATGATTGTCTACATCATACATAAACTGAACATTCTCAACCGCACCTTGAGAAGATTTATGAAAACCGAAAATCTGAACCTTGTCACCTTGGGTAAATTTCATTGTACCATTATCATCAATCAACAAGCGAGTATTGGGAATTTCCTTCCAATCTGATTGCACAGAAAACCCAATAGGCTGATCAGATACAGGAATAGCATCCTCCACTTGATTGGTACAGGCTGTACCCATCAAGACAAAGAGAATCATCCATAACTTACTATAACTATAAATATTCCGCTTCATATTCCCGATTATCATTATAAAGGCATTGTTTCATCCTTCACCTCATTCCAAGGCACGACATCAGTCGTTACTTTGAAATTGATAGGATCAAGCAGTTTCAAATTAAAGACATACGCTTTTCCTTGTTCAAACTTAAATTTGCTATCTTTTTTAAGAAGAACGTCTCGCAGATTTTTCTTTATCGTAAACTCTTCCACAAAATCTCCCTGCGTTACCGTATAAGTTATCATTATATTAATGTTTTCGGGCAGATCCTGAGGGATTATAAAGATATAAGAATCGCCATCATTTGTTATACTTGTATGTTTTATGTCTAACGTAGGATGTTCACTTAACTTTAATACGGGACCATCTATTTTTTGGATAGAATCATTTACGCCATCTTTTGTGCCAGTTTCTGTCCAAGTATAAAACCATCTAATACCTTTATTATCGTAGGGAACCCAATCTCCCGATTCCGAATTAAGATTCAGATAGCCCCCCATAAGAAAGATGCCTGAAGTTTCATTGGCGCCATACAGTCTCACCTCTTTAACTTTTATAACTGCACCATCTTCCAATAATTTCTGATTGGCTGTGATTTTAAAGCTCAAACGAGACAAAGCATGCTTAAATTGAAATGTCACTTTACTACCAGGAGATTTTGGTGCTTCTTGACCTGTTTTTTTGGCCCATATCAAATCTATAGGATTATCGTTAGAAGGAAAATTTATATAAGTTTCTTCTGTACTATTACCATTAGGTAGGGGGCCCATTTTTACGATGTCAACATAACGCGCAAAGGCATAGAAATCCACTTTTCCACTACTTGGCCAAAATCGGATATGGTCATATCCCCAATGATCTCCTCTCCAGGTTACGTGTTCAGTATCCATCAGATGAGTATTGCCGTATCTTGCAAAGACACCAAATCCGGCGTTCCATTCCCCACTTCGGAGAAAATCAATATCGGTTATATTAGAACGGGTTGAAGCATTCCGACCCACATAAGCATCAAAGTTGATTTCAGAAGCTGAAGAAGATGAAGTTTCTTCCACACCTTCGCCGGCACAGCCAGATAATACCAGCTGTGCTATCAAAACATAAAAGGCTAAACGAAGAAACTTCATCTTATGATAATTTATTAAATTCATTATTTTTATTTGATACCATCCCAAAGATTGTCATTGGAACCGGAACCGATATCGATACCATCTTCTTTTCCCCAACCATCAACACCAACACCATCAGTAAGATCAACATCGAATTCGATTGGAAGACCAATGGTCAAGTTAAGCATATATGCCTTACCCTGCAAGAAATGCTTTTTAATTTGCTTATAAACCGTATTTTCTTGCTTTACACCAGCCCCATAGTCTATAGTGTACTTTACGATAACATAAAGTTCATCTACATTTGGATTTTCTGTTGTTTTATCTTTAGAGAAATCCTGTGGAATTACAAACAAATAATTATTAGGATCATTTGATTGAGGATGTTTTGGATCTGTATTTTCTACCTTAATAGTTCCTCCAGAGACCCAATTTAAATTCTGCTTATCAGATGATGATGTATTCCAAAGACCTGTTGGTGCATCATCTGTTTGTACATCTTTTACCTTAGACAAATCTATGATACCCTTTGTATAGAAAGCATTCTTTGTTTCATCAGGAGATCCTGCCAATGTAATCTTATTCAATGTAAAAGTTGCAGAAGGATATGTTTCATGTAACTTTATAGTATAACCAAGTCTAGACAAAGCATGAGCAAATTGGAATTTCACTTTATTATTTGTATTAGTGATCGGTGTTTTTATCTGAGCATTAACTCTAGACCACAACAAATCTTTCTGCTCTGTAACTGTTGGCTTAACCTTGAATTCAAGTTTAGAATTTTCGATCAATTTTTGTTCACTATCATAAGGAGCATACGCATAGAAATCAATATGACCATTTGTTGTTGGCCAATACTTAACAGGAGAATATGTCCACTTTGAATATTTATAAGTTACCTGCTGATTGGCGAAATCAGGAAAAGAAGCCTGACCCTCATCAGTAGGGGTATACTTACTAAACACACCAAAACCATTAGTCTGAAGCGTATTCGCTGTCTCCACGCTACCACGTGAACCATTTACAGCAACTGCACTTCTTCCCAAATAGCCATCAAAGCTGATAGCCTCATTCTTAGAAGAATCACCTGAAAAACTATCCAAGTCATCGCTTGAACAACTTACCAATGTCAACGCTGCCATTGCAGCAATACCCATAAAAAAATTCTTATCCATATCTGTTTGGATTTTTAAATTAAACTAATCTATTATTACTTTATCTGTTTCTTATCACTTTTTCTACAGTTCCATATCAATATCCTCAGGTTTACCCCAATCCTTGACCGTGACGTCAAAACCGCCAGAACTTCCTTCCGAAGGCTTCACATCAGGTAAAGGTTCCGGCAACTCTACATCAACATGGAGAGAAGAAAAATAACCTAACTCCGATGAATTTTCATCTTCCTTAAACTTATCTCCTACCGCAAACTGATAATCTACCTGCGTCTTTTTGTCTATCAACAAAGCTGAAAAAGACAGCTTATTGTTTTCTGCATCAAGATGGGCAGTTTCTGGTAGGCCAAAACATTTAAACGATGTCGTCAACGTTCCTAGTGTTGCGTCATTCTTATCTATCGTTTTCGTCCAGGACTCCAGAAGATAAGTCACCTTACTACTCTGAAGCGGCTTCCCCTGTCCCAGCAGAAATCCATCTGAAATACCAGTTAAGGATCCTCTCGCAGAATACAGGTTTCCTATACCTGGAACTTTCACGTTGACCTGGATATGCGAAAGCACATTCCTTGGTGTTAAAGTAGCCTCAGAATAGTCTCCAGAAACATCGAATTCATCGAGTTTATCAGAGGCAAGCCACTCGGGCTCAACCCCTATCAGTTCATTATCTCCACGCGAGTACCAGCGCGATGTTGTATGCAGTACCAGAGCTCGCGCCGTCTCGTAAGAGTCCATTCCCTGAAATTCGAGTGTACCAAACTCGGTCGTACTCTGGTTGAATACCAGTACATGATATTTTCCAGGTTCCAAGAAAAAGTCGGCATGGGTTATGTCATTAGTCAAGGCAGTATGCGGAGCACCACCTGACCAGGGAAACACCATGACCATCATACCTGTAGGCACCTCTTTATCAAACAAACGCCAATCTACATTAATCCGCACCAATCTACGGCCATCCTTTGGCGGACAACTGGAATAGTAATCATAAATGCAAGAAGTAAGCGAAATGATAAGGAGCCAACAGTATAAGAATAGTTCTATACATCTTTTACATCTTTTCATGAATGCTTCATTTTTATCAAACTTCTTATCTAATTATCATATTCATTTCAAAATTCCGGGTGCAAAAGTACAATATAAAATTGAATTAGGTCTAAAGCAATATTTAATAAAAATTAAATGATACATAAGATAACATTTTTGTTACATCACAAAAAAAAACGCCAGTAACCACCTCTTTAGTAAGCAATTAAAAAACCTACAATCAAACCTATTGATTGGAGGTTTCATTTCTATCATTTATTCAAGTTTCGCAAGTGGTTTACGGGCTGAAGGCCCAAAAGCCCCAAAAGCAGCACGCCCTGAAGGCCCAAAAGTCCAGAAGCAGCACGCCCTAAAGGCCCAAAAGCCCCCAGAAGCAGCACGCCCTGAAAGTTTTGCCCCACACGCCCTGAAAGGGCAGAAGCTCCTAGCCCAGGGCAACGCCCTGGGTATTAACGGAATATGAACCAACGCCCTGAAAGGGCAAAAGCTTTAAAAATATTCGAATTTTAATCTATAGGCTTATGGTACATGTAAATGAAACAATAGTAATCAAAAGCTCTTCTCCCAAGCTGGCAGAATGGGTGAAGAGGTTGAAGGCTCATAAGGCTGAGCAGCTGGAGAAGTTGCTTCATTTGTGGCTTTTCCAAGGGTCTATGCATCAAATATCATAGTGGTGCATAGACCCTTGTTGTTTTTGTAAAGTTCGGAGAAATCTTAACATTTATAGCATCAGGCAATGTTCACGGTGATACTCTAAAAAACGGTGATGACGATCTTCCGTCTTCAAGAGATGCACCTGATTATCCATTCCCAGCAGTCGGCGGTCGGAAGCATCAAGATATCTTGAATAAATGATGCTGCCATCATCCTTGAAAGAGATGTAGCCCCTATTAAATAACTTGTCATAATTAGGCAGAAGCAGCAAGCCGTTGTACATATCAATACGCTCCAGATTATCTGCATCCTTCCAAGGCTTGATATGCGAAGCTATCAACAAATCATAATGCTGGAATGCAGAGATAGAACAGCCGTGCCAATAGTTTACAAGCTGATCTCTGAAACGGTTTCCTCCTGCTGACGGGCATAGTCAGATTTTCTGAATTGTAGGAATCTGTTCAGTGCAGCCTTGAAATTGCTGAGATCCTTTTCCTTTGTATATTCTTCTGCTGCCCGTTTAGCTTGTTCTTATACATTTTGTGAGTATCTGCGATTTGGGAATACGGGATTTCGAACGCTTGTCTCTGTCCCTTGAAATAATCCAGCGAATCATAGAAGTGCAGGGGAATATTCAGCTTTTGACAGTATTTCCGTATCTGGACAATCCCCCTCCAGTCATCATCACTGATCTGATGAAGATAAAATGGGACTCCCAGATTGGCTGATAACCGCTGCATATTTTCCCTGACGTAGATGTCCACGCATCTGATATATCTGTTGGCATTCGGAATAAATGCAACATCTGTGGTCAGCCTTTCTTCCGCCTGGGAATAGGCATGAGAATATACATCCGAAAGAATTCCTACACAATCTTCCGAAGATTCCCCATCTATCTCTCCATACATATTCTCAAAGTAGGAATCCGATTTCATCATCCACTCCTTCCCATTCAGGGCATCTACGTCATATTCTTCCTTGATGCTGGAGCAGTTATACTTAACCTCGTTGTAAGTATAATCGATGGGAGCCACCTTGAAATGATGCTGCTTCCCATTCTTTGACTTGAAATTCGAATGGTTCTTGAGAGCGTGGCGATCTAGTGTCACTCTGCAGAAAATGCTGTCGAAGGCAGCATGATCCATGCCGCTCAGCATCAGTACGGGGTATCCTTCCAGCGGATTCCTGTTCCGGGTGAATGAAATGAATCGCTGTTTCCTGTAGATATATGCCGAATTTCTCACTTTTTTACTCCATTGTTCCGGTGGAGAAGTCCGGAAGTTGTTTCTTCGCAGCAGACTTACCAAAAACTGTGTCTCCAAAAAATGGTATAGCATTATTTTCCCTCCTTATTTATATAGTTTGAAATATGCAATTTATAAAGCTTGAAATATGCGCAACAGGCACACGCTGCAAAAGTACAAAAAATAGTTAGAACATGGGCAAAAGTTCTGTTAAAGAATCCATGCGGATTTATTTTATAGGTTTCCGAGCATTTTGAATATTAACTAAATAGATAAGATTATGCCGGATTTTTCAGACACAGAGCGCCGACTTATCGATTTATTGGAGGTCGGAGTGAAATTTCAGTTAAAATGCTTCGTGAATTCAAATTTAAGTAGTTTTTTTGCCCCCAAATTAAAACAATAGACTTATGGTGTATGTTAATGAAACGATAGTAATCAGGAGCTCTTCTGTCAAGCTGGCGATATGGGTAAAGAGGCTGATGCCTCTTCTTCGTATCCTTCACACCCTGAGTTTTCATTCACTATGCCTAGCACGCCCTGAACCAACGGTCACCGGCCGGAGGTAAAGTAAAGGACAGAAGTTATCAAGTATGCCCCACACGCCCTTTCAGGGCGCCTTGCTGACTGCAATTATACCCAGGTCGCATGTGGGGCTTACTTGCGAAGTTCAGTACTGAGCTCACTTCGAAAAGTCCCCATCATATTTTTTGTCTTTGTAACTTATTCGCAATCAATGGAAGGTTTGTAAAGTTGACTTTTTAAAATGGATCCTGTACCTTATTATATATGTATAAGATGAACAAAGACCAGCTTTGCGAGCTTCAGAGTGAAGCGCTGTAGTAAAAATCCCACCCCTCATGTCGTTCACAAGAGCCGTGGAAATGGTAATAGAATTACCTACCCATCCATAAAAGTCGAGGAGAGGAAGTGTAGCACTAAAAATGCTCACTTTCTCTCTTTTTCATATATATTTTTGACAATCAGAAAAAAATACGCACTCTTTTTACGTCCCCTTAGAGACGTAAAAGGCTTGGAAATACCACCGATTATTGCTAATTTTACACAGAAAATAAAAATAGCAATGGTTGAAGAGGCAAAAGAAATAGAAAAATCAGAATCTCCGGCTGTAAGGTTGATGAGATTATCATATATCGAGAGGATTGGAACTCTTCTCGGTATCATGATTGGTGAGGATATTTCTCCTCGGAAATCAATCGTGAATGAATTCCATGTCTCTTATGATACGATTCGGAATTTCCTGAATTTCGATTCTAAAATAAAGATTGAAACCATTCTAAAATTCTGCTATATAATAGGTCACTATCTGCATGAAGAATATGAGGCCGTAGAGAACTACAAATCTAAAAAGCATATTAAAGATAGAACCAAAAGACTTGGCCGCATCAATCAACTGCAAAGAGAATATAAAGAAATCTATGGCGCAGGAGCTGAAGCGGTGGAAGATTTGATAAAAAAGAAAGTAGATCTCCGCCAGTTTGTGAACAAGGCGGAATAATAATACTAAACAATAATAATCAATCAAACAATTAAAAACCAAAAAAGAAATGAAAGAAATTACATGAACCACTAGGGTTTTGCTGGTCATAAGTCAACAACACCTTGATAGCTGCCTCACCTCATGAAAATCATGGGGGCTGCCCTCTCTAACTAGTAAATGGTAGTTTTTAGTCAATCCTTCAAAAATTAAAGATTAAGAAAGGGATTATTATGGCTAAATTATTTTATAAGTCGCTGATTAAGCTCGCCCAGCTGAGATTAATCGTCGTAGTAGTTAACGTGAACTTGTACGACAAGAGCTTGTTCGTGCAGCTTCCAGGTGGCAAATCAGATAAATTCAAGAAAGGAGAAGAGCATGGAAATCACCAATAACTTTAATTTCTATGATCAGTCCAGATTCGTGAAGATTGAGAATATGGACGTAGAGAATTTCTCCGAGTATATGAACTCCTATCAACGCCATTCTTCTGTTTCGGATTCTGTAAATGAGGCAGATTTTGAACAGGAGGAGGTTGATGAAGCGGATGAAGCTCCTCCCGTGGTAGGATATGTTGGAGCTTCTCATGTTACAGAGCTGCCAGAAGAGCTGAAAAGCAAAAAGGCTAAGGCTATTCTTGATGGACTGGTAAGCATAAAGGTGTTGGATAAGAATTATCAGCCCAATAATCTTACGGGGTACCAGAAGGGATATTTGGCACATCGTATAGCCGAAGAACTGAGAATTACTAATATGTGGGTACTTTTTGGCAGATTCTGGAATGTAAAGCCCAAATTGCTGAGAAACAAGTATAATGATGCCTTGAACCAAAAAAAGACCTTATCTTTTGAGAAATTGATCCACAATTACATAAACAAACGTTAAAAAAGCGGGTACTACCGGGGACGACCGCCCCTGGTAGTACCCGTTTAATCTTAAAATATCGCCGTACTTTTGCCCCAGATTTCAGAACGATACCGGTTCTGAGGTCTGGGGCTTTTGCGTTTTCTATCGCCAGGTTGCTGGCATAGGTTTCCTGCCATATTGTAAGTGGCGCAGCGTATCAGCCCATCGGTCTTTGACAAGGTTGATACATTTTTATTAGCTTTTTTGTTTTGCATTCTGATAAAGATAAAATATGTGCGGAAACTTTTAGCGTGTATTTTTTGCAAAGGTATCCATCGGGTACCTTTTATATATTTACTTTAATTTTTTTTGCTTATGATGAATTCAAAAATTCAGAAGGCAGAGGATGGCAAGAATGCCGGCTCTGCCAAGAAGAGTGTGCAGACTGGTAAGAAGGTGGCTGACAAGAAGGAAGCCAACAAGAAGCAGGCTGCACAGGTGGCTGTTTTTGAAAATCCGGAGTTCGGAACGGTAAGAACCGCTACTGATGAGAAGGGCGAGCCTTGGTTCTGTGCAAAGGATTTGTGTGATGTGCTCGGGTATAAGAGAGCTACAGACGCTGTAAGACAGCATGTTAGGTCTAGCGATACGGCGAAATACCGCATTGCTAGAACTGTCAAAAATCGTTTTGGCGTTTCTGAAGGAAAGGTGCAGAACGTGCAGATGAACTTCGTCAACGAGAGCGGTTTTTATGCCCTGGTGCTCGGTTCGAAACTGGCTACGGCGGTGAAGTTCAAGGATTGGGTTACCTCGGTGGTGCTGCCGCAGATTCGCAAGACGGGCGGTTATATCCCGGTGAAGGAGGGGGAGAGCGAGGAGGAGACGATTCGCAATGCCGAGGAGATTCTCCGTGCCACCCTGAAGAAGAAGGAGAAACTGCTGGAGCAGCAGAGAAAGCTGCTCCAGGAGAGCAAGGTGATACTGGCTCAGCAGAAGAAGCTCATCGGTGAGCAGGATGTGGAAATCCGAAGACTGAACGGCGTGGTGGATGAGCAGGTGGTGAATATCGCCCGAAAGGGTGAGAACATCATTCATCTGGAGCACCAGGTGGATGGGTTGATGCCGAAGGCGATCTACTCGGATAATGTCTTGGATTCCGTTTCCTGCTTCACTACTACTCAGGTGGCGAAGGAGCTGGGTATCACGGCGCAGGAGCTGAACCGTTCGCTCTGTGCCCTGCATATCCAGTATTACCAGAGTGGGCAGTACATGCTCTATGCGGAGTATGCGCACATGGGACTGGCGAAGAGCCGCACCCGATACAATGCCTTCCTGGATCCGAACTGCGATGGCAGAAAGGAGAAAATGGGCAAGGCGGTTACGCATACCTATCTCGTATGGACCGAGAAGGGCAGGAAGTTTATCCATGATCTGGCCCACAGATTCTGGGAGCTTGCCGAACTGTATGAGGTGAAGAATTTGGGATAATCATTAAAAATGGAAATATGGCGATAAAGCAACAGGTAATGGCTTTAAATCCGGCACGCAAGGGCAATATGGGAAGATTGAATTCTTCCCAGCCCCTGTATG
>OLGA01003406.1_pt1 | contig 10225 bp, 9 predicted proteins | sample 1604881 | NCBI WGS metagenome assembly OLGA01 (sample SAMEA3888896, study PRJEB22519) | human gut metagenome | biome: human gut; feature: human-associated habitat; material: faeces | place: Denmark | collected 2009
GAGAAGCCCGCGTCGGTGTAGGCGACGTAGACGCTCGCAGACTTGAGGGGCGGGGTCGGGGTGACGGCGATGTCCCAGCGGAAGTCGCCATTCATCACGTCCGTGGTGCTGTTCTCGCTCTCGAGGAACAGGATCACGGGCTCGCCCAGCAGGGCGCCCATGCTCACATAGCCGTCGAGCTTCTCCTGCTCGCGGTTGATGATGCGATCCTTCAGCGCGCGGGTCATAGGGCTGTCGATCTCAGGGCTCCACTCGCGCTGAAAACTATTGGTGATGTGCATGAGCATACGCATGGAGACGTCAAAGATCGCGCGAGGATCCACGTCTGCACCGTATGTGTAGGCGGCCGTATGGTCGCCCCACAGTACCCACTCGCCTCCCCATGCGACGGCGGTGCTGATGCCGTTCTGCGTCAGCTCCTTGCCGGTCTGCTGGTCGAAGCCGCGGTTGTTGGCGTTGGCCCCGAAATACTGCTTGATGACGGGGATCACCTTGTTGCCGCAGGTCTCCATCGGGACGCTGTTGTGGCTGAAGTCGGCGCGCATGAGCTCGACCACGGCCAGCGTGCTCAGGTGGAACACGTTGCCGAGGTTGTCCACAGCCTGCGGCCAGTAGACCTTAGAACGCTCGCCGGTGAAGGCGTTGGCCTTCTTCCATGCGATCGCCTTGGTGATCGTGTCGACCGCCTGCGCGGTGCTGTCCACGAGGGGCAGGTCGGCCACGACGAAGGCGTCCCAGTGGCCGTTGATCTTCTTGCAGGTCGTCAGCATGGCGTTGTAGACGGCAGGGCTGTGACTCCAGCCGGGGGCTGCGATCAGATTGCAGACCGCGAACTGCTCGGGATAGAGCAGCGCGATCGCGCTCAGGCCGCTGTACTCGCCGGAGGAGGTGACGCCGCCGATGATGTCGCTGTCTGCGATCTCAGAGTCGTCCGCCTCGCTGAAGCTGGCCGTCAGGCTGCCGGCGAGCTGCGCGTCGTCCTTCAGGCTGGTGATGATGACCGTGCCCTTGGTGAAGTTATAGTCCACAGCGTAGTCGGTGCCCTCGACGTAGTTGCCGCTGTCATTCTTTGCGATGGTCAGGGTGTCGAGGATGATCTTGTCGCTGGCGAACTCGGCGCGGCCGCCGGTGAAGGTGAGGGTCTTGGTAGTGGCCGTCTCCTTGCGGTGCTTGCCCGCGGAGGGGTCGAGCACATTGATGACGTAGATCGGGCCGATGTTCCCGAGGGTGTTGTTGAAATGCGCGTACACGGCCTCGCACAGGGTAAAGGTGCCCCAGTCGGACGAGTAGCCGATCTTCTTCTGAGCGTCGACCAGACTGGTGATCTTGATCGGCGCGTTGATGATGCCGGCCTCGCCGAAGCCGCGCACGAGGTTGACGGGTGCCGTGCCGATATAGACCGGCGTGGTGCCCGCCTGCACGGCGCTCTGTGCCACGGTCTCGCCGATGTGGCCGTAGGCGCCGTAGAGGTATTCGTTTGCCATCTGCTTATCCTCCTTTGCATGAAATTAGAGCAGCCGAGCGGCTGCCCTTAAAGCAGGTGTTGGTAGCTTTTCTGGTTGCGGGTCAGGGTCTCCTCGACGGAGAACTCAGCCCATGCAAACCAGTACGGGTAGAAGTCGGGGACGGCGTCTTGCTCCGCGACGGGGCCGAAGGTGATGCCCTTCTCCTTGATGACGCGGAGGTCGCCGAGGTACTCGGCGTTTTCAATCAGCCGGAGAGCTGTGTCCACAAAATTCCATGCGTCACGCCAGCCCTCTCCGTTCTTCACGAAGTAGGAGGCCGCCGCCTCGTTGTATTGCTGGATGTAGGTGCCGCTGCCGTCGCCCTTCGGCTTGAAGATGTCGGGCCCGTGGTAGCCGGGATCCCACGCTGAGAAGCAGAGCCGGATCTTGATGTCTCGGGCACTCTGGAGCAGGTCGTCGTCGCCCTGAACGATCTGCACGCAGACCGACGGGATCGGCGCGGCGATGTTCGGGGGCGTCCTGTCCTTCGATGGTACGAAAAGCGAGAACGCGGCCGGGTTTACCAGCTTGTATGGGTAGGAGGCGTCCGTTGCGTTGTCGTCGGGGAGCTTCAGCTTGACCAGAGGGCAGACCTCGGCGGTCAGCCAGTCCCGGACGGTTTCGATGCTGTTGACGATGGACATGGGGCACCTCCTACATGGTGACAGTCTGGCCGAGGGCCACGGTGGCGATCCCCATGTCCTCGCTCCAGTCGTTGACGATGTACTCGCGGCCGTCGACGTTGAGCCCTTCGCCCGCCGGGCGCCGAGCGGGCAGATCCTCGACCGCTGCGTAAAGCAGCAGAGAGGACTCCGCGACGCTCAGCTCTTGCCCCCCTTGGCGTTCCTTCAGGGCGTTGTCGTCCAGCACGGCGGCGATGGCTCTGCCTTCGACGGTGTGCTTCTCACCGAACTCGTCGAGATTGAGAAACGTGCGCCGACGGTCAGCCTCGACCATCGCCTTGAAGCTGAAGGCCATCAGACGGGATCGGCGGCGCCGATCTGAGGGGGCTCCTCGTCGTCGGCACCGTCATCAGGCTGCTCGGCCTTGGTGGCCTCGATGGCAGCGATGACGTCGGCCTTCTTGCGCATAGCAGAGGCGTCCACGCCATAGCGCACGGCCACTTCCTTCAGCTCGTCGAGCTTCATGTCCTCGTTGTACTCAGGGGCCTCGTCGGCCGCGGTGTTGGTGCTGGCAGGCTCGTCGGCGTCGTCGCCGGGAGCGGGTGCGGGCTGCTCGGCAGTCTCGCCCAGCTCGCCGATGTACTTGGCGACGCCTTCCTTCACCAGACGGGCCTCCAGCTCGTCGTCGAACTTCTGAGGGCCGTCTGCTTCAGTGATGGGGATCACCTTGCGGCCGTTATAGTAGCCGAAGGTGCCCTTGATGATCTGGATCATGCTCTGCTCCTTTCTGCTGCGCTCAGTCCGTCAGGACGTCCGCAACGATGAACGGGTTCTTGTTGTTGGGGATCATCAGCGGGCGGCTGGAGATGGTCAGCGTGCGGCTGTTGCCTTCGGCGCTGCTCACATACTTCGGCACGCGGCGGCCGGCGTAGGTGTGGAACTCGCCGTCGCTCTGCTCGACCTGAGAGACGGCGCCGTAGGCGGTGCGGCCAGCGCCGGGAGCGGTGAGGACGCACTTGCCGGACGGGATGTAGAGCTTGTCCTTGCCCTCGTCGTCGGTGTAGGTCAGGTCGTAGGAGATGACGCTGATGATGCGGCCGAGGACGTTCAGGCGGGCCACGATGGCGGCGCCGTCAGGCAGCAGCTCAGGCTCCACGTTGCCGATCTCGATGCGGCGGTTGTCGAGGAGCTTCTGCACGGCCGCGTCGTTGATGATGGTGTCAGCCACGTCCGGGGAGCAGACCAGATCAGAAGCGCGGAGGCCGCGCTTGGTCAGCATACGGATCATGGCCTCCAGATCCTTCAGGATCTTGCCGCCGGTGGCGTCCCACTTGGCCGTCGGGGTGTAGGTCGCGGGGTTGCTGGCCTCGGAGTAGAAACGGATCTCCATCTCGTCGGCCTTGTCGACGTCGTCGGCGATGTGCTTCATCACGCAGCCATTGGTCAGCATGGTCTCGGCGGCCATCGCTTCTTCGCGGTTGGTGATGAGCTCGCCCAGCTCGTCAGCGTCGCGCAGGATGAGGGTCTGCTGGCGCTGCTCAGGGGTGAGCTGAGAGTAGAGAGCCTCGCCGAAGCCGCGCTTGCGCAGCTCGTCGAGGGTCAGGACGCGACGGGGAGCCACGAAGGGCGGGGTGTAGCGTTCCATATTGTAGCCGGCGCGCAGGACGGTGACGCCGCCCTTGCGAGGGGCCACGAAGGGCGCCAGCTTCTTGCTGCCGTCACGGAACTCGACGAGCACGTCGTCGGTGGCGAAGATGTCGCTCGCGTCGTTGGTGGGGAAGTAGCGGTCACGCAGGAAGGTCGCAGCAGGAGTGAGCTGCTGCACGGCCATGAGCAGCGTGTGGGTGTCGTAGAAGTTAAAAGGCATTTTGTTGTCCTCCTTCTCTTAGTATTCGATGGCGTCGGAGAGCAGGATGCCGGCCTTGCGCAGCTCCTCCTCGTCGGTCGCCTTCAGGGTGTAGCCGCTTGCGACGGCCAGCTTGTTGCGGGCGAAGTGGCCGGTGCGGTAGGCCAGCACAGTCACGTCCGCGGTGGTGCTGACTTCCACGTCCTCGGCGAGGATGCAGTTGGCGGTCAGGGTTTCGTTGGTGGTCGCGGTGGAGCCGAGGATCACCAGCTTGCCGTCGCCGGCGGTGCCGGCAGACAGGGCCAGCACAGTGCCGCGCTTATAGGTGACCGCGGCGGTGGCCTCCTTGCGGATGGTCACGGTGAGCACGTCAGCGACGGGCTCGTTGGCAACGATCAGGCCGTCATAGCCGACGCTGCCGAGGTTTTCGTCCAGTCTCTTGCTCATTACTTCTTACCTCCGTTCTGAGACTTGGTGGAGTTGTAGAGGCCGACGATGGCGTCCACCTTTGCCTTGTCGTCGTTTTCGCTGCCTTCCTCGCCGCCGTTAGGGGCAGCGCCGACGCCGGCAGCGCCGGACTCGTCGTTGTCAGCCTTGGCGTCCTTCAGGTGCTTGGCACCGAGGGCCGCCTGCTTCTGCATAGCCTTGAGCGCGAGCTGCTCAGCGGTGCAGGGGGTCTCGCCGTACTTGGCGTCCCTGACGAGCTGCGCGTCGCCCACACTTGCGGCGATGCTGTCGATGGCCTCGATGCGGGCGCGTTCCTGCGTTCTGGCAGTTTCGGCCGCCTGCTGCTCGATCTGAGCCACGACGTCGGGGTGCTGTGCTCTCATTTCTTCGAGGGTCATGGTCTTGTTGTCCTCCTTCTTGGGGCCGTCGTTCTTGGCGGCCGCGTGTTTATTTCCAGCCGCAGGGGCGGCGTGGATGCTGTTGTCGATGGGGATCGTCCCCGGGATGTGTCTGAAGCCCTTGACGTCGTGCCGGATGCCGGCGACGAGGAGCACCTTCTTGTCGGCGCTCAGGGTGACGTCGGGGCCTTCGTCTGTGAGCAGGGTGTCGGCAAAGCCGTTGTCAATGGCCTCCTGCCCGACCATCCACGTCTCGCGGGTCATCATGCTGCGGAGCTGGTCGACCTCGATGCCGGTCTTGGCGTGGTAGATCTCCGCGATGGCCCGCTCGCTCGCGTCGAAGTCCTTCTGGAGCTTCTTCAGGTCTGCGAGGGTGTAGTAGTCGTAGAGCAGCCCGGCGACGCCGTGGATCATCACCATGCTGCCGGGATAGACCTGCACCTCGTCACCTGCGCAGGCGATGACACTGGCCGCGCTGGCCGCGATGCCTTCCACGACGACGACCTTGTGGCCGGTCAGGCCCTTGATGGCGTTGTGGATGGCGATGCCGGTGTAGAGGTCGCCGCCGCAGCTATTGATCTTGATGGTGATATTGCTCTTGCCCTTGACGGCCGCGAGATCTTCCATGAAGCTCTCGGGCGCGATGTAGAGGCCGGGCTCGGGCTCGCCCGTCCACCAGTCAACAGGCTGACGGCTCACGACGTCGCCGTAGAGGGTGATCTCGCCCTCGTCGTCGCCGATGCTGGCGACGTTCCAGAACTTGATCGGCGTGCCCGCAGTCTGAGGCCCGGCGCAGAGCCGGGGAGTGTTATGCGTTCTCATGCTTGTCTCCTTCCTTGATGCTTTTGATGGTCTCGGCGACGATCGCCTCCCGCAGAGCTGCGGAGATCGTGCCGCTGGCCGCTGTGCTCTGGTCGACCTGCCCCTGCGCTGCGCGCAGCTTCTCGTTTTCCCGAGTGAGCTGGTCGACGTTGGCGTCCCACTGACCGCCGTTGAGTCGGATGGTCGCCTGCTCTCTGGTCGTGATGCCTTCGCCGATGGCGAGGATCTCGGCCGTGATCTCCTTCGTCGGGTCGAGCTGTCCCTGAGAGGGGCCGATCCACTCGGCGCCGAGGTATGCGGCGCGGATCGCCGGATCTGCGAAGAAGCCCGGGGCGCTGATGCGGCCGCGGGCGACGGCTTCAGAGAGCCAGATCTCATATACCGGCGTGCAGAAGTCATCGACAAACCACTTGCGCCTCATGCGGAACGCCTTCCACGCCTCCATCAGGGCGGCACGGCTGGCGCTGTACGAGCTGTTGAAGCTCTTGAGCAGAAGGTCTGCCGGGATCTCGAGCGCGGCGCCCACCTGTTCACAGATGGCGCGCAGGAAGGTGTTGAAGCCACTGGCCGGCCGCTTGGGGTCTGCAAAGGTCACGTCCTCGCCGGGCTCCATGATGTTGATCTGGCCGGGGCCCATCTCGTACTCGTTAGGATCCCGGCTCACCTCCGGCAGGCTGCTCCCGACCTCGTTGAACGGGTTGTCGCCGGCGCCTGCCTCGGTCTTGATGAAGGCCGTGAAAAACGACTCGACGACCGCCGCAGTCAGCTCGCTCTCGGTGTAGCGGCGAAGCTGGAGCAGGGGTTCGATGACCTGCGCGAGATAGCTGACGCCGCGGTATTGATCCGGGCGCTCGCTCTCCATGACGTGCAGGATGTTCGGCAGGCCAGTCCGCTCGCCGTATGCCTGAACACGGGCCCACGTTGTCGTCGTGCTGCCGAGCTCGAAGGGGTAGGTGCTGCGGATGTGGTACGCCTCGATCTGGCCGTCGCCGTTCACCTCGACGCCGTCGTAGATGGTGTTGCCGTTGGCCGCCTTGCCGGTGGTCAGCAGCATCGGGGTGATGATGCCGGAGGTCGTTGGCGTGGCGACTCGGTCGGCCTCGATCAGGTGCAGGCGTAGCGAGTAGGGCGTGAGCGGCGTCGGCTCGTACTGCTTCACGACGGCGAACACGTCGCCGCTGACCAGCCACGAGGAGAGTGCGAGCTGCTGCATGGCTGCGAAGTTGTTGACGCCGGTGGCGTCGCACGCCCTTTTGTTCTCAGACCAGAGAGCGAACTCACGCTCGGCCTGAGCCTGCCATGCGTCGGCGGCCTCCTGCGTCATGCCGAGCGCCTCGCGGTCGATCCGACTCTTGAGCTGGAGGCCGATGCCGACGACGTTGGTGCGGTTGGTGCGGATGGCAGAGGTGGCGATCGGGGCCGCCATGTAAAGCATCCGGGCACGCTGCCGCAGGGTGTAGTTGTTGGCGTCGATGTCCTCCTTCGGGCTGCCGCTCATAGCTCTGAAGCCCTTGGTCGCCTTCTTGTGCCAGCTCGCGCCGGCGTCGCCGTAGCCCTTATTCACAGGGCGCGGCTGCTGCCGCCTGTTCTGTGGGCGGCTTCTGCTTTTTCTTTTGCTGATGGTGCTCACCTCCTTCATGGTGAAGATGGCCGAGTCGGGAGAAAAGGAGCGAAAACTCCCGGCGTCGGCCTATGAAAAAAGCCCCTTTCGGGGCTTCTTTCACCAGTCTCGGGGCACTACTCCCACAGCTTTTCGCGGCTTCTCGCCGTTCAGTGCGGCCTCGAGGGCTTCGATGTCTGCCTCGAGCTGTTTGATGGCGGCCCGGATGGATCCGAGGTCGGTGTTGTAGCGGGCCAGATTGCGCGAGCCGATGCCGTAGCTCTGGACGCCTCCGTCCAGCATCTCGGCCTCTCGCTTCAGGTAGAGCTCCAGCCGGTTCCTCTTGATGGAGAGCTGGTACTCGATTTGTTCGCGGGTCTTTCTCATTGTGGTCTGTCCTCCTTACCAGTCGTCGAAGGCGTCGGCCCGGTTGTGCCGTTGCCGCTGCCGTCGCTGCTGCGGGGCCTTCGGTTTTTCCTCCAGCCCTTGCAGGCGGCGCTCGATGGCGTCCATGTCGGGGTTGATGATCTTGAGGCCGGCGTTGGCGTAGTCGCGGCAGTCGAGGGCCTCGTTGCGGTTGTGCCCGGGCAGCTTCTCCCACGCCCAGCGGTCGCCGCGGCGCGTGTGCGTGAGCACCAGCTTCTCAGAGAGGAGCCCGTTGAAGAAATTGAGGTCATAACCGGCGTCGGGGTGCCGGTTGAAATGGCAGTATTTTGGCCCGGGCTCCTGCACCTTCAGATTAGCCATGATCGTCGCCTTGCCGGCGTCGACGCCGATGGTGTAGAGCCAGCAGGTGATCCGCTTGTTGTCGCGGATCGGCACCTTGCTCGGGGGCGAGACGAAGGGGATGCCGTCGCCGCCCTTGCCCTTGATGGCAAAGACGCGCTTGCCGACGCGAGCCCGGCACGCCTCATAGACCTCTTGGGTGAAGTGGCCGCCGGAGTCGACGCAGGTGATGGAGATCTTCAGACCGCGGCCGTTTTTGAACTTGTAGACGTGGTCGACCACGTCGTCGAGTCGCTGCCAGACCTCCGGGGTGTCTGGCCGGCCCATGATGTAGCCCTTGACGACGCCCCACGTCTCGCCGTACTTCCCGTGGCCGACTACCTCGTATTCGAGGCGGTTGTCCTGAGTGTCGACGCCGCAGGTCAGCACGAGCACGCCGTCAGGCAGCTCCACAGGGGTGCCGTCCGAGCGGGTGCCGTAGTCCTCACGGCGGGCGAGCATGGTGTCCTCGTCCTCGAGGTCGCCGCGATCTTCCCACAGTTGGCCGAGCAGGGTGTTGTAGACGACCTTGAGGCGCTGCGGGTCATCCTTGGCGTCGAGGAACTTGAGGACGATCTTCTCCCACGGAGTCCACGGGCTCGAGAAGGCATTGAGCCAAAAAGAACGGACGCCCTTCTTGTAGGCGTCCGGGTTGTCGGCGATCCACTTGGCAGGCTGCTTTCGCATGGTGTCCTCGGGGATCAAGCAGCCGCACGCCGGGCAGCTCCACGAGACGCCGCTCTTGAGGCTCCACGACTTTTTCCCGCGGATCCTCTTGACCTCCGGGTCGAAGTGGATATTGTCGAACACGATCTCGCTGTACTCCCCGCACTCGGGGCAGCGGTGGCACCAGCGTTCCTGCGTGCCTTGGTAAAAACTCGTTTCGATGTTGCTGTTGCCCTTGATGGTCGGGGTGGAGACCTCGACCGCCTTGGCGTTGTAGAATGTGGCCTGACGTGCTTCGGCCAGCGCCCACGGGTCGCCCTCGGTGCCGGCGCTGGTCGCCCAGCGGTCGCGCTCGTCGCCGATGATATAGCGGGCAGGCGTGGAGGCCAGAGCCGAGGCACTGTTGGAGCCGGTCAGGGTGAGCATCCCGCCCGGGAACGACTTCTGGAGGATCGTGTTGCCGCTGTCCTTGGCCTTGACGTCGTGCACCTTCGCCTTCAGGGGTTTGCTGTCGCGGATCATAGGGGCCACGCGGAGGCGGCTGAACTTCCGGGCGTCGTCGATGGTCGGGTGGACGTAGAGGATGCTGCCGGGGTCTTGGTCGATGATGTAGCCGATGATGTTGAGCTCGAGCTCAGACTTGCCGACCTGAGAGGCGGCCACCATGACTATTTTGTGCACCTTCGGATCCGTAAAGGCCCGCATGGGCTCCTCGAGGTACGGGGTGCGCTTGGTACGCCACGGGCCGGCCTCGGCTGAGCTTTCCGGGGAGAGGCGGCGGTGCTTGTCGGCCCACTCGTCCACGGTCAGGCTCTCAGGTGGGGCAAAGCGTTTGACCGCTCCGGCGATGGCGGTATTGAGCTTCGCGGCGGCTTTTTTAGTCGTCCGCGTCATCGGCGAGCTGCTCGCTCCAGCCTTCCCGATCCCTTACTCGCCGGGCGTACACCTCGGGATCGTATTTATAACCGGCCAGCTCCGTCAGGATCTTGTAGACCTCTGTGCGGATGATCTCAGACGCCTCGGCGGGTGTTGCTGCGCCGGTGACGTCGACGGCCAGACGGCCCGGCAGGGCCACGAGCATCGACCTGATATTGTAGACGAGGTCGGTCATCACAGCCTCGACGTCCTCGCTGCGGTGCATGGTGCCCTCGAGCTCACTGAGCTGGAGGGCGGCGATGTCTGCCTTGCTGCGCTTGAGGTCAGCCTCAGCCTCCAGACGTCGGCCCTCGATCTCGCTGTCCTTCTTCGACGGCTCCCGGCCGTTGGCCTTGGCCGTCAGGTATCGGATGTACCTCTGGATCGTCGGCAGCAGGTCATAGCGGTTGGCGTTGCCTTCCTTAACCGCGGCGATGACGCCATCCTTGGTGAGCTGCTGCACTCGGCGGGGCGTCATGTCGAACAGGGCCGCGATGGTCTTGCTGTCGACGAGCTTGTTGTTGGTTGGGTTCGGCATGGCGTTCCCTCCTTTCTGCCGCTCGGGCGAAACGAAACGGCCCGAAAAAAATTTTTCCCGGCTGCGCGTTTTTTGGGCTCGCCAGCACCGCAGGCCAGAG
>OLGA01003412.1_pt1 | contig 10210 bp, 9 predicted proteins | sample 1604881 | NCBI WGS metagenome assembly OLGA01 (sample SAMEA3888896, study PRJEB22519) | human gut metagenome | biome: human gut; feature: human-associated habitat; material: faeces | place: Denmark | collected 2009
TCTGTGAATGATGAAGAGGATTGGGCAAAGGAAATCGAAGTGATACGATCATAATAGCAAGTCTGAATAATGATACGAAAGAAGTTAAATTGGTATCTATTTATCGTGATACATTATTAGAATTAGATGACGGAAGTTATAATAAAGCGAATTCTGCATATTCTTTTGGAGGACCGGAAGGCGCAGTATCGCTGATTAACCGTAATCTGGATATGAATATTGAAAAATATGTAACCGTAAACTTTAATGCACTGGTAGATGTTATCGATGCGGTAGGAGGACTGGATCTGGAACTGACGCATGATGAAGTTGTGCATATGAACAACTATTGTGTCGAAACTTCAAAAGTAACAGGAAAAAGTTATGAGAAGATCGAGCCGGAAGTAGAGGGTACATATCATTTGAATGGTGTGCAGGCAGTGTCTTATTCCCGAATCCGTTATACGGAAGGAGGAGACTTTAAGCGTGCAGAACGTCAGCGCCTGGTATTACAGAAAATTGCAGATAAAGCGCAGAATATGAGTGTCGGCACTGTTAATAAGATCATAGACAGTGTATTTCCGCAGATATCAACAAACTTTACACTGGCTGAAATGATCGGATATGCAAAGAATCTTACAAAGTATAAATTAGGAGATTCGATTGGTTTTCCGGCTGAAAATACAACGGATATGTTAAATGAAGTAGGAAGTGTCGTAATCCCGAAGACCTTGTCTTCGAATGTACTTGAGGTGCATAAATTTCTGTTTGGAAGTGATGGGTATTCTGTATCCAGCACGATTGAAGGCATTGAAAGTGGTATTACTGCAAAAGCGTCAGATAAGGCCAAAAGCGGTACAACGATCGAGGATGATGAGACACCGGGAAGTAAGGGGTATTCGGAAAATTATTCCAATAATTCATCCGGAACCGGTACAACAAGAAGTACCTACGGAACAACGGGTGGAAGCACTTACGGAACCGGATATTCCGGAGGAACATCGACGGGAAGCGGAACGACCGGAAGTACAGGCAGCACTTCCTCAGGAACTACGGGAACAACCGGAGGAACAGAAGGGACAACAACAGGAGGTGGAACGACCGGAGATAATGCAGGCAGCACTTCGGGAACCACTGGATCGACAGAAGGAACGGAATAAATAGTAATAAAAGATAAAGGGGTAGGTTACATGAGAAGAATTAAAAAGATATTTGTAACATTCTTGGCGATATGTACGATATGTCCATGTCTGTCGGTGATAACAGAAGCAGCGACAGCAGAACTGCGTTTTGCGGATCCGTCCACTACAGTAGGAGCGGAAGTTGATGTAAAGACCAAGCTGACTTCTGCTTCATCAATGCAGTCTATGGAAGCGACTTTAACGTATGACAAAAGTGAATTGAGATTTATCAGCGGTGATAATGCGACGGGAAAGGATGGAACCATTAAGATTTCCTGGACCGGAAGTGGAACAACTGCAGAATTTAATCTGAAGTTTCAGGCATTAAAAGAAGGTACTTCGAATATCGAAGTGTCAAGTGCTACAGGTACTGCGGAAGACGGAACGAACCTGGAAGTAACACAGGGAAGTTCTGCAGTTACGATCGGAGCTGGCGATCCGTCTCTGATTAAGGAAGAGACCAGTACCGAAGATACAACAACATCGACAGCAGATGGTGCCGTTGTGAAAGTGAACGGCAAGAAGTATGTTGTGACCAGCGATTTTTCGGAAGAGATCATTCCGGAAGGTTTTAAAAAAGGCGAGCTGACATTTGAAGGTTCAAAGTATTCTGTGATCACACAGGAGGCAAGTGGAATCAATGCAATGTATCTGACTGAAAAAGACAGCGATGATGCAGATTTCTATATGTATAACAGTGATGATGGATCTTTCGCACCGTTTGAAGAAGTTGAGATTGCAAAAGACAGATATATTATCCCATTGATGAATGATGGAAAGATGAATCTGCCAAGCCAGTATCAGAAGACAACTCTGACATTAAATGGTAAAGAATTTGACACTTGGCAGGATACAAAAGACGCAGAATATTATATTATTTATGCTTTGAATTCTGACGGTGAAAAGACAACATATCGTTATGATACGACAGATGGAACCTATCAGAAATACACACCGGAATCAACCGGCAGTTCTTCTTCAGAAAGTAAGTTAAGTAACGGAAAAGGAATATGGGGAAAAATCCTTAATTTTGTAGAGAATTTCCTGGATATTGTAGTTATTATAGCAATTGCATTAATCTTACTGCTTGTTCTGGTACTTATTGTCACAGCAGTCAAGCTTAGACACAGAGATCTGGAATTAGATGATCTGTATGATGAATATGGAATTGATCTGGATGAAGAAGAGGAAGCATTAAAAGCTAAGAAAAAAGAAGAGAAACAGGAAAAGAAAGCAAAGAAAGCTTCAAAACAGGTTTCGAAAAAAGCATCTAAGAAATATGATGATGAAGATGAATTTGAAGGATACGATGAGGATGATCTTTGGGTTACAGAAAACATAGCCAAAGCCATGGAAAAACCAAAGAAGCAGAAGAGCGTCAAACACGCAACGGCAAAAAAAGCAGCTGCAAAGGGTGTACGTTCTTTAGATGAGACAGGTCCTGCTATCCGCAAACCTGTAAAGAACATTAATCTTCAGGATACAGATGATTTTGAAAAATTTACTCCTTTAGATGAAGAAGAGTTCGATAATTTTGAAGGATATTATTCGGATGATGATTACGATATGTTTGGTTCAAATGACTATGATTATGACGATGATGAGTTATTTGATGCTACGGCAGATCTCTTAAGTAATCACCCGGAAAAGAAGAGAAGTCATGCGGAGATGGATGACACATTTAAGATGGATGTTATTGATCTGGATTAATTACTGAATTAAAATTTTATAAGAAATAAAACCGGCCGCCTGATATCGGAAAATCTGATATCAGGCGGCCGGTTTTGCTGATACTTGAGCGTGTAAGACATGAAGATTACTCTTCAGTTTTGAGAAGATCTTTCAAAGAAGAAAACTGATATCCCATGGATTCCCATTTGTTAAGAAGTTCATCGAGGATTTCTCCGTTGGTTTTCGAAGTGTTGTGAAGTAGTACAATGGCACCGGGATGAATACGGCCGAGTAATTTGTCAAAAGCCTCTTCTTTGGATGGCTGGGCATCGGTAAGCCAGTCAACATAGGCGAGACTCCAGAAGAAGGTATGATATCCCATATCTTTGGCCATCTGTAGATTTTCGGTATTGTATTTTCCCTGAGGCGGCCGGTAAAATCGTGTCATCGACTTTCCGGTGATCTTTTTGAAAAGATCTTCGACATCTGAAAGCTCTTTTGAGAAGGTTTCCTGTGTCGCAATCTGTGACATATCGGGATGATGATACGTATGATTGCCGACGGTGTGACCTTCTTTTTGCATTTGTTTGATCAGATCTGGATTATCCTGCAGAAAATTGCCGACGACAAAAAAGGTAGCAGGAACATGATGCTTTTTCAGAGCCGCCAGGATAGAAGGGGTATTGCCATTTTCGTAACCACAGTCAAAAGTCAGATAAATCACTTTCTGATCAGTGTTTCTGGCATAGTAGGCATTATATTTTTTTAATTCATCGAATGAGGCATTTCCGACGGGAGCTTTTCCTTCCTCCTGAAAACTCAATCCCCAGTTTTCGGTGGTTGGGAGAACAAAGGAATGAGAAGAAGATATAAAAGTGCGGCTGGCCGGAGTCAAAGTTGTTTCACTGGCGGGGAAAATTCGGGCAATCAATCCTCCGGCAAAAAAACAGAAGGAAAAGAAGAAAAGGAGGATTAATGGTTTATATCTGGAATAAAGGGTGGAAAAAGAAAGATGAGTTTTGGGTATATGGAATCTGAACATAGAAACTCCGGAAAACTTTTTATACAGTTATATGATGCCCTAAGGAAAAAGATGTGCGGAAAAGGACACAAACTTGCAAAGAATAGGGAATGATAGTAGTATAGGAACGTAGAATTATTAAGAACAGATATAAGAAAGAATAAATGAAACGGGATGAAAACATGGCCAGAGAATATGTGAAAAAAGATAATATGCTGAGTAAAGAAATCCGTTATAAAAAAACAGAGAAGGGTATGATGATCACTGAATATTATGGAAATGACAGTTATGTGGTGCTGCCGGATGAGATAGAAGGTGAGCCGGTCACGATACTGGGAGATTATGCATTTTCCAGAAATCTTTCAGTTGAGGAAATATGGATGCCGTTGGAACTTAAAGAAGTTGGAAGATATGCATTTTACAGGTGCCGGAATCTGAGAAAATTAGTACTTGGCAACAGACTTCTGGATATGGGAGGTGGTGCACTTACAGGCTGCCATCTGGAAGAAGTAGAGATATATCTTCAGGACGGAAAAAAGAGCTGTCTGAAGTCGATTGTAGAAGAGATGCGGTACCAGATGAGGATATATCTACATGCGCCTGAAGGAGGACAGGAAGCAAAACTACTCTTTCCGGAGCATTATGAAGAGGCGGTGGAGAACACCCCTGCAAGAATACTGGAAACGCATCATCACGGGGCAGGCGGATATTATCGTCAGTGTTTTTATGACCGTGAACTGGACTATCGAAAATATGATGAGATGTTTTATCATACGGTTGCGGAAGACACAGAGGATACGGCAGTGGAACTGGCACTGAACCGCCTGCGGTTCCCGGCAGAACTTTCAGATAAGAACAGACAAGGTTATGAAGAATACTTAAAAAAGCACATGACTGCGGTGGCAAAATGGACGGTGAAGCAGGAAGAGGTGGAAGGAATCCGGTTCCTGCAAAGAAGAAAATTATGGACAGAACAATCTTTACAGGCGGGAATGGATTTCGCGGCAGAAGGTAGCAAAACAGAAATTCTGAGTATTTTTATGGATATCAGAAAGGATCAGTTTCCAAAGAAGAAAAAGACATTTGAGCTATAGAGTATTTATAAAACAAGTAGAGAAGAAAAGCAATGGACAGAGAAAAGATAGAAAATAACAGAGAAACCATAGAAAAGGACCGCCTGGAAAATATAAGCCGTAAGATTCTTGTTATGGCAAGGAATGAACTGTATATGAAGATGCGGTTCCTGGATGTAGCATTATCCAGTCTTCCGTTTGTACTTGATACGGGGGCGGAAGGTATGGGAACAGACGGACTGTATCTGTATTATGATCCACAATATCTCGGGGGATTGTTCAGGGAAGACCGAGTGATGGTGAACAGGATCTACCTGCATCTGGTGCTGCATGGGATTTTTCGCCATATGATTCGCAGAAAAGGAAGAGAGGAACGGCTTTATCATCTGTCATGTGATATTGCTGTGGAATCGATCATCGATGAATTACAGTATCGGTGTGTTATGAAGGCCAGGTCGTTCCCAAGAAGAGAAATGTACCGTGAACTGAAAAAAGAAATGAAAACGCTTACGGCAGAACGAATATATGAAGTGCTGAGGAAAAAAGCACTGACACAAAAGCAGCTTGAACAACTGGAGGTGGATTTCCGGGTAGACGATCACAGTTACTGGCCAAAAGCTGAGGAGAAAAAAAGACAGAATCAGATTGAAAACCGCTGGCAGGATATCAGTGAGCGTATGGAGACAGAGATGGAGACATTTTCCAAAGAAGCATCACAGACATCCGGAAATCTGATCGATCAGGTGAAAGTAGAAAATCGGGAGCGAATGGATTACCGGGAATTTTTAAGAAAATTTTCGGTGTTAAAAGAAGAGATGACGGTGGATCCGGATTCTTTTGATTATACTTTCTACAGTTATGGATTAACTATGTATGGGAATATGCCGTTGATCGAGCCACAGGAATGGAAAGAAGTTCAGAAGGTAGAAGAATTTGTTATTGTGATCGATACATCGATGTCCTGTTCGGGAGAATTGGTGAAAAAATTTCTGGAGGAGACTTACGGCGTATTAAGTGAAAACGACAGCTTTTTCCGAAAAGTGAACATTCATATCATTCAATGTGATGATCAGGTTCAGACGGATCAGAAGATCACGTGCGAAGAAGAGCTGAAAGAATACATGGACAAACTGGAATTAAAAGGCGAAGGCGGAACGGATTTCAGGCCGGCATTCTCGTATGTGGATGAACTGGTCCGCCAGCATACATTTGAACATTTACGGGGAATGATCTATTTTACGGATGGCCGGGGAATCTATCCGGCGAAAAGGCCTGTATATGAGACGGCATTTGTGTTCATGGAGGAAGACTATGAAGATGTAGATGTTCCGCCCTGGGCAATAAAGATCATCCTGGAAGAAGATCTGGATTTCTGATCAGATGAAATAAATAACAGCAAAAGAAGGGAATACAATGGATATAAAAAGAGCCAAAAAAGAAATCAAAGATTCGATAGAGGCATATCTTGCCAAAGATGAATATGGAGATTATATGATCCCATCAATAAGACAAAGACCAATTCTCCTGATGGGGCCTCCGGGAATCGGTAAGACACAGGTTATGGAACAGGTGGCAAAGGAGTGTAAAGTCGCACTGGTATCTTATACGATCACACATCATACCAGACAAAGTGCGGTCGGACTTCCGTTTATTGAAAAGAAGATGTACGATGGGAAAGAGTACTCGGTTACAGAATATACGATGAGTGAGATCATCGCTTCGGTATATGATAAGATGGAAGAGACAGGACTTAGAGAAGGAATTCTGTTCATTGATGAGATCAACTGCGTGTCTGAGACTTTGGCTCCGACAATGTTACAGTTTTTACAGTGTAAGACATTTGGTAATCAGAAGATTCCGACAGGATGGATCATTGTAGCGGCAGGTAATCCGCCGGAGTACAATAAGTCGGTACGGGATTTTGATGTGGTAACATTGGATCGAATCAAGAAGATCGATGTAGATGTGAATTATGATGTATGGAAAGAATATGCATACCAGGCAGATATTCATCCGGCGATTCTGGCATATCTTGAGATCAGGAGAGACTATTTTTACCGGATGGAGACGACGGTAGATGGAAAGGTCTTTGCAACAGCCAGAGGCTGGGAAGATCTGTCACAGCTTCTGAAGACTTATGAAAAGCTTGGAAAGAAAGCGGACAGAGAGGTTGTACATCAGTATATCCAGCACTGGAAGATCGCAAAAGATTTTGCCAATTATCTGGAACTGTATCATAAGTATAAAAAAGATTATGGTCTTGAGAAGATTATTGAAGGTGTCTATATCAGGGATACGCTGGAGAGACTTCGATATGCAGCATTTGATGAGAGGTTCAGTGTTGTAAATATGTTGATCGGCCGTCTGGGAAGCTGCTTCAAAGAATATTTCCTAAAAGACAGACTGGTTACAATGATATATGAATATCTGAAGTTATATAAATCCAATCTGCAAATGGATCTTGTCGTCTGTGAAGCCAGAGAGCAATATGAAAAATTACGGAAAGAAGAACAGATGACAAAGCAGGACGAGCATGTAAGAAAACAGGTGCTAGATAAACTGGAATCTTACGAACAGCTTGCAAAAGAAGAACATCTGGAAGGAGAGGCAGCATTTGAACGTATAAAAGAGGTGTTTGGAAATGAAGTGGCAGAGAGAGAAGAACTGACAGAACGTACACTTTCCGCATTGGAACATGCATTTGAATTTATGGAAGATGCATTTGGGGACAGTCAGGAGATGGTTTCTTTTGTTACAGAACTTAACACGAACTATTATAGTATTCAGTTCTTAAAGGAAAATGACTGTGATAAGTATTATCAGTATAATAAGAAACTGTTATTTGACAAACAGCAGGAGGAGATCCTGTCAGAACTAAATGAAGTAGAACAGGATCTGAACACTGCCATAAAATAGATGATTAGTATGTAAGTTTATATCCATGACGGATTTTGCGATAAATTTTCCAGATAATCATGGCCGGAAAGCTGAACGCAATATATAGTGATGATAGAATTCCGACACCCCCACCGACGATCATAAGAATTAAAATACCAATATTCATAAGTCAAAGTCCTCCTTGTCAATGTTTTTATATATTGATGTTATATATGATGTGGAATTTTGCTTCCGGGTACATTGTATGGACTTTTGGTAAGAAGATAAAGAGAAACGGATGGATCTTAACACGGTATGAACAAGAATCGTTATTTTCTTAACATTGTTTTAGCGAAAGAAGTACATTTACTTTAAAGACAACAGGTGTTAAAATAAGCAATGAATGTAAACGAAGATGATATAAGACCCGGGGAGGTCTTAAACAAGATGAGATAAAGGAGAAATATATATGAAATGGAATCAGTTTCGTCTGAAGACAACAACAGAGGCAGAAGATATCGTCAGCAGCATGCTTGCTGATCTTGGAATCGAAGGAGTGCAGATCGAAGATAAGATCCCGCTTACACAGTCTGACAAAGAGCAGATGTTCGTAGACATCCTGCCGGATATGCCGGAAGATGACGGATGTGCATACCTGACATTCTATCTGGATGAAGAAGTAGACAAGCATGAGATGTTACTGAAGGTCAGACAGGAATTAGAAGAGATGAGAAGTTATCTGAATGTGGGAGACTGTACGATCGAGGAGTCCAAGACAGAAGATGTAGACTGGGTAAATAACTGGAAGCAGTATTTCCATCAGTTCTATATTGATGACATTCTTGTCATTCCTTCATGGGAGAATGTAGAGGCAAAAGACAGCGACAAGATGGTGATCCATATCGATCCGGGCACAGCATTCGGAACCGGTATGCATGAGACCACACAGCTCTGCATCCGCCAGCTTAAGAAATATGTGACAGAAGATACAGAGATCTTAGACGTTGGATGTGGAAGCGGAATCCTTGGAATGTTGGCGTTAAAGTTCGGCGCAAAGCATTCGGTAGGAACAGACCTGGATCCGTGTGCGATCGATGCAACCTACGAGAATATGGACAACAACGGAATCAGCAGAGACCAGTATGAAGTCATGATCGGTAATATCATTGATGATAAAGAAGTACAGGATAAGGTCGGTTATGAGAAATACGATATCGTAGCAGCAAATATCCTGGCAGATGTACTGGTACCGTTGACTCCTGTCATCGTACATCAGCTGAAGAAGGGCGGTATCTACATCACCTCTGGCATCATTGATGACAAGGAGCAGACCGTGGTGGAGGCTGTGAAGGCCGCTGGATTGGAAGTACTGGAAGTGACCTACCAGGGAGAATGGGTCAGCGTTACCGCAAGAAAGAATTAAGTGCTTAAAATAGGAGTTTCTATGTATCAGTTTTTTGTAGAACCGGAACAGATCGACGTGGCAGCGAAGAGCGTTATCATCCGGGGAACCGATGTGAATCATATCAAAAATGTACTGCGGATGCGCCCCGGCGAAGAAGTGGCTGTCAGCAATGGAATCGACGGGAAGGAATATCGCTGTGGGATCCTTGCACTGGAAGAGGACTGTGTCCGTCTGGAGCTTCGTTTTATCAAGGAAGACGGAGTAGAGCTTCCGGCGAAGATCTACCTGTTCCAGGGACTGCCCAAGGCGGACAAGATGGAGCTCATCATCCAGAAGGCCGTGGAACTGGGAGCCTTTCAGGTGATCCCGGTGTCCATGAAGCGCTGCGTGGTCAAGCTGGATGAGAAAAAAGCGGATGCAAAAATCAAACGCTGGCAGGGAATTGCGGAGGCAGCAGCCAAGCAGAGTAAGCGTGGCGTGATCCCCACGGTGGCACCTGTAATGAGCTATGCGCAGGCAGTGAAAATGGCTTCCGAAATGGATCTGAAACTGGTACCTTACGAGCTGGCGGAAGGTATGCCACAGACGAAACAGCTCATCGAAAGCGCAAGACCCGGACAGCAGATCGCTATTTTCATCGGCCCGGAGGGCGGATTTGATCCGGAGGAGATAAGACTTGCCACGGAGGCGGGAATTCAACCGATCACTTTGGGAAAACGGATCCTGCGGACGGAGACGGCCGGATTTACGACTATCGCATGGCTGATGTATCAGTTGGAAAATTAGACAGCGGACGGCACGGATCGCCTGCCTGCGGCATATTTTAATCATAAGAAGAATATAGTAATTATTCAGAGCAAAAGGAAAGCCCGGAAGAGTCGATTTGGCGAATAGGGCGCTGAATAGTTACTGAAGAGATAGATAGCAAGGAGAAGAAGAGAATGGAAGTCTATATGGACAATTCCGCTACCACAAGGACATTCCCGGAAGTGGCAGAGTTGAT
>OLGA01003422.1_pt1 | contig 10194 bp, 8 predicted proteins | sample 1604881 | NCBI WGS metagenome assembly OLGA01 (sample SAMEA3888896, study PRJEB22519) | human gut metagenome | biome: human gut; feature: human-associated habitat; material: faeces | place: Denmark | collected 2009
GAAAATCTGATTCTTCCGACTTTCCGCAAGCTGAAATTTGTGGACTGCAACAAGCTGTTCTGGCAGAAGCTGATGTACAAGGCATTTCTACGGGCAAAAGCGGGCTGTGACAAGTGGCACGATTACGAGATGACGAGATGTCCCTATCACGACGAATGTGTACGCTACGGCTGCCCGGAACTGTGCTGCTGCTTTTGCGGCAACGACCGCTGCGCTTTATGGGGCAGACGGGGAAACCGGATGCAGCCTTAACAACAACATAACGCCGGCGAGGGGAATGTCAAGGGCGGCGAAGCCGTTTATATATCCTTGACATTCATCCGCAGCAGGTGTTAATCCGGCATACGTTCGGCGAAGGAAATGGACAGCCGGGCATGGATCCGGCTCCAGTCCTGTCGGCGGCCGGTCCGCTTTTCCGTAATATCCATCATCGCCGGATACAGCATTTTGAGCAGACGGTCATCCGTCGGGAAAACGCTCTTTGACTTTGTGACCTTCCGCAGCTGTCGATTAAAGCCCTCGGCCGTATTCGTGGTACAGATCAGACGGCGGACTTCCTGAGAATATTGGAAGCAAGTACTGGGATGGTCTCTTCTTTTGCAAAATTTTGATTTTTCAAGGATTCTCTCATGCAATTTAACGAAAGCGGATCCGATGATCTTTTCACAAGGAACGTCACAGAGTTGATTTCTATACTTATACCATTTAACAAAGAGCCTTAGCGGTGTGCAATCATTTAACGATGGCAACTACTGCAAATAACCTCTATTTCTGACAAAAGTCTTTCGGTTTTTTATTGCGGTCACTTTATTTTTAAAGAGCAGTGTGGTATAATTAAAAAAATAATTAACGAATAACGGTACAATGAGCGATGCGTTTGTTCTACCAAAGATAAAGCAGGGATTGTATGAAACGAAATGGATTTACATTGATGGAAACGCTGATTGTCATTGCAATCATTTCCGTATTGATTGCAATTGCAATCCCGATATTTATACAACAGCTTGAAAAAGTCAGGGAAGCAGCAGACCTTGCAAATGTGCGCTCCGCTTATGCGCAGGTATCTGCCGAGGCGCTGCTTGAAAGTCCGGATGCCACCGTGACTGTCAACCTGAAGCAGAAGCAGGCTGACTGGCAATCGCTGGATCCTGTGAATATCGGTGGTATCGTCCATTATAAAAACCAAGGAGACACAGATAATTGGAAAGGCGTTGCTGTACCAAACGGAATCTGCGTCGTGTCGTACGATGAGAACTGCGGAATCATTCTTACTTGGAGCGGAAAAGCCGACCCATCTACACCTGAATATCCGTTTAACACAAACGTAACAGATTTCTTCTCACTTCTATATGATACGGATTTTTGGAAAAACGGCGATATGAAGAACAAGTCAAACTTTGAGTTTGACTCCAGATGTTCAAATTCCATCTATGTTCCTTCTATTACCGCAGCGATTGAAAAGCTGGATAACAGTCTTCTGCAGCAGCCGGACTGTACCTGGGCATATCTTGGCAACGGACAGGATGGGCAGCAGGCTAACCGATACCTTTTCTGGACGTCTCTAAACACAGACAAGGTCGGAACCGGAAAGAAAATTCCTGTAATCATCCAAACCGGTGATGGAAAATATTATGTTTCCGAAACCACGACCGGACAAAGAAAGGACAAAACCTATGTCACCATCTCGAAATCGCTTACGCCGAGCCAGTATAAGCAAACCCTGAAAAACGGAGAACAGTTTTCCTCCTTGGAAGCGGCCTACGACGCCTATCTTAACGCCTTGAGTGATTCCAAGTATGATTCGGTTCGTAAGCCTTAAGGCACTTTGTTCCACAATAACCTCTGATTCCGGAAAAGCCGAGACCAAAAGCAAAAATCCGGATTTGATTATAAGTCAGTTCGCAGTGCGCATTTTTTTATTTTGGCTATACGATTTCATTAACGAAATCTCTGTGCCTGGTGCAAATTGCATCGTTTGAGTCTTTGCTTTCAAAATCGGTAAGCGTTTCAGAATGCTTGCCGATTTTATTTTTTCCGCTTTCGATAGGTGTCTGCATCTCCAGCCGAAAAAGAAAAGCAGCGGGTCTTAAAAGGTCCGCTGCTTTTAACTTGGAAACAGAAACATTCAGGGCATTTGGAGAAGGGAGCGGATCTCAGCGAGATCCTTTGCAAAATGGATCCCGGACAGCCGGCTTTGGTCGGAAAGTCCCGTTTCCACCATGTGCCGGAGCAGGACCTTCAAACCGCTGTAATAGCCGTTTAAGTCATAAAGAATGCAGGACGCCTTCAGCTGCCCCATGGCGACCCTGGACATGACCTCGGAGATCTCTTCCAGCGTCCCGGTCCCGCCGGGGAACGCCAGAAAGGCGTCGCCCAGCTCGATCATTTTTGCCTTCCGCTCCGCCATGTCCCGGGTGACGATCAGCCGGGTCAGCCCTTCGCACTGGGCTTTCGCATCGATGAAAAACTGCGGCTCTACGCCGATGGCCGTCCCGCCGGCTTCCAAAACGCTTCGGGCCAGCTCGCCCATCAGCCCGCTTTTGGAGCCGCCGTAGACCAGCCCGTTCCCACTTTCCCCGATCCAATGCCCCAATTCCCGCACGGCTTCCCGGAAAGCCGGATCGTTTCCTTCGTTTGCCCCAAGATAAACGGTGAGTTTCATGATCTCCGCCCTTCCTTTCTGCATAAAAAGGCAGCCGGCCGATGAGCCGGACTGCCGATGCTGTGCTTATTTTATCAGAGTTTTTCGGAGCTGTCAATCGGTGGGGGTGCTTTGCTTCTTTTTGAGGAGCTTCTTTTGCAGGAAGCGCCGCAGGGCACTCCGAACTCCGACGCAGAAGGAGAACGTAAAAACAACGGTAAGCAGGGTGTACCAGAATTCTTTCTGGAGCAAAAGTCCGGGCATAGTGTACCTCCCTTTCAAAAAGCCGCTGAAATGGGGGAATTTTTAGGTTAGCATATGCTAATTACAATTACAGCATACCGCATGATCTGCTTTTTGTCAAGGGAAAAGGACAAATGTCCTTATTTTGATCGTTGTTATTGGTCGAATACATCGGCGTTTTGGCGAAAGGAATAGTAAAGTCTCTATATAACCCCTGAAAGGCAGATCCTGCCGTTATTTTCTGATCCGTTTTTATGGGAGACGATGAGGAGCTTTGGCAAATTAGGCTGCAACAGCATAAATCCAAGAACGAGGGACAGATCCGGTCATTCCGGCGTGATAAAATCAGCGGCCACATAGCCGATGACGGTTCCGTACCGGACGACGTACCAGTCTTCCCAATGCCCCAAAAGGGTCAGGGGAGCCCCTTTCGGGGCAAAGGCGAGGACGGTTCCCTCCGGCTTTTCCCGGATCCGGAGAGGGCCGGTGCGGGTCGTGACGATGCCGGTTCGGATGGGGATCGGCTCCGCAAAGGGAAGGCCAAAGTATTCCGTCAGGGAAAAGGCCACGTTCCGGGCGATACGGGAGATGTTTTCCGTGATCCAGTCGGCGTCCTCCCGGTTATCGTGGTAGGCGAATTCAATGAGCACCGCCGGGGGACGGGTTTTTGTTACTTCTCCCAGCGTGGTGGTGGGAAGGGCACGAACCCGATCGGGAAGAGGATAGATCCGCCGGAGGTTGGCGGCGATGATCCGGGCGGCCCGGCGGCCGCTTTGGCTTTTTGGGGAATAGTAGACGTCGGTTCCCCGGTAGGTGCCGTACTGCCCTTCCGGGGCGGCGTTGGAATGGAGCGCCAGATAGAAGTCATAAGAGCCGAGGTGTGACTGGGCGATGGAGGAAGCGGCGGTCATATCCGGGGTGTTCCGGGTAAAGCGGATGCCGTTGGCGGTGAGATAGGGCTCCATTTCGTCGGCGATGCGGTTCATGTAGGATTCCTCCGTACCGCCGGTGACATAGAAATTTCCTTCCTGGGTAGAGGGGCTCAGATAGATGCGGGGCATAAGATCCCGTCCTTTCTTATGGGATAGAATCGGGGAAGGTAAGGATGCGGAACGGAAAGACAGGTGTTTTCATTCGGTGGAAACAGGGACTTTTCCAGCGTATGCGGTGGGGATTTTTTGGGTGCGGGAGAGAATAAAAAGGGAGAAAAAGGGATGGTTCAGGGGATAAGGAAGGAGATTCTGCAGGGAGCCGGCTGCCGTGCGGTTGCGGCGGCGGAAAAATTGTGGTAAAATGGGACGAAGAAAAAGGGGTGGCGAGATGGATGCAAAACAGATCCTTCGGGAGGTTTTCGGATATGAAGCCTTTCGGGGCGGACAGGAACCGCTGATCCGGTCGATCTTGAGCGGGCGGGACACCCTGGGGATCATGCCTACGGGAGCAGGGAAGTCTCTCTGCTATCAGGTACCGGCTCTGGCGATGGAAGGGATCACAGTGGTAGTCTCGCCGCTGATCTCGCTGATGAAGGATCAGGTGGAAGCACTGATCCAGGCAGGCGTCCCGGCGGCATATCTGAACAGCTCTTTAACGCCGACGCAGTTTCAGAAAGCCATGGAGCGGACAAGGGCAGGGGCTTATAAGATCCTTTATGCGGCGCCGGAACGGCTGGAAACGGAGAGCTTCCTGTCCTTTGCGAAGGAAGCAGAGATCTCCATGGTCTGCGTGGACGAGGCTCACTGCGTGTCGCAGTGGGGGCAGGACTTCCGTCCCAGCTACCGGCGGATCCCGGAGCTGATCCGGGCATTGTCCAAACGGCCGGTGGTCAGCGCCTTTACGGCTACGGCCACGGCCCAGGTCCGGGACGACATTGTAAGGCTTCTGGAGCTTTCCGACCCCTTTGTCCTGACTACCGGGTTCGACCGGCCGAACCTTTATTTTGAGGTACAGCAGCCAAAGGACAAGCAGGCTGCCCTTCTGAAGATCTTAAACGATCGACCCGGGCGGAGCGCCATCGTCTACTGCGCCACCCGGAAGGGCGTGGAAGAGGTAACGGAGCGGCTTTTAAAAGAAGGAATTTCCGCTGCCCGGTATCACGCAGGGCTTTCCGAAGAAGAGCGGCGGGAGAACCAGGAGGATTTCCTCTACGACCGGAAAACGGTGATGGTCGCCACCAACGCTTTCGGCATGGGGATCGACAAGTCAAATGTTTCCTTGGTCGTCCACTACAATATGCCGAAGAATCCGGAAAGCTACTATCAGGAAGCGGGTCGTGCCGGACGGGATGGTTCGGCGGCGGACTGCATCCTTTTGTACAGTGGGCAGGACGTGGTCACCGACCGGTTCCTCATCGACAAGGCCGGGGAGGACGGGGAGCTGGATCCGGAAACAGCAGCGGCAGTCCGGGCATTGGATCTGGAGCGGCTGAAGACCATGACCTTTTACTGCCACACCGCTCAGTGCCTGCGGGGGTATCTGCTGCGGTATTTCGGGGAAGAAGCGCCGGAAACTTGCGGAAACTGCAGCAACTGCTTAAAAGCCTTCGAGGTCTCCGACGTGACGGTGGAAGCCCAGAAGATCTTATCCTGTGTCTCCCGGATGCGGCAGCGGTTCGGGGTAAAGATGGTCTGCGACGTATTAAGGGGGAGCAAGTCCGAGCGGATCCGGCAGCTGGGGCTGGATCGGCTTTCCACCTACGGGCTCTTATCCAATCTGCCGGAGACGTCCCTGCGGGAGATTATCCGAGGGCTGCAGGAGCAGGAGCTTCTGCGGGACAGCGGCGGGGAATACCCGGTCTTAAAGCTGACGGAAGGGTCGCTTTCGGTGCTCAGGGGGGAGCGGAAGGTGGAGATCCGGAAAAGCCGTGCCCTTGCGGAAAAAACGGAACAGAAAAAGAAGTCAGCAGCGGTGGAGGAAAAGGCGGAGCCCGCCCTTTACGAAAAGCTCCGCAATTTGCGTGGGGAGCTTGCCCGGAAGCAGCGGGTCCCGGCCTATGTGGTGTTTACCGATGCGGCTCTTGCGGATATGTGCCGGAAGAAGCCGAAAACGCCGGAGGAGTTTTTAGAGGTCTCCGGCGTGGGGCAGAAGAAATTGGAACGGTATGGGGAGGTTTTCCTCAAAGCGATTCGGGAAGAATCAGGCGATTAAAAGGAAAAAAGACCCGTTCGCGCCTTAAAAGGTGCGTGCGGGTCTTTCGTTCGGTCATGCCTGCTGCAGCTCCCGCTTTTTCCAGCGGAAGAAGCCGTAGAGGTCGTTTACAAAAAAGATGGCAAAGTTCACTACCACCGGGAGGTAGGCCGGGTCTTTCATCGAAGCCATAACCCAGAGGATGATAAGCACCAGATCATTGGCGGCATAGCCGGCAGCGTAGTAGGAGGAGCGCAGCATGGTCAGGGCGGCGGCTAAAAAGCTGGTGGCCACGGAGATGGTGCTGAACAGCAGGTTCGGGGTATCAAGAAGCCATAAGATCCAGCTGAACAGGGCGGTGGCGGCGATGCAGCTTATAGTGAGCAAAAGGACGTGGCGGCAGGTGAGGGAGCGGATCTTTACGGTCTTGTCTCCGCTTTCCGATGGGTTTTTGAACCATGTGACCGCCGACCAGACCGACATGGGAAGACTCATCCCCAGATAGGTGAGCATTTCGCCCCAGTAGCGGAAGCGGAAGGAAAGGATCCCGTAAAGGATGCTGAACACGACCATGAGGATCTGTGCCCAGACGCTCCCCTTGGCGGCGAGAACCAAGGATGTGACGCCGATGAGGGCGGCGGCCAGCGTAATAAGATCCGGGTCGGGGGAGGTCAGGTTGGAGATGAGTACAAGAGCCAAAGAGGCAATCCAGAGGATCCACTCGTTCCGGGTAAAGGTTCTGATGGGATTTTGCATGGGAAGTCTCCTTTTGAAGTGAATTTTTTATTGATCCAAAAGGAGGGAATGCGGGTCTAAAAGCAGGTTGTGCTGCGGTTTTCGGGTCATTTTTTTGCGGCCTCCAGCTTTTTCATGGCTTTCCGGAACTGGAAGAAGAAAATGGCGGCGGTGGAAGAGACGGCAATGGCATCGGCGATGTGCTCCGCCAGATAGACGCCCATGGTCTTGTCCGGCATAAAGATGGGGACAAGGTAGATGAGAGGGAGCAGGAGGATGAATTTCCGAAGCACCGCCACAAAGATGGAGCAGCCTGCATAGCCGATGGAGACGAATGCCATCTGGCAGGCGGTCTGCACCCCGAAAATAAAGAGGGCGGCGCAGTAGACCCGGAGGGCTTTAGCGGTGAAGGCGATGAGGGCAGCGTCCGAGCTGAACATCCGGGCAAAAACGCCAGGGAACAGCTGAATAAACGCCCAGAGCAGGATGGTGTAGGAAAGGGAGACCGTCAGGAGGAGACGGAAAGTCTTTTTGACCCGGGCGACGTTTCCGGCGCCGTAGTTGTAGCTTAAGATGGGCTGGGCTCCCAGAGAGACGCCCTGCATGGGGAGAAGGGCGAACTGCATGACGCTATAAAGGATGGTCATGGCGCCCACGGCGATGTCCCCGCCGTATTTCAAAAGGGAGGAGTTGAAGCAGACGGTGATGATGCTCTCGCTGGCCTGCATGATGAAGGTGGCAAGCCCCAGAGCAATGCAGGGGAGGAGCAGCTTCGGGGAGGGGGAGAGACAGCCTTTTCTCAGCTTCAGAATGGTCTTTTTGCCCATGAGGAAGCAGATCACCCAGACGCAGGAGATGCCCTGAGAGAGGATGGTGGCGAGGGCGGCTCCCTTGACGCCCATGTTGAAGGCAAAGATGAAGAGAGGGTCAAGGACAATGTTGACGACGGCGCCGATGAGGACGGTGACCATGCTGAAGGTAGCAAAGCCCTGAGCGGTAATGAAGGCGTTGAGTCCTAAGGTCAGCTGGACGAAGACGGTGCCGATGGCGTAGATGTTCATATAGCTGGCGGCGAAATCGATGGTGTTTTCGCTGGCGCCGAAAAGTAAGAGAAGGTCCCGCCCCCAGATGAGAAGGACGGCAGTGAGGACGGCGGAGATAAGGATCTGCATGGTGAAGCAGCCGCCTAAGATCCGCTGGGCGGTCTCGTGGTCGCCTTTTCCCATGGCGATGGAGGCTCTGGGAGCTCCACCGGAGCTGACAAAGGCGGCGAAGGCGGAAACGATGAGGATCAGGGGCATACAGACGCCTAAGCCCGTCAGGGCCAAGCTGCCGGTTTCCGGGATATGGCCGATGTAGATGCGGTCCACAATGTTATAGAGCATATTGACGATCTGGGCGATGACGGAGGGAATGGCCAGCTTTAAGAGCAGCTTTCCCACAGGCTGGGTGCCGAGGAAGGTTTTATCGGGGTTCATGGCGGTTCTCCTTGAAGTCTTTCAACAAAAATTTTCCGGCACCGGCCGGGGATATACAACTTTTCATTTTAGCAGATTTCCGGACGTTTGGCAAGGCGGAAGGAGGAGAAATCCGGTTTTTGGAGGAAAAGGGGGGCGAAAAACTGTGGGATCCAAAGAAGAATTCCGTATCAGTCGGAGCGGTTATTTGATCTTTACCCGCTTTGCCTTATACATCCGGCAGCTGTGAGGCTCTATGGCAGGCAGGAAGTAATCCCGCTTAACGCCCGGATTCTCCCCGGTGAACACGTCGGTCAGCTCCAAGCCGCAGCCGCTCTCATAAGGAATCCCGAGATCCGCAAAAGAAGCGCTGCAACGGTACTCGTGACCGGCTTCGCTCAAATTGAAGTAAGCCAATACAAATTCATTGTTGGACAGATGCCGGATGAAGAAATACGGATCCTCACCGGATTTTCCGGCCAGATAAGGCGGACGGCACTCCTCGTCCTGATCGATGGCGATCAGCGCTTTGCTGGTCTCGTTGACCGTGCGAAGGTCGCAGCCCATCATCAGTGGCACGCCAAAGAGGCACCACAAAGCAAAGTGCGTCCGGTATTCCATAAAACCGGCATTTTCTTTTCTTCTTTGCTTTTTTTCTGCAACATTTTGAAAAACGCAGGCCATGCCTGTGCGGTCCTTCCTTTCGGCTGCTCTGGGGGGAAGGGAGACTTTACGGAAAATTTCTTGAAATCGGGGAGAAAAAATGCTACAATATATTTTTAGGTCATATCCTGCAATTTTCTGACAGACGGAGGCCGGCAGTATGTTATTTACCAAGTGGATCCTTCCGGAAGGAAATCCGAAAAACAGCGCCCTGATCCGGCGGGAGTACGGAGTCCCGGCCATGGTGGCGGATATTCTTGCGGCCAGAGGGCTTTCCGCAGCGGCAACGTCGGAGCTTTTAGAAGAGGAGATCGGGCTGGAGGATCCGTTCCTGCTGCCGGATATGCAGGAAGCGGTGAAGCGCATTGAAGAAGCGCTGGATGAAAACCAGCGGATCACGGTTTACGGGGATTACGACTGCGACGGGGTCACGTCGACGGTGATCTTATACAGCTATCTCCAGTCCATGGGGGCCGACGTTACCTGGTATATTCCGGAGCGGCTGGACGAAGGGTACGGATTGAACGCCGGGGCTCTGGAGGAGATCGCCGGATGGGGGACCAAGCTCCTCATTACGGTGGACAACGGCATTTCCGCTTTAAAAGAGGTGGAGCTGGCGGGGGAGCTGGGAATGGACGTGGTGATTACCGACCACCATCAGGTCGGCGGCGACCTGCCGGCTGCAGCGGCAGTGGTGAATCCCCATCGCCGGGATTATCGGGGCAGCTTTCCGGATCTGTGCGGCGCCGGGGTGGCGCTGAAGCTGGTGGCGGCCATGGAAGGCGGCGAATACGAGCAGGTCATGGAGTCCTTCGGGGCCTTTGCCGCCATCGGGACGGTGGGGGATGTGGTGCCCCTGACCGGGGAGAACCGGTATCTGGTGAAAAAGGGCTTGGAGCTTTTGGAGTATAACGAAAATCTGGGGCTGCAGGCGCTTTTGGAAGTGACCGGCATGAAGGGAAAACCGGTCACTTCCCAGAAGGTGGCCTTCGGGCTGGCGCCCCGGATCAATGCGGCAGGGCGGATGGGCAGCGCGAAGCTGGCCGTGCAGCTCTTTTTGAGCGAGGATCCGGAGGAGGCCGCCCAGCTGGCGGAGGAGCTGAACGGGATGAACGCCCGTCGGCAGGAGGAAGAGGAGATCATCCTCGCTAAGGTGGAGGAAGCCATTGCCGCCCATCCGGAGAAAAAGCTTGATCGGGTCATGGTCGTTGCGGCAGAGGGGCTCAACCACGGGGTGGTGGGGATCGTTTCCGCCAAGGTCCTGGGGCTTTACGGAAAGCCCAACATCATCCTTTCCGTCGACGGGGACACGGCCACCGGCTCCGCCCGGAG
>OLGA01003433.1_pt1 | contig 10159 bp, 7 predicted proteins | sample 1604881 | NCBI WGS metagenome assembly OLGA01 (sample SAMEA3888896, study PRJEB22519) | human gut metagenome | biome: human gut; feature: human-associated habitat; material: faeces | place: Denmark | collected 2009
AATCGTGATTGTTCTGCCTGCAGTCAAGTCAGCTTCAGGAATATAGAATGTGGCAGCGACCAATTGCGATGCCCCTAAGTAAACGTCTTCAATGTAGCTACTATAATAATAATTTGGCATATATTTCATTGCGGATGCAGTTGAAGAAAAGTGGTCAGAGCTATATGTGTTCTTTCCGTTGATTGTCAGCTTTCTATACTTACTGTCGATTTTCAGGTTTTCATCCGTTGCAATGAAATTGTAAAAAAGATATACCAGTTTTAATGGTCCACCATCCTTGTCGATATAAGAGTTGTCAACGCACATAGCAACAATATCCATATGTTCTGTTTGCTTAATAATTTCTGGCGTCGGCTCAGGTGTGGCCGTCGGCTCAGGTGTGGCCGTCGGCTCAGGCGTAGCTGTTAGATTCGGCTCCTTCGCGCCGCTTCCGCAGCCTGCCATTCCCATCACCATCACAAGGACAAGAAACATACTGATTACCTTTTTCATTGTTAGCTCCTTATTCTTTATCTTTTTGTTTTTCCTCTGGTTTCTTACTGTTTCCATTCCTTCATCGGCTATTCAATCAGGACAAGCCGGGGAAGCATTATCAAACGCTCACATGAATTTTTCCTCGTGGTATTCTTCGCAGAAATCACATCGTATTTTCCCCATGCCATTCTCCTCATTTTTGAGAACAAAAAAGTGCGTAGCCGCAATAAAGCAACTACGCACGAAAAACGCAGAGCCTCATTTGCTGCTACACAAACATACTGAAGCAAACCAAAAGGATGCCAATATGGAGGGTGCGTTTTTACCAGAGGGTAAAACGCATCCTTGGCTCATTTCAGTATTGTGTTTGTGTAGCGCTATTATGATAGCACACTCATGCGCAGAAAACAACCGTTTTCCGCGCCTCAGGATATCAAACGATGGTGGAACATAAAAACCTCCTGTTTATTGTCTGATAAAACAATAAACAGGAGGTTTTTATTAGAACGCTTTATCAGCGAGCTTACGATCCCTTGAAAAGCTTACATTTTCCCCTGCTTGCGCCGAAGGGAGAGGCAGTCGGCGATCATGGCGATAAACTCCGAATTGGTCGGTTTGCCCTTAATGCCGGAAACGGTATAGCCAAAAAACTTTTGCAGCGTCTCCACATCACCGCGGTCCCACGCGACCTCGATTGCGTGGCGGATGGCACGCTCTACGCGGCTCGGCGTCGTGGAAAACTTCTTCGCGACCTCCGGATAGAGCACCTTCGTCACGGCGTTGATGGCGTCCATGTCGTTGATCGTGAGGATGATCGCCTCGCGCAGATACTGATACCCCTTAATATGCGCCGGAACGCCGATCTCGTGGATGATGTCGGTAACGACGCTCTCGAGCGAGGCGTTGTCCGCCTTCGCCTCCGGCGCGATCGCCGCGGAACTTCTTGTTCCGGTGACGGACAGCGGCTTTTTGCCTGTCTGCGCGCACTGCCGCAGACGCTGTATCAGCTCCGGCGTGTCGCACGGCTTGGAGAGGAAGTATGCCGCGCCGAGCTCCGCGCACTCGGCAACGACATGTGCGTTGACGAACCCGGTAAGTACGACCACCGGCGGCGCGGAGTCCTTCTCGGCGAGCTTGCGCAGCACGCCCAGTCCGTCCAGCCGCGGCTGCACCAGCTCCAGCAGCACAACGTCCGGGTGCAGCGCTTCGATCTTGGCAAGCGCATCCGACCCGTCGGAGGATGTCCCCGCCGCTTCCATATCCCCCTCCTGTGAAAGCAGGCTCTTCATCAACAGCTGAAAATCCTCGTTCGGGTCGGCGATCAGCACGCGTATCTTGGTTTCCATAATATTGCCTCCATAATTATGAACTGCAAGCAGTTTGCTGATGTTTTTTTATGCTTGGCTACATTGCTTGACTAATTTAGCACAAAACAGCGGCACGTCGCAGGAAAAACTTGTCGAAACTGTCTTGATATTTGTTCGCCGCCTTCCCGACGATTTCGACAAGTGGTTGCAATGATTTACATAATATCTTATCAAAATATGCAGTGTCCCGTCGAATCCCATCGCCTGTTTTTCGCCGGTATTCCACTCTGCGCAGTTTCTCCGCCGGAAATTCCGTGTCTTTCGCCGCGTTGGTCCCGAACCGGGCGCGGGATCTTCTTCCGGGAAGGCACGCCGGATCGTGCTATATGAGAAAAAACCGGCCGGCGGCGTGGCTCTTCAAACGCTTTCCGATGGAGGGTTTTCCCATGGACGGCTGCCGGAAAAACAAAATGGCGTCGCTCCGCACAGCAAAACGCATACAATGATGCAAGGCCCGCACCGAAACGGTGCGGGCCTTTTTTACGCCGTGCAGTTACCGACGTATCAGTTCGTAGATATAGATCTTTGATTTTGGATCGTATCCGTAGCAGTAAAAGCTGCTGCCGGCCGTTGTGAGAATATAATTCCCCACGACACCGGCCACATCGCCTTTGTGCGGCAGCTTCGCAACGATCTTCAGCGTCGCCGGCTCCACCACATAGATCCGGTGCTCCCCGAGGATGAGCAGCTCACCCGTCGGGAGAAACGCCTCCGGATACGCCCCCGCCGGGAGTGCCATAGTCCTTCCGCGGTACTCCGGCGGACATTCCCCGGAAAAGGTCACTCGAACCGGCGTTCCGCATTGCAGGACGAACCGCGTATCGGGACAGCGCGGTATGCGTCCCTGCGCAAAGGTCTCCCAGTCGGAAGGTTCCAGCGCGCCGTGCGCAAAATGCACCGGCGTCAGAATGCGATGCCGCTCGTCCTCGTCCGGATCACCGGCGTAGCCGTGCAGAAAGAAGTGCGGTTTGACCGTGATACGCTCGTCCTGAAATCTATAGAAAAACAGTTTTCCCGGATACTCGGCCGCAAGCCGCAGCGCCATCGGGGCGCTTTTGCCGGTCAGAAGCTTTTCCTCTTCGCGGTACGCGCGGTACAGGCGCTCGCTCCGCTCGCGGCAGAGTGCCTCCGGCTCATCCAGCATTTCCGGAACGAACGTAAGACAGACGCCAAAATACTCCTCCAGCAGCGCGATCTTGCGTTCCGTATCCGCGCAGCTGAGGCTATCGGAGAGGCGCCGTTTTCCCCCGCTTTCGTACCCGACGAGCGCCGGAATGCCGTACAGTCCTTTGTTCGCGGAAAATTCATCGTCCGAGTACTTTGCCGCGACCTTCCCGCCGCGGAAAAACACGAACCATATCGCCTCGCTGTCAAATACGTTGAAATACAGGACCGGCGCATCCGTCGCGCGGGAAATGCGCCGCACGGCCTCGTACGTCCGTTCCGGGTCCGTCTCGGAAAAGTCGTTCACACAGGTGAGCCACCCCGCAGAAAATGAGCGAAAGGGAAGCTCCGCATCCTCCGGAGCCGCCGTTCCGAAAACATGAATGCCGGTCAGAGACATGCCCATAGCCGCACCGCCTTTTTCTTTTATCCTATCATAAAAGGTTGCGCGTGCAAAGGAAAAAGACGGTCCGCAGACCGTCTTTTTCCTTACGAAGCCGCTTCGAGCATATTCTCCATGGAGATGCCGTATCCTTTGGTGGGGTCGTTCACGAGCACATGCGTGACCGCGCCGACGATCTTTCCGTTTTGCAGGATGGGTGAGCCGCTCATCCCCTGCACGATGCCGCCGGTCACGGCGAGAAGATCGCCGTCCGTGATCGTGAGCGTGAGCTTCCCGCCGTCGCCGCTGCGCGCGATGCGCGTGATCACGGCGTCATACGACCGTACGCCGCCGGTACTGACGGTGGAGAGGATCGTCGCCTCGCCGAGACGGATCTCGCTCTCCGCGGCGACCGGCATGGCCGGAAGCGTGCCGAGCGGCGTCCGGCTCGTGCCGAAAATGCCGCGGACCGTGTTCTCCTCGATCGAGCCGATCGGCGAGTCGCTGCTCGCGCCGCCGCACAGCTCTCCCGGCGCGCCGCGCTCGCCCATAACGACGCCGGTGACGTCCGCCCGGTAGATCTCCCCGCCGGAGGCGCTCATCAGCTCGCCGGTCTCCGGCAGACCGACGCCGTGGCCGAGCGCGCCGTACTCCCCGGTAGCGGGATCGTAAAATGTCACGGTACCGAGCCCGCGCACCGCGTCGCGCAGCCAGAGCCCGATCTGATACGTTCCTCCGCTGCCGAGCTTCGGCGTAACGGCAAATGTTTTCGTCTCGCCGCCGCGCTCGACGGAGAGCGTCACGCCCTCGCCAGAAAAGGCCGCCGCGCGGCGCAGAAAGTCCTCGGCGCCCGTCACGCGCTCACCGTTTACCGCAACGATCTTATCGCCCGCCTGCACGCCCGCTTCTCCCGCCGGACAGCACGCGCCGCCCTCCGAGGCGATATCCGCGAGCGCGGACACCACCACGCCGTCGCACCGCAGCGATATCGCCACCGCCTCGCCGACCGGCACGAGCGCGTCGCCCGGCTCCGCGGCGAGCGCCGCGCTCGTCAGCGCCAGCAGCGCGGCAAGCAGGGCGAATACATATTTTATCTTTCTCATAGGACTGCCACCCTTATCCTTCCCATGCTTTTGCATGTTTCGCGCCGCAAGCAGCTTCTTTGCGGCGGCCTATTCAGTATGTCTGTCGAGAAGGAAAAGAACCGCGAAAAATTTGTCCTCTGTTTCCATCGACTGTTTCACATTTTCTGTTTTTACTATGGTATCCTTCCGTTTTTCTCTCATGCCTGCCAAAATTTTTTCATCGTGAGGAAATGTCATGCAGATTTTGAAAACCGGCTCCACCGGCGCGGAGGTCGCGCTTTTGCAGCTGTCGCTCCGCCGCGCACAGTACGGCGCTCCCGCGCCCGACGGCGTTTTCGGCGGGGCGACGAAAAGCGCTTTGCAGGCCTTCCAGCGCTCGCACGGCCTGACGCCGGACGGCATATTCGGCGCGGAGACCAAGCGCGCGCTCGCGCCATGGCTTCGCGGGTACGCCGTGCACACGGTGCGGCCCGGCGACACGCTCTTCTCGCTCGCCGAGCGGTACGACGCCTCGCTCGGCGCGATCGAAACGGCAAACCCGGCACTCGACCCGTTCGCGCTGCGGCCCGGGCAGCGGATCACCGTACCGCTGCCGTTTTCCGTCGTGCCGACGGATATCCCGTGGTGCAGCGCGCTCATGGACTGCGCCGTAGACGGACTGACGCACCGGTATCCGCAGCTTCGTGCCGAGAGCATCGGGCGCAGCGCCCTCTCCCGCCCGATCTGGGCTCTCACGGCAGGCGACGGGCTGCGCCGCGTGCTCTACAGCGCCGCGCACCACGCGAACGAGTGGATCACAACGCCGCTTTTAATGAAATATCTTGAAACGCTGCTCCGCGCGGCCGCCGCGGGCGAGACCGTGTTTGGCTACCCGGCGGAGGACATCCTCTTCCGCGCCGCACTCACGCTCGTGCCGCTCGTCGATCCGGACGGTGTCGATCTCGTGACAGGCGCGCTGCCGGAGAGCGAAGCGAAGGAGCAGACCGCAGCCATCGCCGCGGAGTTCCCCGCCATCCCTTACCCGGACGGCTGGAAGGCGAATATCGCAGGCGTCGATCTCAATCTGCAATACCCCGCCGGGTGGGACACCGCCCGCGCGATCAAGTTCGCGCAGGGCTACGACCGCCCTGCACCGCGCGACTTTGTCGGCGAAGCGCCGCTCACGGCGCCGGAGGCCGCCGCGCTTGCCGCCTTTACCGAAGCGCTCGACCCTGCGCTCGTGCTGGCGTACCACACGCAGGGCAATGTCATCTACTGGAAGTACTTAAATTTTGAGCCGGAGGGCAGCCGCGCGCTCGCCGAGCGGTTCGCCGCCGTGAGCGGCTATGCCTGCGAGGATACGCCCTACGCCTCCGGCTTTGCCGGATATAAGGACTGGTTCATTCAGAATTTTGACCGCCCCGGCTACACGATCGAGTGCGGCCTCGGCGAAAACCCGCTCCCGCTCTCGCAGTTTGAAAGCATCTGGAGCGCCAACCTAGGTATCCTCACCCTCGCCGCGCTGGGGATTTGAGCAACGTATACTAAAATAGTTATCCGTGGGAAAAGATACCAGAGAATGTTTCAGCAAAAAGATGATAATAGAACGAGATAAAAAGAATAAAGTTAAGCAAGAGGGGCAGCCAGTTGTAAAATACCGGCTGCCCCTCTTTGTTTGATTAGAGCATCTTTAGCCCTGCCTGCAAACTATTTTGCGTAGATAACATCTTTGTCCATAATTTGAAGCGCTTCCTGCTCCAAAAGATAGGCTTGATATCGCTTTTCATTTGCCTCTAATGCAAGGTCGTTTATTTTTTTCTGCACCTCATGGTTTTTAAGCAACGGGATCGGCAATCGATTTATATGTTCCTTTTCAATATGTCGCACAACCGAACCATACGCAAATGAGTTAATCAACTTAGCAGCATATTCCGATTGGAGCCATATAAAAGCATATCCACTGATGGTTTCCACAGGGACGAACCTAATAATGTCATGAGTCATAGCCCACTTATCCCAATGCTTAGGAACCATCGCAATTTTCCCGATGGTTCCACTACATGTTACCAAAATCATTCCAGCATGTATTGTAAGTTCATCCTTTATCTTCTTGTCATGTTGTGAAAATGAAAGATACTTTTTATCCGAAGGATCCAACTCACCAATACTTCGTCCGCCGAAAAATGGCACTCCATACCCCTCGTCAACATATACTCGCTTGAAGCGTCCCGGCAGGATAACTTCTCGGCTGATGCGAGGATCGCCAATCGTTGTCACTTCTTCGGCGTGTTGCCTCAAATGCTCAGTAATAGCGTCAACAATCGGCACGTGGTAGGAAGCATCAAGGCGGCCTGCCAAGTCGCTTAGTTTGACACTATGAGCACCTACTGTAGACGGCTCTTTTTCAAGTTCATACACAGGAGGTAGACGCAAGTTTTCTGTTAACAACTGTGTAGCTTCATCTATCATACGATTAGATTCGTCTCGTAACGCATATGAGTGAGCAATTAAACCATGAATTTGCTTGCGAATCGTAATAGGCGCATTAGGAATTTGTATTTCTGCCAAATGGCTTGGCTCAATGTGTGTGATAACTGATCCATATCCGTTTGTTCGGAGAATTAGATTGCCGATTTTCGACTTCAAAAAGGTGTAAACATATCCCAAATCATATTCGTTATTGAATGTTATGCGGATAACATCATCAGAAAAAATACAACCATTTAATGTCTCCGATACATAGGAGATACTACCGATTGTTCCGCTCCGTGTCAGCAGCAGAGAACCCTTCTTTAATCGTAATTCATCTTTGCTGCAGTCTGCCAGTCTGGATATGTACTTGTCTGGAACAGGATAAACATCTGTCATCTGCGACGGAAGATAAAACCCCTCACCATACTGCTTCTCACAGTAAACCCTTTTTAATCGACTTCTCTGCATCCACCCCGGGTAATAAGCAGTTTTGATTAATCCACCCTCGCCAAAAAGAGAAATCGCTTTATACTTTCCAGTAGAAATCTTTTCTCTAACCTGTTTTGCTTCCACATCAAAGGCCTTTGCTTCCAGCCTTTTTCCACGGGCAACAACGTCCGAAAGCGCAACGGTACACCACTTGACCGGGCTCTCGTTGACAACGACTTCCGGTTCAATGCTGTTTTTCTCTTTGAACGCGAGATTTGAAGTTACCATCCCAATCCCTCCTGCTTTTTCCACTCAGCGAATATCGCCGGGACATCGGGAGTCTGATCATCCTCAACTTTTACCTTTTGCTCATGTGACACGGTGCGCTGTCCATCCCCTGTCTCTCCCAGTACGAGCACGCTATTTGTATCCGGCACAAGGATTTCGTTGCCCTCCTTGTCACGCTTGAACAGGGGATTGCCTCGCTTGTCATGCCCGACCTTTTCGACCATCGCCATAAAAATGTTGTAGTCAGCCATTTTGCCGCTCTTTTCTTCCGCATCTCTCTGCTCCTGCGTTTTCTTTTGCAGGAACAAAACAGACGTCTGCGTTCCATTATGGGGTTGAAAAGTATCAACATTCAAATCGATACTCGCAATTATCCTGTGATTCCGAATCATCCATTCACGGATATATCCCAGCCCCGGAGAACCAAGGATCGAGTCTGGAAGCACAATACCCATGCGTCCACCCGGAGCAAGGAATTGCGTGCAACGCTCAATAAAAAGTATTTCCGGTGGTACCGAAGACTGCAAACGCGAAGTCATCTCCCACACACCCGTTTTCTTGTCACACTCCCATATGTGCGCAAGTTCAAATTGTTCAAGGACATTCCTATCTTTAATCGGTATCTTGCTTCCGAACGGCGGGTTCGTGACAATGACATTGAAATAACCAATCGAATTGTGATTCCGAAGCGCATTTTTGTTTATGCCAAGGGCTTCAGCAAGACGCGAACGAAAGTCCTCCGACCACTCATGAGGAGGAAGCAGGGAATTTGTTTGCAGGATGTTTCCGCTGCCATCATTATTCATGACCATATTCATCTTTGTGGCCTTTACCAAGTCGGGATTAATGTCAAAGCCGAAATAATTGGAAGCGGCCATTTCCGAGATTCTATCTTGAAATGCCCGAAGTGTATCCGAATCCCAATTTTCCCGCTTGATACCAAGAGAAGTTGAAAACTCCCGCTCAAGTTGGTCAATCACATGCGTCATGGCCATAACGAGGAATCCGCCCGTGCCGCAGGAACTATCCAAAACTCGTTCATCGACTTGCGGATTAATCATTTCAACGACCATCTTCATAACATTCCGCGGCGTGAAAAACTCACCGCGATCGCCACGGAGATTTGCGCCCACGATTTCCTCATAGGCTTTGCCTTTGATATCGATCTTGGTATTTAGCAAGCTATAGCGCTGCAATTCGCTTACAACATACGCAAGGCTGCGCGGGCTCAGTTTAATTTCATCGTTTGCATCAAAAATTTTCCCATGCCGGGCTTTGACACGCTGAAAGATTTTGCCGATTCTCTTTTGAACAGTCAGCTGCCCGTCCGGGTTGGAGCGCTCTTCTGACGTCGTATAAAACTCAAGAGGCTTTGGAATATTTCGTTCGTCCTCAATTTTACAGAAAATTACTTTTAGAAGTTCAAAAAATGCCGGCTGTTTCTGGAACCCGTCATTCACATAAATGTGATTATGGCAAGTCTTGAAAACAAATAAAAGGTTGTCGTCATAAGCGTTTTTCAGGCTCGCTCTGCTGGGACGGTTGACCTCATCCAAATTGCCGTCCGCCGATGGAATGTCATTGTATTCCATAAAGGTAATATTACCGGCAACATCAATGGCTTTGCGGAAAACATACTTCTGGATACTGTTAGTCCACATACCCCACTCACAGTTCGGACAGACAGACATATAGGATTTCAGCTGTGCTATGCCGTCTTTAGCATTGCGAGCATCGACTGTTTCTTTCTTACATTCAATGATTAGCTTAATTGTTCCTTGAGTTTGGTCTGCTCCTTTTTCCCAGATTACAATGTCCGCGCGAGGTTTATTTGATCCCACCTGTAGCGTGTATTCGATCTTAATTTGAGACGGTAAATACTTGTGTTCATTTACCAGACGCTTTTCAATAGTTTGCCGAACATATTCCTCTGGCGTATCATTACGGAATTTACCGTCAATATAGTCGCATATTTTCCCATCCGGAATTACGATAATTTTCGTGTCAGCCATTTTGCTTGCCTCCCAGTATTTGCGTAATCATTTCTTTGTACTTTTCGCCGTCAGCCAGATAAGCCTCAGCCGCTTCATTAAAGAAATCCACCAGCTTACGATCTTCTAAAGCTAATGTTCCCTTTAGCTTGCTGTGCAGAGCAGGGGTTAACCGAACCTGTACCTGTTTTGTTTTTTCGTCCAAGAACGGCATTCCTCCTTTGCAAAAATGATATCATTATATCAAGATATAATGATATCATTTTATAAGAAAAAGTCAAGCACAACGGCTACTATAAAAAGCAGCAGATGAAACATGCAAAGCCTATGACAAGCGAAGTCTGTGCATAAAGCAAAACACGGTGCAGTCCCATTTTAAGGCCTGCACCGTATCCTGCATAAAATATCTTCGTTGTGATCCCATATTGAGCAGCAGCGGGATCATTTTATATATTCAGTTCCTCAGCGAGTGGAGCGGGGCGGGGATGCGGCCGCCGCGGGCGATGAATTCCGCGCTCGACGCCGCGT
>OLGA01003437.1_pt1 | contig 10152 bp, 8 predicted proteins | sample 1604881 | NCBI WGS metagenome assembly OLGA01 (sample SAMEA3888896, study PRJEB22519) | human gut metagenome | biome: human gut; feature: human-associated habitat; material: faeces | place: Denmark | collected 2009
GCCATTGGGGAAGTTCCTATTGTGGTTGGACTTTTAAAGGGAAGTGTTCCTTTTATGTCTGAATTGATGAAGTACTTTACTTTTCCTTGTGAATTGGAATTCATGAAGGTTAGTTCTTATGATGGAACTGAATCCATTGGGGATGTTCGTATTGATTTGGATATGATGACTTCCGCAAAAAATAAATATATTTTACTAGTCGAAGACATTGTGGATACGGGACGTACTTTGGTAGAAGTTACCAAGATGTTTAAGAACAAAAAAGCCAAAGATGTAAAAATCGTTTCTTTATTAGATAAACCAGATCGTCGTACATGTGATATTGAAGCTGATTATGTTGGTTTTGAAGTTCCAAATGAATTCGTAGTTGGATTTGGTTTAGACTACAATCAAAAATATCGTAATTTACCATATATTGGTGTATTAAAACCAGAAATCTATGAATAAGGAGGATTAAAGAATGAAAAGAAATTGGCTAAATCTTTTGCCAACGATTTTCGTCATTAGTATTATTCTTTCTTTGATTGCGTATAGTGCACAAGGAAATACGGTCCAAATGGATTACACGCGTTTTGAAAAAGTTGCCAAGACGGCAAAATTTCAAGATTCGACGATGGATATTGATGATACGGTCATCAAAGTACATGGAACCTATACCGATAAAAAACACGATTCGAGTGTAAGCTATAGTGTCATCGTACCAAATACTGATGAAAATATTGATTGGTTAAAAAAGACATTATCCAAAGACCAAGGCAAGATCACGGTAAGTGATCCAAACTCTGGGGCAATTTGGATGAACTTGCTTGCCCAAATTTTACCGTTTTTAATTGTAGCGGTTTTCTTCTATTACATGTTTTCCCGTATGGGTGGTGGCGGTTCGACCAACAAGGCTTTCGAATTTGCCAAGAACCGTGCCCGTATTGAAAAAGATGTAAAAGTTCGCTTTAAGGATATTGCGGGCTGTGACGAAGAAAAAGAAGAAGTAGCGGAAATTATTGACTACTTGCGTTCACCGAAAAAGTTTACCGATATGGGTGCCCATATTCCGAAGGGTGTCTTAATGGTTGGTCCTCCTGGAACAGGTAAAACCTTACTGGCTAAAGCGGTAGCGGGAGAGGCAAATGTACCATTCTTCTCGATTTCGGGTTCCGATTTCGTAGAAATGTTTGTCGGTACTGGTGCTAGCCGTGTCCGTGATATGTTTAAAGATGCGCAAAAAGCTGCACCTTGTATTATCTTTATTGATGAAATCGATGCCGTTGGTCGTCAACGTGGTGCCGGAATGGGCGGCGGAAACGATGAACGTGAACAAACCTTAAACCAGATGTTGGTTGAAATGGATGGTATGAATGACAATGGTGGTATTGTTGTCATTGCCGCAACCAACCGTCCGGATGTCTTAGACCCTGCTTTATTGCGTAGTGGTCGTTTCGATCGTCGTATTACGGTTACTTTACCAGACATTAAGGGTCGTGAAGAAATCTTAAAAGTGCATGCGCGCAATAAGAAGTTAGCCAGTGATGTTTCTTTGCATAACTTGGCTCAAAGAACGCCTGGTTTCTCAGGTGCGGATTTGGCCAATGTCTTAAATGAAGGAGCTATCTTAGCGGTTCGTAATAAAGAAGCAAAAGTAACAATGGAAGACCTGGATGAAGCCATCGACCGTGTCATGATGGGTCCAGCGAAAAAATCCAAGAAATACAATGAGATGGATAAGCGTCTGGTTTCTTACCATGAAGCGGGCCATGCCGTAATTGGTTTGAAGTTGGAAGATGCTGAAAAAGTGCAAAAAGTTACGATTATTCCACGTGGTGAAGCGGGTGGTTATAACTTGATGACACCAAAAGGAGAGAAGTATTTCCATCGCAAGAGTGAATTGTTGGCGCAGATTACCGGTTTACTAGGTGGCCGTACAGCCGAAGACTTAGTCTTTGGCGAAGTGAGTGCCGGTGCCATCAATGATATTGAACAGTTAACGAAGTTAGCGAAGAATATGGTTCGGGTGTATGGTATGTCTAGTTTAGGACCTATCCAATATGCCGATCCGCAAGGCAATGTATTCTTAGGCCGTGATTATACCCAGGGTGGAAGTTATTCCGAAGGGGTTGCCGGCGAAATTGATAAAGAAGTTCGTAAAATCGTTAATCAATGTGAACAAGAATGTCGTCGGATTTTAACCGAAAACCGGGACTTGTTGGATCTGATTGCGGAAAACTTATACGAACATGAAACATTGACGAATGAAGAAATCATGAATTTGATGAACTATGGTCAATTAAAAGATCCAAATCAAGTTGTAGAAGAAGCGGAAAAACCAAAAGAAGAAGTTGTTCTGCCGCCAACACCAGATCAAGAAGCGAAAGGTATTGATCAAAAAGATTTGGATGATGCGTTTAAAGAATTAACGAAACGAAAAGACTAAATAAGAAGTCCCATGTATTGATGGGACTTTTTCTCCATAAAAATAGAGGTGAAGAAAATGAAAGATCAATTAACAAAAGCCCTTGTATGTGAAGGAAGGGTACGTTTATATTTGGTACGCACAACGGATTTAGTCCAAGAAGCCAGAGACCGATTTGATTGTTATCCATGTGCGGCTGCGGCATTAGGTAGAACTTTATCGGTTGGTACGATGATGGGTTCGATGTTAAAAAGTAAACAGGAAATGTTGACGATTACCATTAATGGAGGTGGTCCTTTAGGAACCATTATGGTGGATGCCTATGCGGATGGTTCGGTGCGTGGCTTTGTATCCAATCCCCATGTACCAACAAAAACGCGTGAAGATGGACATTTAGATGTGGCGGATGTCGTTGGAAAAGAAGGAACTTTAACGGTAACCAAAGATTTACATATGGCGGAAAACTGGACAGGAACCGTTGATTTACAGTCCGGAGAAATCGGGGATGATTTTGCCTATTACTTTACTTTGAGTGAACAGACCCCAACCGCAGTCTCTGTAGGGGTACTGGTTGGTCCAGATCAGAATATTCTTGCCAGTGGGGCAATGATTATCCAAATGTTACCGGATGCAACGGATACAGATATTTCGATTTGTGAACATGTCTTAGAAGGTTTAAAACCTATGTCGACTTTGATTCAAGAATACGATGATACCAATTTAGAAGAATTGGCGCGTGATATGTTTGAAGGAGTCCATATTCTAAGTACCGAACCGGTATCTTTCTCTTGTCCTTGTTCAAAGGAAAGAATGGAACGAGCTTTGGCAACAATTGCGGATGCTGACCTAAAGGCGATGATTGAAGAAGATCATGGAGCTGAAGTGACATGTAATTTCTGTAACGAACATTATCAATTTAGCGAAGCAGAATTAAAGGCTATTTTGGAGCATAAACATGACTTCCAAGCTTAAAATTGGAAATGTTGAATGTCCGAATAATGTAGTGATTGCGCCAATGGCAGGGATTTCCAATATTGCCTTTCGCCAGATTTCTAAAGAGCTGGGTGCTGGTCTTGTCTGCAATGAAATGGTCAGTGATAAAGCTTTGTTCTATGGTTCGAAGAAGACCGAAGCAATGTGTATTTCCCGTGCGGATGAACATCCTTTGAGTTTTCAGATCTTTGGACATGATATCGAATCGGTGGTGTATGCAGGAAAGTATTTGGATACGCAAACGGATTGTGACATCATTGATTTTAATATGGGTTGTCCGGTTAATAAGGTGATTAAAGCGAAAGCGGGTTCCTATTTGATGAAAGATGTGGCGTATGCCAAAGATTTGATTGCCCATTTAGTACAGGCGGTAAATAAACCAGTAACGGTTAAGATGCGTTTGGGTTTTGATGCCCAACATATCAATTGTGTGGAAATGGCACAAGCGATGGAAGAAGTTGGGGTGCAGGCAATTGCGGTACATGGGCGTACACGCACGCAGATGTATGAAGGTAAAGCCGATTGGTCTTATATTAAAAAGGTCAAAGAAGCGGTTTCGATTCCAGTCGTTGGCAATGGCGATGTGCGCAGTGTTGAAGATTATTTTGCGATACAGGAACAAACGGGTTGTGATGGTGTTATGTTAGGACGTGGTATTGTCGGAAATCCTTTCTTGATAGCGGACTGTGTTCAAGGTCATGTTGGTAAACACAGCATCGAAGAGCGTATGGAAATGTGTTCTCGGCATGCGACTTTATTAGCGGAATATAAAGGGGAAACTGTAGCGATTCGTGAGATGCGGGGACTGGCTAGCTGGTATTTTAAAGGCTTAGCGAACAGTCATGCTTTTAAGAATGCGTGTAGTTCTATTCAGACTTTAGAGGATCTGCAGAAAATCTTAGCGGAATTTAAAAAACAGAACATGGAAAGTGCATAGACTTTCGGTGTTCTGTTTTTTTACTTTATGTAATTTAGCAGGAATTCACTAGCGCCAATGATGATATACCTTTGGTTATCTACCATGGCTTTGTAGGGCTTATTAACGACTAATATTTTTTGGATTTGATCGTTTAATTTGATAAATGGTCGAATTTCTCTGTCTTTTGTTTCCGAGTTTGAAACATCGGTTGATATTTGTATGTAGAATTTTCGTTCATTTTTTTGGGCAAAGAAGTCAATTTCATTGGTTTTTCGAATGGATTTTCCAGTTTTGTTTTTTTCGATTGTATCAAAGGTTCTAACGTTTACCGTGTATCCATTGTATATGAGTTCGTTATAGACAATATTCTCTAATAACTGTCTTTCGTCTGGATACGCAAAATTGAGTTGTGCATTTCTTAAACCGGTATCTACAAAATAATATTTTCTTAAAGCGCCGATTTTTTTTTGCCGCGAATATCATAACGTGTCGCTTCTTGTAGAATAAAAGCATCTTTGAAATAGGTTGTTTCAAATAATCCTTTCAAATATTGTTTCTTTGCATCTTCATCCGATAGCACGGAAGAGGCATTCCTCCATATTGCATATATTCATATAGAGCATCGGTTTTAGACCCTTGTTTGTAATGATAAAATTCTTCGAAGGATAGAGGATATACATGGATTTGGCTGGCCTTATCTCTAAACTTCGTTACTATATCTTTCGATAACATTTTGGAATTAGAGCCAGTGACATAAAGGTCGATATTTTTTTCATGGGAAATCCCTAAAATAACACCGACAAAAGAAATTGTTTCGGTATCTTTTGGCTTTGCTAATTTGATTTTTCCTTCGGTTAATACAGGGTTGATGAGGGTAAAAACACGCTGGATTTCATCGAGAATAACGGTACAATTTTCTTTATCCTTTGTGAGCTTGCGAATATGATTGCCTAATTCAATCGGATTTCTGAGACTCGCATTGATATCTGCGTCCAAATCGATAAAAATGATATTTTTTTTGGACATTGTTTGCGAAAAAGGTGTTGCGTAAATATTTCTTGTAGTAAATAGGATTTACCAGCTCTTCTTGGTCCTGTGATTACTTTGGGGAATCCGTTGTTTTTTACGGATATCAGTTGTTTCAAATACTATGGTCTTTCTATCATTTTAGTCACCTTTTTTGTAGAATTCTACACTTTTTCTGATTAGAATCATATTCTATGACGGGAATTTTACTGTTCATGTTACGAAATATAAGGGCTTTCATTATTTGAAAAAGTGAACTAGTAGTTTATAATGGACGTAGAAATAAGGAGTATTTGGATTATGTTGGATAATAAAGTAAAGGCTTTTTTTGAAGGAAGCGATATCACATCCTATCGATATTTTGGGGCACATGTAAGTAAGAATGGGGTGGATTTTAGAGTATATGCACCGCATGCGAAATCCATTGCCTTAGTTGGTACATTTAACGATTGGGATGGAGAAGCCAATCCGATGAAAAAAGATAAACATGGAATTTGGGAAGCTCATGTAAAGAATGCCAAGTTAGGAGATTCATATAAGTATCGTATTCATCAGGCAACGGATGAAATTGTTGATAAGATGGATCCTTATGCCTTCTATAGTGAATTGCGTCCAAACACGGCAAGTATTGTTGCGGATTTAACTTATAATAAGTGGACCGATGATAAGTGGATGGCCCAACGGAATAAAGGCTTTGATTCACCTGTGAATATTTATGAAATGCATGCGGGTTCTTGGAAGAAGGAAACCGATGATCCACAAGAGTTTGTGAAGTACAAAGATATTGAAAAGGATTTAATTGCGCATTGTAAGAAGCATCACTTTACGCATGTAGAGATGATGCCACTTTGTGAATATCCGTTTGATGGCTCTTGGGGCTATCAATGTACAGGCTATTTTTCTAGCACATCGCGTTATGGAACGAATCAAGAATTGATGCATTTTGTCAATGCCCTGCATAAAGCGGGAATTGGTATTATTATGGACTTTGTGCCAGTGCACTTTGTCAAAGATAATTATGCCTTGGCAAAATTTGATGGTACGCCTTTGTATGAATACACCAAAGATGAAGATGCCCATTCAGAATGGGGAACGTATAATTTCAATTTATGGAAAGAAGAAGTTCGTTCTTTCTTAATGAGTGCAGCGAATTTCTGGATCGATGTCTATCATTTTGATGGTTTGCGAATGGATGCGATTTCGAATGCGATTTTCTGGCAAGGGAATAAGAATAATGGTGTCAATGAAGGGGCTTGCGATTTTATGAAGCGCATGAACTTTGAATTGAATAAAGCCCATGATGGTAAGATCATGTTGATTGCCGAAGATTCTACGGATTTCCCAAATGTCACAAAATCAACCTTAGATAATGGTTTAGGTTTTGATTATAAGTGGGATCTTGGCTGGATGAATGATACCTTGGATTACTGCAAGAAAGATCCAATTTACCGCCAATGGCATCACTATGATGTAACGTTCTCTATGGCGTATTTCTATTCCGAAAAATTTATCAATGTCTTCTCTCATGATGAAGTGGTTCACGGTAAGGCCACGATTGTGGATAAGATGTGGGGAAGTTATGAAGATAAGTTCTCCCAGGCAAGAGCTGTATATACCTATATGTTTACCCATCCTGGTAAGAAGCTAAACTTTATGGGTAATGAAATTGGTCAATTGAGAGAATGGGATGAAACCAAGAGTTGTGACTGGTTCTTATTAGAGTATCCAATGCATGATGCGTTTAATCATATGTTCCAGGATTTAGCCAAATTGTATGTCGAAAATGATGCATTCTGGAAAGATGATTACAATCCTTGTTCTTTTGAATGGGTCAATGCGGATGATACCCAACACAATATGTTCTCGTATTTACGGAAAGGAACGAAAAAGGATTATTTGATTATCTTGAATTTCTCAACGAATCCATATGCCAAACAACAATTTGGGGTTGGCATTAGTGGGGAATATAAAGAAGTCTTGAATACCCAATGGGCGAAATATAATGGAAATCTTCCATCGGATACAGCCCAGAAGTGTCAGGCGGTTCGTCTTTCCCGAAATGGAAAACCATTTATGATTCAGTGTGATGTGCCTAGTTTAGGTGCCACAGTATTTGAAGTAGAGAAGTTGTAGCAATACAACTTCTTTTTTTAGAGGACATAAAAATGGCTTCTACTTGATTCGCATTGAATGAAGTAGAAGCCTTTATATGATAAGTCTATTCATGATTACTCCTTTCTTTTCTTTCTTATTTTTGGCTAAAAGCTTAAGTTCCCATTGGTCTGTACCTTTCCTTTCTTTTAGATATTTCTTATGCCTTTTTCTATTTTCATTATAGCTAAGCCTAGGCAAAATCCCAGCAAACTGGAAAAAGTGGTTCTATATGTGGGATTCTTGTGTATAATTCTTGTATGACACAATATTTTGAATGGGATCCAAGGTTGGATCAGAAGGCAGAAACGTTTACTTTTTCTTTAAATGGCAAAGATTATACGATGCAAAGTAATGCCGGGGTATTCTCAAAAGATAAACTGGATACTGGAACGCGTATTCTATTAGAAACTGTTTTAAAGAATGAAAAGCCATGTCAAAAGGTTTTAGACATGGGCTGTGGCATTGGTCCGGTTGGTGTAGTTTTAGCCAGTGAATGGGATTGTGCTCTAACGATGGTTGATGTGAATCAAAAAGCGATAGAATGTGCCAAAGTAAATATGCGAAATATCCAAAAAGAAGCTACCTTTCTTTGTCAGGATGGGATCAATGTTTGATTGCATCTTATTAAATCCACCGATTCGTACCGGTAAAGCTGTGATCTACCGTTTATTTGATGAATGTATGGCGCATTGTTCGGGTTCTTTATGGATTGTGATTCGTAAACAACATGGCGCAGCTAGTGCCCAAAAGTATTTGGAACAAAACTATGCGGTGAAACGCATGGGAAAAGAGAAGGGTTTTTGGGTCTTCCAGATTCAAAATCGATAAAGAATTTCACACCATTTGGGTGTGATTTTTTTTGAAATACAAAGTTTTCCATATTCTTAACCAAGTAGGCCAAATGACTGGGATTCTTAGATTTGTCCGTTATAATGAAAGTACAAAAAGGAAAGATACTTAGGAAGAAGGTTGAAACCGATGTACAAGTAAATGGCTTATTTATTGAAACATACCGCAATAAATAAGGGAAAAGAAAAGGGTATTTAAAATAAAGATGAGATAGAAGGGAGTAATCATGAATAGATTCATCTCATAACAGGTCCTTGCAGGAAGAAGATGTTGGAGCAAGGACCTTTTACTTTGCGTAAAATTATGCTGCGTTTATGGGCAGTTTTAGATTTTTGAATTTAGATAGGAGGTAAGTAAAATGGCTGCATATAAACCAGCTAAAACTTTAGATGAACAAATTAAATATTTAAAAGAGAATAAAAAGGTTTGTTTTAATATTATCACTGAAAAGCAAGCTAAAGATATATTGTTTAGATATAACTATATTAATGTCATTACGCCGTTCAAACATCACTTTGCAAAACTTTCAAATAAAAATGAGGTTATCAAAGAAAATGGAAATCATGTATATGAAAATGATGTTGAATTTAGTGAATATTATGAACTGTATAAAAGTGAAAGAGAAAAATATCCGACTATTTCAAATAATATCATCTCGTTTGAAACCATATTCAAATCAATTTTTTCCTATAGGATACTAACTATGTATACACTAGAATCAAAAGATGATGTTATTGGCTTTCTAGATGTAGTCAGGATAAGAATACCTAATAATAATCATTATAGTGATGAGCGTATTCATCATATGAACAAACATATTGATGAAATAAAAGACAATATCAATAACTATCATGATGTGTATTGCTTCTTTGATAGAATGTCTTTAGGCCAAACTTTGACGGTATATTGTGGCTTAGAATACAAAGAACAAGATAAAATTTTTAATGATTGTAAAAAAGCTGAAATTGACTTTGGAGTGGATAAAACCCCAGATTTTATATCAAAGTTCTTTACTTTAATAGCAGTTCGTAATTGCGTGATGCATTGTAATAGTTTGGAAATATTGATACGTTTTTATAATCCAAAAACGAAGACTCTTCGTGATAGTACAAATAAGAAAAGATTTACAACTATGATTAAATATTTGAGTAAAGAAAAAGACTATACCGATATGGTATAGTCTTTCTTCCGACCCTAGGTCAATTTACATCTGTATTCTAAATAGCATTTTGCGGATTGTCAATAAAAATATGGCTGCGTATTCTATCAAATTTTATGGTTCTTTACCTTTGTAAAAAAACGAATCCCTGGGATTCGCTTGTGTGTAAGATGGCGGAGACGGTGGGATTCGAACCCACGTGCCGGTTAAGACAACTCGATTTCGAGTCGAGCTCGTTATGACCACTTCGATACGTCTCCTGTGCATTTATTCTAGCATAATTAATAGCGGCTTACCAAAATGAATTGAAATGAAGGGGCAGCTTTGGTATATTTTGCCTATGATGCAGTGGTTGATTTCAAAATTTAAAAAAGAATCCTATACTGAAAATGAGATGCGAAGTTTCGTTGGTCGCATTAGCGGCGTAGTCGCGATTTTTTTTAATCTCTTTTTATTTGCGATAAAGTTTGGGATTGGCTGGATTGTTCATTCAATTTCGATTCAAGCCGATGGAATGAATAACCTAAGTGATGCCGCCAGCAATGTGTTATCGATTGTTTCTTTTCATATTGCTTCAAAGCCAGCGGATAAAGAACACCCGTATGGACACCAGCGTTCGGAAATCTTGGCTTCTTTTTTAATGGCTAT
>OLGA01003445.1_pt1 | contig 10133 bp, 9 predicted proteins | sample 1604881 | NCBI WGS metagenome assembly OLGA01 (sample SAMEA3888896, study PRJEB22519) | human gut metagenome | biome: human gut; feature: human-associated habitat; material: faeces | place: Denmark | collected 2009
TGGACCCCGCCGCCAAGTATATGTGCCTTGGCTACAACTACGATGCCAATTCTCAGTGGGGCCACAACTGGATCCAGATCTTCGCAAAGTAAGCGGATGACTTCCATTGAGCGTTGTACGATAAAATAAAATAAAGCAAAAAGAGATGCACCCCGCTCCCTGAACCGGTTTCAGGAAGGCGGGGTGCATCTCTTTTGTTTTTTTATTCTGCTGCCATCTCAGCCACATCCTCGGGGCTGAAATCACCCAAGGGCAGGATGAGCCGGCCCAGCGTCTCCTGCGGCAGGGCGGCAAGCTGGGCACTCTCGTCCGCGATTTCGGCAGGGCAGAGGACGTGCACGCCGTCCGCACCGGTCTCTACCCGGGCGCGGTGGCCGGTGGCAATGTATTGGATGCCCAGCCGGTCAGCCGCCGCCAGCAGGGCGGGGAAGCGCAGGTCGGCCGGGGCAGCGGTCTCCTCAGCCAGCTGGCTGGCCAGTTCGCTGGCATTCAGGGTGATGCACTCGATGCCCAGAGCCTTGGCGGCTTCCTGGATGCCCTTGATATGGGAGTAGGTGTAGCCTTCGTTTTCGTCGCCGATCAGAACGACGCCGATCTTGATGTCGGTGCCAACAGCGTCGCCAGCGGGCTCAGCGGTTTCTTCCTCAGCCGGAGCGTCGGTTTCTTCCGCGGGAGCGGTGGTCTCTTCGTTGGTGGTCTCAGCCGGGGCGGGTGCGTCGGTCTTTTCTTCCGTCTTGGCAGTGGAAGCGCAGGCAACCAGAGCGAAGACCATGACCACGGCGAGAAGCAGAGCGATGATCTTTTTCATGTATTCGTTCCTCCTAAAAATTTTTGCGGTGAACGCCGCAATCCTGCTGTACGGAATATGCACAGCAAATCCGGATAGCTGTATTTTAATTGATTCTATGCAAAAAAGCAATCAGTTTTTTCGGGTTTATGGGCAGAAACACACAAAAAGTTTCAGGAATAGCTAAAAAATATTTAGCTTTTTCGGCGCTTTGTTATAATTGCCCGATTCCGGCGGTTCGATTTCGTGAAGAACGCCCAAGAACATAAGTGGAAATTCTGCGGGCTATTATGATATGATATTTCAGTAGGGCCGCGGGCCCGCGCCTGATCTGCCGCATAGAAGGCGCTTTTCGCAAAGGAGCACAAAATCGTGAGGACATTCGTTGTAAAGGGAAATCTCTGCTTCAGCCGCAGCATGGACGAGCTGGTCTGCATGGAGCACAGTTATATTGTCGTCGAAGACGGCCGCGTCGCGGGCGTCTTCCGGACGCTGCCGGAGCGATACGCGCAGCTGCCGGTGCTGGATTATGGCGAGCAGCTGATCCTGCCGGGCATGACCGATCTGCATGTCCATGCGCCGCAGTTTGCCTTCCGCGGTCTTGGTATGGATATGGAGCTGCTGGAATGGCTGAATACCTATACCTTCCCGGAGGAATCCAAATATAAGGAATTGGAGTACGCGGACCGGGCCTACGGCAGCTTCGTGAACCACCTGCTGCACAGCACGACCACGCGCGCAGCCATTTTCGCCACCATCCACGTACCCGCTACGGAGCTTCTCATGCAGAAGCTGGACCGTGCGGGTCTGTCGTGCTATGTCGGCAAGGTCAACATGAACCGCAACTCGCCGGTCTATCTGCGCGAGATCTCGACCAATCAGGCCCTGCGGGACACGGAACGGTGGCTCTGCGAGACTAAGGAAGCATACCGGACCGTGAAGCCTATTCTGACGCCGCGCTTTATCCCCTCCTGCACAGACGATCTGATGTACGGCCTTGCGCGGCTGCAGGCAAAATACGGCGTACCCGTGCAGAGCCATCTGTCGGAAAACTACTCCGAGATCGCGTGGATCCGGGAGCTGTGTCCCCGCTCGAAGCATTACGGCGACGCGTATGAGCAGTTTGGCCTCTTCGGCGGCGGATATCCGTGCATCATGGCACACTGCGTCCACTCGAACGAGGACGAGCAGGCGCTGATGAAGAAAAACGGCGTATTCATCGCGCATTCGCCGGAATCAAACATGAATCTGGCCTCCGGCGTTGCGCCGGTCAACAAATTTCTCGATGACGGCCTGCGCGTCGGCCTCGCGACCGACGTGGCCGGCGGCAGCCACGAGAGTATGCTGCGCGCCATGACCCACGCCATTCAGGCCTCCAAGCTCCGCTGGCGGCTGTACGATCAGGAGGTAAAGCCGCTGCCCTTCGAGCGCGCGTTTTATCTGGCCACCATGGGCGGCGGCGCGTTCTTCGGAAACGTCGGCAGCTTTTTGGAAGGCTATGAATTTGATGCCGTCGTGCTGGACGACGCGTCGCTCGACCATCCGCAGGAGCTTTCTGTCCGTGCGCGGCTCGAGCGCGCGGCCTATCTGGCGGATGACCGGAACCTGACGGCGAAATTTGTTGCCGGACAGAAGATCCTCGGTTGACAAACCGGCGAGAATCCGGTACAATACAGCCGCAAACCGCATAGCGCCCGGTCAAAGACCGGGCGCAGACAGTTCGGAACCATCCTGTCTTTAAATAAAACTAGGGAAAGCAGGATGGGCGCAGTGCGCCCATCTTTTTTATCATCATCTGACGCTATCCCTCCAATCTTCGCGGCTTGCAGAAGGAGGACAACCCATGAAAAAACTCACCACCCGCCAGATCGCGCTGAACGGCGTCGTTGCCGGACTCTACGCAGCCATCACGATCCTGACCGCCTCGTTTGCTTACGGAAATATCCAGTTCCGCATCGCGGATAGCCTGTGCGTGCTCGTCGTGCTGGAGCCGAGTCTGACCGTCGGCCTGACGCTCGGCTGCCTGATCTCCAACATTTTTTCGACCGTCTCCGCGCTCGATATCGTCATCGGCACAGCCGGAACGCTGCTCGGCTGCCTGCTGGCTGCAAGAGTGAAAAAGGACTGGCTCGTGCCGGTGCCCGTGATTCTTGCAAACGCCGTGCTGGTCGGCGCAATGCTGGCCTACGTGCTCACGCCGGACGCGCTGGTACAGGGATTTTTCATCAACGGCGGCGAGGTGCTGCTCGGCGAGGCAGTCGTTTTATACCTGCTCGGCGTGCCGCTGCTGCTGTTTTTCCGGCGCTCGGGGCTGATGGAAAAGCTCCTGCACGGCGCCCATCCTTCCCCGCACTGAAAACCAGCGCCGCCTCTTGTCACAGCATGACAGGAGGCGGCGGCTTGCGTTTACAGATATTCCGCGTCGTAATTGTTGAGATACCGGTCGCGGCGGGACTGGCGCTTGACGAGGATGAACGCGACCGTGAACAGAACAGCCACGAACGCGGCGAACAGCCAGCCGTAGTGGACGGACTCGATCGTTGCGATATAGTCGTAGCAGCCGTGCAGGAACGCAGACAGAAGCAGGGCCAGCACCCGGCAGAGCTTGGACGCGCCGTCCTTTCCCTGTCCGTGCAGGCGCTTGGCAAGGCCGTACCACACGCCCATGAACACGCCGAAGCAGGCGTGACCCGGCACGGCGGTCACGGCGCGCACGAGCGCGGTCGACAGTCCGTACATGAGCACGTAGCTGATATTCTCCCACAGCGCGAAGCCCAGTGAGACAAATACCGCGTACACAACGCCGTCAAACTGGCAGTTGAAAGCGGCGGAGTTCCACGTCCGGCGCTTGAGGAGGAAGTATTTTGCGCCTTCCTCCGAAAATGCGACGACGCCGAAATACATGAGTACGTTGTACGGCGTGCTGTTCTCCGGAAAATACCGGCCCAGCAGCCAGCTGCCGAAGCGCTCGAGCAGGAGTGCGATAAACGTCGCGGCGATGCCGTACAGCACGAGCGAAATGAGCAGCGGCGCAGGCTCCTTTTCCAGCTTGTCCGCGCGGTAGACATGGACGAGCAGGAACACAGCCGGGATCACTGCGGCGGCGATCAGGATCGGGTTGGTATAGAAGAAAATCATACGCGCATCTCCCTATCGGTTTATGCCGATATTGAAGCACAAAAGCGGAAAAAAGTCAATTTGCGTTTTGCTTGCCGATGCGCGTGCACCGTGGTATACTAGGGTGTATCTGAAAACTCCCAACGCACCCGGACAGCGGGCCTTTTTGCGGTGCGCCGCGTCATTTTTCCTTGAAATACGTCAGTATTCCTGCGAAAAAATGTCTTGCGCAACGCAAAAATCCCTCGCTGCCGGTCACATCATGAGTTTTCAGATACACCCTAAAAACAAAATGGCAGAGGAGGCGAGGATGTGCAGGATACGGCGCTGATGCTCCATACGCTTTTGGAGCTTGGCGAGAGTATGCTGGCCGACGGCGCGGACGTGCGCCGCGTCGAGCAGACGCTCACACGGATGGGACTGGCCTATGGTGCGGTGCGGATGGACGTGTTTGTCATCACATCCAGCATCGTACTGACAATGTGCTTTCCGGATGAGACAAGCGTTACGCAGACGCGGCGGATCGAGAAATCCGCCGTGACGGACTTCAGAAAGCTGGAGGCCATCAACGCCATCAGCCGCAGCTACTGCGAAAAGCCCTTTCCGGTGCAGGAGCTGGCCGACCGGCTGCATCTGGCGAAGCGCTGCCGCCCTGCGCAGTGGAAGCTGTTCGCGGGCAGCTGTCTGGGCGCGGGCGCGCTGACGGTCTTCTTTGGCGGCGCGGGAGCAGACGGGCTGGCAGCGGCGGTCTTTGCGCTGGCGCTGTGCCTGCTGCAGATGTATCTGCCGCTGATCTGCAAAAACAAGGTACTGTTCAATTTTCTTGCGGCCTTCTGCGTCGGGAGCCTGATCAGCCTGGCCTGCCGCGCGCTTCCTGCGCTGCACGGCGACAAGATCATCATCGGCGATATCATGCTGCTGATCCCCGGCCTCGCGTTTACGAACGCGGTCAAGGATATTTTCATCGGCGATACAATTTCGGGCGTGATGCGCCTGATCGAGACGATTTTGTGGGCGGCGGCGCTGGCGCTGGGCTTTGCGCTGTCCGGCTGGCTGCTGGGGGTGTGACGGATGCAGACATTTATTGGCCTTTTGACGGCGCTGCTCGGCTCCGCCGGGTTCGCGCTGATCTTCAACGTGCGCAAACAGCTGCTGCCGCTGGCGGCGCTGGGCGGCGCGGTCTGCTGGGGTACATATCTGCTGGCGGGGTGCGCGACGGAGTCTGTTTTTCTGCAGTCCTTCGCAGCCAGCGCAGCAACGGCGATCTGGTCGGAGGCGTTCGCGCGCGTGAAGAAAACGCCTGCGCAGCAGTACCTCATCATCGGCCTCATTCCGCTCGTGCCCGGCGGGACACTTTATTACGCCATGAGCGCACTCGTCCGGCAGGACTGGGGGCAGGCACAGCTCTACGGCTACCGGGTCAGCGTGTTCGTGCTCGGGATCGCGGCAGGCGTGAGCCTGACGCTGAGCCTGCTTGATATGCTGCTGAACGCGCGCAGACGCATTCAAAACAGAAGGTAGGAGCATTTTTTATGGAAAACCGCTGTATCATCGTCTCCGGCGGCGTTTTCAGCCCCGCGCCGGAGCAGCAGCCGGGCGATTTTGTCATTGCCTGCGACCGGGGCTACGCCTACTGTGAACGGCTCGGTCTGACGCCGGATCTGTTCATCGGCGACTTCGACTCTTATTCCGGTGCAGTCGCGCCGGGCGTAGCCGTGGAGCGTCTGATCCCTGAGAAGGACGACACGGACACCGGCCACGCCATCACATACGCGCTGGCGCACGGCTTCCGGACGCTGGTCCTGACCTGCGCGCTGGGCGGGCGGCTGGATCACACGCTGGCCAATCTCCAGAACGCGGCGAACGCCGCCGTACAGGGCGCGTCCGTAACCATTCTGGATGAAAGCTCGGAGATCAGCTTCCTGACGCACGGAACGCTCCGCCTGAAAAAGCGGCCCGGCTGGGGCCTGTCCGTGTTTTCGCTTTCGGACGCCAGCACAGGCGTGTGCCTGCGCGGGGTAAAATACGAATTGGAGAACGCCAAACTGGACAACCGCTTCCCGCTCGGCGTCAGCAATGAATTCGACGCGCCGGAGGCAGAGATCACGGTTGAACAGGGCGTTCTGATGGTCATGCAGACAAAAAAGCAGTAAACCAGAGCGGCCTCGCCCTGACGGGCGGGTCTTCGCTCTTAGCGCCGCTTATTCCATCATGGAGCGGGTCTGCTCCTCGCGGTACTGGCGGGTGTAGAGCTGGTAATACGCGCCCTTTGCCTCCATCAGAGAGCGGTGCGTGCCGCTTTCGATGATCTTGCCGTCGTGCACGACCAGAATCACGTCCGCGCGGCGGATGGTCGACAGGCGGTGCGCGATGATGAACGAGGTGCGGCCCGCCATGACCTTTTCGATGGCGTCCTGAATAAGCCGCTCGGTCACGGTATCAACGGAGCTGGTCGCTTCGTCGAGCACGAAAATGCGCGGGTCGGCCAGCAGCGCACGGGCAAAGGACAAAAGCTGCTTTTCGCCCGTGGAGAGGGTATTGCCGCCCTCGCCGATGTCGGTGTTATAGCCGTCCGGCAGGCGGGCGATGATCTGGTCGGCGGAGACGGCCTTGACTGCCGCTTCGATCTCGTCCATCGTCGCGTCGGGCCTGCCGTAGCGCAGGTTCTCCAGAACTGTGCCGGAAAACAGATGCGGCGTCTGCAGCACATAACCGATGTTCGAGTGCAGCCAGAGCTGGCTGCGCTCCCGCGCGTCGCGGCCATCGATCAGAATGCGGCCCTGCGTCGGCTCAAAGAAGCGGCAGACGAGATTGACCAGCGTGGATTTGCCCGCGCCCGTCTCACCGACAATGGCGACGTTCGTGCCCTGCGGGACCTTCAGATTAAAGTGCTCCAGCACGTTTTCGCTGCCGTCGGGATAGCGGAAGGTGACGTCCTGAAATTCAATGTCGCCGTGAAGCGGCTCCCAGTTTTCCTTTTTGGGGTGGAACGCGTCGCCGTACTTTTCCGTGACCTCCGGCGTGTCGCTGACGTCGGATTCTGTTTCGAGCAGCCTTGTGACGCGTTCGACATTGACCTGCACGTTGACGAGTGACGACATGACCTGCACGAGCCACTGGATCGGCTCCATCATGCCCTGCGCATAGTTCATAAACACCGACAGCGTACCGATCAGGATCACGCCGTCTCTTGTGATCACGCCGCCGCGCCACAGGACGATCGCCAGCGCGATGGACGCGGCGAAGGCCGTCGTGGACATGAACACGCCGCGGAAGTGCATGGCGCGGACGCTCAGTCGCTTCATTTCGCCGGTCAGATCGTCGAACTCCTGCTCGACCTTGTCCTCAATGACCAGCGTCTTGGTCGTTTTCGCGCCGGTGATGCCCTCGTTGAACGCACCGGTGATCTTCGAGTTCTGCTCGCGCACGCGGCGGTGAAAAAAGACGAGTTTTTTCTGGAAATACGCGCCCGAGATCACCAGCACCGGCACAATGACCATCACGCACAGCGCCAGCTTCCAGTTGAGCGCAAACATCATCACGATCGCCAGCAGCAGATACGCAATGTACCACACAGCCTCCATCAACCCCCATGCAAGCGTGCTTGCAATGCGGTCGGTATCGGACATGACGCGCGCGTGGGTATAGCCGACGCTGTTCTGGTTGAAATAAGAGAAGGACAGCGTCTGCAAATGATTGAACGTCTCGCGCTTTAAGTCGCGGCCGATATAGAGTTCAGCTTTGCACGCGCCGTAGGCGGAAATATAGTTCGTCGCGGTCTGAATGATCATGACCAGAATGTACAGTGCCAGCCAGCCGCCGACGCCCTGCATGGTTTTGTCCGCGATAAAATGGTCGATGGCGTGCTGCTGGAACAGGGGGATGATCGCGTCCATGCCGCTGCCGACCGTGCCGGTCACGACCATCCAGAAAAACAGCATTTTATAGGGCTTTAAATAAGGAGCCAGCTTCGGGATGCCGAAAAACGGCAGGCCCTTTTTTTCTTTTTCCTGCTTCATGCCGGCTCCTCCTCTCCGATGGACATCTGCATATCATAGATCTGCCGGAACAGGCCGGGCTGCCGCAGCAGCTCCTGCGGCGTGCCGCGCTGGAGGACCTTTCCGTGCTCCAGCACCAGAATATTGTCGCAGTCCATGAGTGTCGTGATGCGGTGGGAAATGATGATGGTCGTCGTCCCGGCCAGATCCCGGTTCAGCGCCTCGCGGATGTGCTCGTCCGTCTGCGTGTCGACGGCGGACAGGGAGTCGTCGAAGACCATCACGGGCGTTTTCTTCGTCAGCATCCGCGCGATGGCCACGCGCTGCTTCTGTCCGCCCGAAAGCGTCACGCCGCGTTCGCCGACCATGGTTTCATAGCCGTTCGCAAACTGCTCGATATCGGACGCGATGCAGGCCGTCGCGGCGGCGCTGCGTACCATTTCGCGGTCCGCGCCGCAGATGCCGATGTTCTCCTCGATCGTGCGCGAGAACAAAAACGGCTCCTGTAAGACAACGCCCACGTGATCGCGCACCCATGCCGCAGGCATATCGGCCAGATCCTCCCCGCCGACCGTCACGCGACCCTCCGACGGCGCGTAGAGCCTGCACAGCATCAGCAGCAGGCTGCTCTTGCCGGAGCCGGTGCCGCCCAGAATGCCGAAGCTCGACCCGGCGGGAATGGTGAAGGACACGTCCGAGAGCACGTCCGGCCCCGTCTCATAGCGGAACGAAACGTGGTCGAAGACGATATCGCCGTCCATGGGCAGCTCCTTCGCGTCCGGCCTGTCCTGCTCGCAGGGGGCGTCGAGAATTTCGCCGATACGGGACACGGAGACGCCCGCCTTGCTCATCTCGGAGATCACGCGGCCCAGACGGCGCACGGGGGAAATGCTCATGGTGTTATAGATGGCGAAGGAGACGAACTCGCCCTCGGTCATTTCGCCGCGCACGCACAGAATGCTGCCGATCAGCACGACGAGCATCGTCTGGATGCAGGCCGTCGCGTCGCCGACGGCCCAGAAGTCCGAAAGCGTGCGGCACAGGCGCACCCAGAGCGTGGTATAGTCCTCGTTCTGCTTTTCAAAGCGCTGCCGCTCGTATTCCTCGCGGCCAAAGGCGCGCACAACGCGCACGCCGGTCAGATTCTCCTGCGCGATGGTGGACAGCACGCCCTCGGACTCGTCACAGGCGGTGTAGCGCTCCCGGATGGAGTTGTGGAACAGCAGAGAATAGACGATGATGATTGGGAACATGACCGCCGGCACGAGCGCCAGCTTCCAGTTCATAAGCGCCATGCACACGAGCGCGAACACGATCATTGCCACAGCGCGGAACACGGAGACGAACTGCTCTTCAAAGAAGGTCTTGATACGCTCAACGTCCGAGGTGCAGCGCTGGATGATATCGCCGGTGGGGTTCTGCATATGCCACTTCCACGGCAGGTGCTGGATGTGGTGGTACAGCAGGTCCCGGCTGGTCTTGACGAGTGTTTCGCCCGCCTTGGAGCTGTAGATATTCACGCAGTAGCGCATCATGGCCGACAGTAGACCGAGGCCCGCCATAAAGGCCGCCGGGATCCACAGGTTCTGCCGCAGATACGCCGCGCCGCCGAGCGCTTCGACGATAGGCCGCGCCGCCGCGGACTTCACCGGGGCCTGCCCGATCAGGGAGTCGACGCTCACGCGGATGATCTGCGGAATGATCAGCTCACAAAGCGTAAAGAGCAGGCTTGCGGCAATGCAGGCGGCAAAATACCGCCAGCTGCCATGCAGCAGCCGCGCAAGCGTCCGCCCGTTGGAGCTTTTTTTCTTCTGTTTCAGGGTTCTCGCCTCGCTTTCTTTCGAAGACAGGCCGAGGGCGGAATTGGGAACGCCAATTCCGCCCTTGTGGCCGCGAACGATATTTCTGGAATTACTATACCGTATTTGTTCCGGAATGTCAACTGATATTATGCGATGCCGGTCAGATCATAGCTGTCGAGCCATGCTTTGGCTTCCTCGCACACGCCGCGCAGGCAGCTTTCCTCAAACGGGCTGTCCAGCTCCGCGTTTTTCAGCAGCTCCGTAAAGACCCTGCTGCCGCCTTGCCGGGTGTAGGCCATGTAATGTGCCCACGCGTCAGGCAGATCCTTCTGGATGCGCGCCCAGAATTGCAGCGCGACGGTCTGCGCGAGGCAGTAGTCGATGTAATAGAACGGGTTCACATAGATATGCAGCTGCCGCTGCCAGCCC
>OLGA01003446.1_pt1 | contig 10133 bp, 17 predicted proteins | sample 1604881 | NCBI WGS metagenome assembly OLGA01 (sample SAMEA3888896, study PRJEB22519) | human gut metagenome | biome: human gut; feature: human-associated habitat; material: faeces | place: Denmark | collected 2009
ATGCTGCGGCGAATCGGTTTTCCTGTGCCCGGGTCATTGCCGACGGTCACGCGCGCTTCCCATCGACCGTCAGGACGCTGCCGGATGCTGCCTGCGCCCGACGCGGCGCGGGTGTTAGATTTCCTTGGCATGAGTTGCACCCCCTTCCTCTTGATTTTCACGACAATGATACTCGCCGCCGTATTTATTCCCTTGAATCATTTCTTCTGCAACATCGGCGGCAGCGCGCTGCACGTTAAAGACTGCAATATCGACAGCTCTTTTGTTAGCCTCCTCAACAAACCGCTTCTTATAGTGTTGCCACTTACCCAGACCCTCAAGTATTTCTGCAATCGGTATTGCACCCTTGATATCACCTGTATTCTTCAGAGCCTCGAGCTTTGCTATCTTCCCCAGCGATATTCCCGATTCATCCTGCAAATCATCAAGTTGCTGTTCCTCGGAGGTTGGAAACATTCCGACATTTAAGCACTCATCCAATGCGCTGAATAGTCGTTGGAAACTTGGTGTCTCATACAGCGCATTGATAACGATGGAAAGAGGCGATTCAAAAAAGGCCGCATCTGGCACACTCTCCAGCTCATCCTCAGTCGGAGGCCTACGTAAGAGTGCACTTACAAGGGCCTCAGATAATCCCGTTTCTTCGCAAATATCTGTAATTGGCCTCCGCTTGCAGGAGTACTCGCCCAACAGGTAGCCGGGATCGCATTCAAAAATCTTGCAAAGCTCCAATATCTGGTAAACCGAAAAATCGGCGGACCCGCGCCCGCTTTCCCATTTTGCAAGAGTTTGCCGCGAGCTAATGCCAAGATGCGAACCATAGTCTGCAACAAACTCCTCCTGAGATTTTTTCAAGAGTCTTCTCTCTCTCGCTATGACTTTTCCCGTTGTCACTGGATCGTAAGCCGAAATGTTATCTTGATTTAACATAAAATGCACCATCCACATATTTTTGCAGCTTTACGTTTATTGATATTTACATTGTAACGCATTATACTGTGTCTGTCAAGTGAGAACCGCACCAAATGCGGCAGGAGCAAACTAAGCAAGACGGAAAGGAGCTATACAATGAGCGAGAAGATGTTACTAACAGTGCAGGAGGCGGCAGACCTTACAGGGCTGTGTGCCATCACGATCTACGAGCTGGCCAAAACACAAGGATTCCCGGCCGTGCGCGTTGGGCGTCGCGTGCTTATCTCCCGCAGGGGGCTAGAGGATTGGATCGCGGCGCAGGCCGGTGCGGGGAAGTGAGGGGTGATATGCCAAAACCAAAGCGCCCGCCGTGGTTTAAGATGTTCCTCCGGCATAAGGCCCTTTTTGAAGCCCTAAGTGACGAAGATGCTGGCGTTGCAATTAAGGCTGTCATGGACTACTTCGAGAGCGGACAGATAGCGCGCGATGTATCACCCGCCGTTAATGTCCTTGTATGCGCGATTAAACCGGATATAGATGAGTGTGCGGACATTTACGCTACGCGGTGCGAAAATGGAAAGCTTGGGGGGAGGCCAAAAAGGTCAGTCAGAAACCGTGAGGAACCATATGGTTTCGCAGGAAACCATATGGAACCATGCCGAACAGAAGAAAGAAGAGAGAAGAAAGAAGAGAGAAGTAATATGGCGGCTACGCCGCCACACCCTCGCTTTATTCCTCCAACGATCGAAGAAGTCAAAGCATACTGCACCGCACGTGGGAACACTGTTGACGCTGAACGCTTCCTCGACTTCTACTCTGCCAATGGCTGGAAGCAAGGGAGGGGAAAACCCATTGTCGACTGGAAAGCGGCAGTCAGAACGTGGGAGCGTCAAAATAATGCGGGACAAGCTGTACCACCACCCCGGCAGTACGACGCGGTTACGGACACATGGAGGTGACGCATGGACTCGATTTTGAATGAGTACGGCGTACTCGGTTCGCTGCTGATTGATCCGTCGTTGTTCCCAGAGGTGGCAGAGCTGTCCGACGGCGTGTTTTCTTCCGTGCCGCTGCAAGAGGTCTTCAGGGCGATGCGTCGGCAGTACGAGGAGAACGGCGGCTTTGATGCGCTGACCATCAGAGCAGAAGCGGGACGCAACTGTACTGACGTGACGGACAAGCTGCTTACAGGACTGATGGACACGACGCCGACCACCGCGAATCTCGATGCCTACATATCGGCGGTCAAAGAGGCATCGCTCGCACGTTCCCTGCGAAAGATCGGCGGAGAGCTGATAACCGCCGAGCATGACCCTACAGACGCGCTTGGACGCGCACAGGTCGCTTTGCAGCGTCTTATCGAGGAAAATACGCAGGGCGATTCGCAAACGCTCACAGCGGCGCTCACGCAGCTCGGACACCGCGTCTCCGAGCAGGTCAGCGGCAGAGCGCCGTGCGTAGCATCCGGCCTGCTTAAATTTGATAAGCTGCTCGGCGGCGGCTTCGTCAACGGCGGTTTGCACGTCATTGGCGCAAGACCAGCTATCGGCAAATCGGCACTCGCCTTGCAAATTGCGCTCAACGCGGCGAGAAACGGTATAAAGGTGGTCTACTGTTCACTTGAAATGAGTGCAGAGGATTGTTCCGCTCGCCTTGTTGGAAATATCGGGGGACTGTCATCGGCACGGCTTATGTTCGGCGGTAGATTGACCGACAACGAGTATATGCGTTTTGCCGAGGGTATGACGGAGCTTTCCGCGCTGCCGATCGTGTTCAATCGGCGCTCGGGCATGCACATCCGGCAGGTGGAGGCGTTGGCCTACCGCGAGAAGCCGGGGCTGCTGATCCTCGATCACCTCGGACTGCTTGAGCCGCCGGAAGCCCGGCTCTCGCTCTACGAGGCGACCACAAGGAATAGCAGGGCCTTGAAGCTACTCGCGATGAGGCTAAATATCCCCGTGCTGTGCTTGTGCCAACTCAACCGTGCGGCGGCTTCTGACCGCTCCGGCAGCTTTCGGGCTACGATGGCGAATCTCAGGGAAAGCGGTGCTATCGAGCAGGACGCCGATACGGTGACGCTGCTGCATAACCCGCCGTGCGAGACGGACGACCGCATGGAATCGCCATCGCTATTGGAACTTTGGCTCGATAAGAATCGACGCGGCGCAACTGGACACGTTGACGCGACTTTCTACAAAGCTACAGGGAGGGTTGTAGCGTGAACTTTGAGACCGCAACCAGTATCTTAGCGGCAACCAAGCCCGCACGCCGAAAGCGCGAGCGTTATCGCCAGCGTGATGAGATGCAGCACCGTGTAATTCCGCTTTTGCCTGCTGATGACCGAGACAGGTTTGAACGGGCGATGAATAAACATTTCAGGCTTTAAGCCTATGATATGAGTAGAAAGGACAACAGCCATGAACGAAGATAAAATCCTCCAGATCATTCCCGCCCCTGCACATCTTGAGTACGTCTATGAGGATGGTGGAAAAGCCCGCCATGTCACCTGCCTTGCGCTTGTCGAGCTGAGCAACGGTGACCGTGAGGTGCGCGCGATGGGTATTACCAACTCCGAGATCATAGAGGATCTGAGCGGCACCGGTGCATTGCTTATCGATAACTAAAAAAGCCCTCCCCAAATCGGGGAGGACCGCTCTTGTGGTGAGTTCAAGTTGCTAATTCAGATTTTACCACAGGAGGTACAGCGATGCAAGGAAAACCACTTGTCGTGCAAAGCACGCAGACAAACGAGATCGCGGCGGCGGTACAGGCCGGTAACGCGGACATCTTGGCCCTCTGGGCGGCGGTACAGGCCGGTAACGCGGACATCTTGGCCCTCTGGGCGGCGGTTGAGCGTTACGCGGCGAAGCGTGCCAATCGCTGGAACAAGGCGTTCCAAGGACGTTACGGCGTTACGCTTGATGACCTCAAGCAAACGGCATTTGTTGCGCTCGCCAAGGCCGTGGAGCTTTGGGATCAGGAGCGCGGAGGATTCGTCGGTGCCTATGAGCTGCAACTCAAAAGCACCTTTGCAGAGCTGTACCGGCAACGCAGCAAGCGCAACGCCCTTGACCCGCTCAACACTGCGGTATCGCTCGATGCTCCTGCCGAGGGTACCAGCAAGGACGGGAGTACCCCGTCCCCGCTCGCGGACATACTCCCAGACCCAGCGGCGCAAGCGGCACTTTGCGGCACTGAGCAAGACGAGCTTATTACCGCAGTACGCCGCGCAGTTGTCTCGCTGCCGGAACCGGAGCGTCAAGCTGTGATTGCTTATTACTGGCAGGGGCAGAGGGTTGACCGTACAGCGAAGAGCAGAGCGCTTCGCCTGCTGCGGCGACCTGAGGTGAGCCACAAGCTGCAGCAGTTTTGGAGGTAACGGAACATCGGGACGTGACGAAAAAGCAGCCCCGCCATACGGCGGGACTGCTCCGGCATAGACAATCCAAAATTGGATTTTGTGAGTAGTGGATCGCGGCTTACTCCTCCTCGTACTCGAGGATATCCCCCGGCTGACAGTTCAGCATCTCGCAAACACGAGCAATATTGTCAAGGGAAACCAACTCACCGCGACGGAATGCTTGAACCGTGCTTTCTGCAAGCAGTTTGTCTTTACGGATTCGATATGTACTGAATCCCTTGCTTTTCAGAGCATCAAGAATATCAAGTTTATACTTGATTGGCATAAGAATCACCTCTTTCGTGACTATCATAACAAATATATGCACGAAATTCAATGTACACTTCGCACGACTGTAAACACGCATTTTCGTTCATATCGTCAATGGACAATGGGCGAATAATCGTGTATATTGTAATTACAGCAAGGGACAAGAGATCGAGCGAAGGTCGAAAGCCAACGCGACACCGTAAGAGCTGGAACGGAGAAGATTGATAGAAACTCCCAAAGGGATAGATACTCAGAGCCGCCAGCCGCCGATCTCACCCAGAAATTACAAGGAGGAAACAAACATGAGCATCAACGAAATGGAACATAAGGCCCGTGAGCTGCGGCAGCTGCAAGCCCTCATTGACGAGGCGACCGCCGAGGCCGAGGCCATCAAGGACGCGCTCAAGGCCGCTATGGGCGACGCTGAGAGCGTTCAGGCTGGCGAATACAAAATCACGTGGAAGGCCGTCACGAGCGCGAGAATCGACACAGGCGCGCTGCGCAAGGCGCTGCCGGACGTCGCTGCGGCATTTACCCGTGAAACTACCGTGCGCCGCTTCTGCATTGCATGATGGAGACCATCGTAGCTATCGCCGGAGCAATTCAAATTGCGAACTGGTTCATGGCCTTGATTGAGGCAATAGAAAAGCCCCCTGCGCCCAAGCCGTCCAAAGCAAAGCGCAGAGAGCCATAACCACCAACCACCGCAAGGGAGGCCGGTACGGTCATTATATCGGCCTCCCGATCAAAAATCAACAGGAGGATTTATCATGATACCCCAAGAAAAATTGAAGAGCCTTGAGAACGAAATCCGGACCCTCTACGCGGCAATGACGGAAGAAAACAAGGCAAGGGCGCTGGCCTATCTTGCCAAGATCCGCGCGGAACAGGCGGCAGCGCAGAAATGAGCTATTACAACGTATGCGCCCGCTGCGGCGCAAATCTTGACCCCGGCGAGCACTGCGACTGCGGCGCTGCGGTATCAGTCAGGCCTGTCCCGCCCTGCAAACCTATGCGGGCAGCAGGCAGGAATGATCCCTGCCTGCAAGCCGCCCCTATCCCTTACCACACCAGGACTACCGCGGCGGTACGCCGTTAGAGAAAAGGAGAATTGAAAATGAAGTATTGCGTTGAAGAAACTACCCACACCCAGCGAGAGGCCATTGCCAACGTCACGAGCGGCATCATGGAGAAAGTAGGCCTCTCCCAGCGCTTGCTGGATGCGCTGATCCTGCAGTATCTGGAGACAACAGTTGACGAGTGCACCGACGAGCAGGAGCACATCGCGGATATGCTGACCGCGATCAGCGGCACACTGTACAGTGCGATCACTGAGTATCGGCTCATGACTGGCGGGGCATACATGGGACGTGCTGGGAGAGCAGATCAGATACAGCTTGCGCATGAGGTAAAGGAGGCACATGAGACGATCAGCGAGATGCTGACGGGTATGCCGACGAAGCTGCAGGACGCTGTGATCGAACGTGACCGCACCCTCGGAGATCTCCCAGACGAGGAAGCGCTGCCGCAGCTCGAAGCACTCATGCACAAGATTGCTGGGCAAACTGCTGGCGAGTGCATCGGTTGAGGGTTCCTGTCCAGTAATGATTCAGCGGCCGTAAATATGGAGAAGAAGGGGCGGGGCCCCCTCTTCTCTTTCGCTGCACGGGGGTGGTTTACGATTCGGGGAAACTTTTTCAGATGCACCAGCCCCATAACTCTCCCTCTACCGCAGATGTTCTTTTTTCGAGTCAAAAAACACGTTAAAAACAGCAAAACATTTGTTCTGTGTCTGTATTGATGTTATCTCTAATTTTGTGATATAATCAGTATAGTAAAGGAGTTTCACTTCACCCTTTACGTGCCGTAGTTCGTGACGGCAAATCTCCTTTTTCCCGCTGCCGGTCGGCGGGATATAAGCGGATCGGGCAAAGGAGTCAGATGGGTTTGCAGGAGAAGCGCAAGCGGTTGTTCCCTGCAAACCCACTCATTTGCATTTTATGAGAGAGGGGGCGCAGCATGGCGGAGTTCACGACGGAGGAAAAATCGAAAGCAGCAAAGGCGGCATATATGCGGCAATGGAATGCCAAAAACCGCGATAGGCGCAAAGCGGCGAATGAGAAGTATTGGGCACGAAAATATGACGAGATGCAGGCGGCAGAGACCGCCAAGAGAGGTAAATAATGTGCACTGAGATCATCGAACAGGATCGCGGCAGCGTATACCGCGAAGGCCTGAAAAACTATTCCCTACGCAAGTGGCGTAAATACGGCGGGAAGGACGGCTGTGAGCCGTACTTTGACGAAGTAACAGTCACGGAGGGCTACAACAGCCACCCTGCGACCAGAGTTTTTGTTGATGCGACACTCTTCCCCCTGTGGCCGGATTGGAGAACAGAGGCGGATCGTGCGCGCATGGGTGCAGTCGATCATGAGTTCCCGAACGGAATGGTCGTATACTTCGGCGGGCTTGAATATACGCTTGCCAGTAAGCCGACCTATCTGATTGAAGAGACCGCATCCAAAGGAACGCGCATCTGGGTCAATATCTGCATCGAAACGGAGCAGGACTTTGATGCAGCAAAGCAGGCCGCCCAGGAAGAGATTGAAGCTCGCAGAGCATGGGAGAGAAATCACGGCGTCAAGGTAAATGCCGTGAGCGGCATGCGGCGGTTCGGTACCACGAAATATAATAGCGCGCTCAATCAGCGCGGCAAAGTAAAGCAGATGCTTGCCGGTTGGGGCATCGAGACGACATGAGGAGGTATTACAATGGCAGACTTTAAGAGAGTAGAAGTCCTCGCAACCGTCGGCAGCACGAGCCGATCCGATATCCAGTTGACGCGCACAGCGCTCGACGACAAGCCGCCGCGCCTGCATATCGGCAAGTGGAGCAAGGCCGCAGGAGAGCACGAACGCTTCGGCGGATTCCTCACCGATGAGATGGCCCGCGCCCTGTATGTGGCTCTCGGCGCGCTCTACGGCGAAGAAGCATGACCATGCCCTACACCTGCACAACTACGCATTGCCGGTTTACAATGTACGATCTCGATGACATTGCACATTTGCTGGGCGTGAGCCGCAAGACGGCCTATCGGTACTGCAAAAGCGGGGTCCTCCCATCGAACAACATCGGCGGGAAAGTGCTGGTATCGGAGCGGACGCTCGTTGCGTTCCTCAATGGCGCCAAACCGCAGAAGTCAAACACCCGTACCGGCAAGTACGCAGCTCGCGGTCAGGCTGTAGAAGCTCCCAAATTTGATGAATTTGGGCCGGATGATCTCACGGATTTGCAAAGAATCGAAGAAGATTGAGAGACGCTTGTTCTTGATATGTGGACACTTCAAGAAAATGTCTCCCCAAAAGGCGGTGAGAAAAAGGGGAAAACAGAAAGCGGGGAGAGAGTCCACGGCGCGCCTATGTTCTGATAGCGGGATTTTGTTGTGATGAGGATGACGTATAGGACGAGAGGCAAAACAAAAAAGCCTCGGAATAATCCGAGACTTGACAGAATGGGATCGTTTGCTATAATGATTATAGAAAAGGGCGCTGCGACAAGCGGTTAGCCCGGTAAGTTAGATGACTTGAGCGAACTCAAGAAACCGTCACTTGGCCGAGTGGCGGTTTCTGCTTTTCACGATAATCGTAACCGTAAAGGCTCCGATATGTAACGTAATCCGCATGAGCCTCACCCCCTTTCGGGTGGTGTGGCTAACCGCCTGCCGTTCGTGCAGCGCCATAGGTAGCGTACCATGAAAATCGACAAAATGCAACGCCGATTTTTACCCCTAAGTTTACCCCAAACAGGATTTTATTCCATTATACGCCGTTTGGCGAAAAACAGAAAATCATTGATTTTTCAATGTTCTTTCAAACTCTGTATAACGTAGTTATACGGAGTTTTATGTATATTCAATAATTCGAATCCTTCTCCCGCTGCCATATTGAGTGACCAAAATAGATGCACTCGCCTGAAACCCATGAGAAATCAGGGGTTTTAGCTTTTTTATGCCCTGCTTTTTCAAAAAAGAGAGATTTTCCGACAGGAAAACCTCTCTTTTTTAAAATTACAGCAACAGTACGCCTGCATCCTCGCACATTTTGCGGGTATCGGCGTCCCAGAGGGAGGCCTGCACCTCGCCAATATGCGCCGTGCCGATGAGCAGCATGCAAAGCCGACTCTGGCCGATGCCGCCGCCCATCGTCAGCGGCAGCTCGCCCGCGAGCAGCATCTTGTGGAAGGGCAGGGCGCGGCGGTCGTCGCAGCCTGCGAGCGTGAGCTGTGCGTCGAGCGACTCGGGGTCGACGCGGATGCCCATCGAGGAGACCTCGAAGGCGTGACCGAGGACATCGTTCCAGTAAAGGATATCGCCGTTGAGATCCCAGTCATCATAGTCGGGCGCGCGGCCGTCGTGCTTGATGCCGGACTTGAGGACCTTGCCGATCTGCATGATGAAGACAACGCCCTTTTCCCGGCAGATCGCGTCCTCGCGCTGCTTGGGCGTCAGGCTGGGATAGAGGTCCTCGAGTTCCTGCGTGGTGATGAAGAAGACGTCGCGGGAAAGCTTGGTGCGCAGGGAGGGGAAGGCAATGTTCAGCGCGTCGCTCGTCTCGCTGATCGCGCCGACGATGTCGCGCACGGTGCGCTTGAGGTATTCAACGCTGCGGTCGTCCGCGGAGATGACCTTTTCCCAGTCCCACTGGTCAACGTAGATGGAGTGGAGGTTGTCGACCTCCTCGTCGCGGCGGATGGCGTTCATATCGGTGAAGAGGCCTTTGCCGACATTGAACTCGTAACGCTTGAGCGCAAGGCGCTTCCACTTGGCGAGCGACTGCACGACTTGTGCGTTGGTACCGACATCGGGAATATCAAAGGAAACAGGACGCTCCACGCCGTTGAGGTTGTCGTTCAGACCGGAATTTTCATCCACAAACAGCGGGGCGGAGACCCGGCGCAGATTGAGCGCATTGCTCAGATTCACCTGAAAATTACTCTTGATGAATTCAATGGCGCGCTGCATTTCATAAACAGACAGCGGGGTGTGATAGTTCTGAGGGATGTAAGATTTACTCATCGGGTCTCACTCCTTATTAAAAATATGCATTTATTATAATCACGCTTATTAGCATTGGCAATAGTGAAATTTGGAAGAATTCCCATTGCAAAATGAAAAAAATTTGTCAACGCAAACAGCATTGCAGAAAAACTTAATTCTTTTGCCCGTTGCAATCCGGGGGCGTGCGTGTTAGACTGCACAATGAGATAAAATGCAGATAGGAGGACATTTTGTGAGAACACTGCTGACAAATGCAGATATCCTGCTGCGCAAGGAAGAGGGCGGCTATGAAACGCTGCGCGGCGCGTATCTCGGCATCAACGACAGTACGATCGATCATATCGGCACGGTGCGTCCCGCCGCTGCCTACGACTGCGAAAAGAACATGACCGGCAAGCTCCTTGCCCCGGGACTCATCAACTGCCACAGCCACATCGCCATGACGCTCATGCGCGGCATCGGCAGCGGACTGCCGCTGCAGGACTGGCTCTTCAA
>OLGA01003450.1_pt1 | contig 10124 bp, 10 predicted proteins | sample 1604881 | NCBI WGS metagenome assembly OLGA01 (sample SAMEA3888896, study PRJEB22519) | human gut metagenome | biome: human gut; feature: human-associated habitat; material: faeces | place: Denmark | collected 2009
GTGCCGCTGGCTTTCTTTTGCACACTTTTCTTTCGCCATCGAAAGAAAAGTGTGAACGCCCCATAGGGCTGCAAGTCCCACTCCCGCGCCGCAGTCGGCGCGTCATGACCGGCAAGGGTTCCCTTCCCCATCCAGAAGAAGAAACAAAGGAGAAACTCACCATGAATATTGCGATGATTACCGACATCCTCGAAGCCCTGACCATCTTCTGCTTCGGCCTGTCCTGGCCCATTTCCATTCGGAAGTCCATCATTTCCCGTACCGCCAAGGGCAAGAGCCTGTTCTTCGAGGTGTTCCTGCTGATCGGCTATGCCTGCGGTATCGCCCGGAAGATCATTCAGGTGAGCGCCGGCAGCTCCGGCTTCATCTTCTTCCTGAGCTTCTTCTTCTACGTGCTCAACTTTGTGGAAATCAGCATCGACGTGGGCCTGTATTTCCGCAATAAGAAGCTGGACGAGCTGGCCGACAGCCAGAACGCCTGAGAATCCCCAAAAAATTCACTTTGCGCCGGGAAACAGACCCCGCAGCGCCGAAGGGAGTCAGTATGAAAATTACCGTTTGCGTTGGATCCTCCTGCCATGTGAAAGGCTCTCATGAAGTGGTGGCCCGTCTGGAACAGCTGATCACCGAGCATCAACTGAAGGATCAGGTGGAAATGACCGGCACCTTCTGTATCGGCCGTTGTCAGGAGGGCGTGTGCGTGCTGGTAGACGGCGAGTTCTGCTCCGTCAGCCCCGCCACGACCGATGCTTTCTTTGAGGAAAAAGTACTCAAGCACCTCAAGGGCTGAAAAAAGAGGCTGCCGGGTAGGATCTCGACAGCCTCTTTTTATATCAAAAACCCCGCCTGCGGGAAAACCTCCGCAGGCGGGGTTTGATTTTACGGCTGGGAGTAATTCACAATTCGATTCACCGTGCCGTTTTTCAGCCAGTATTGAAGTACCAGCGTCTTGCTTTCCTTGTTCTGACAGGTGTACTGAACGTAGCGATCTCCATCGTCGTCGATCAGCACCTTGCCCACGTTTGGATAATCGTAGTACAGGCCCCGCGTTCCGTTGGGAGATTGCACCTGCCCGAAGTCCTTGTATACGCCGGTCACTTCGGCCTCGGTAGCGCCGAAGCCCACGCCCCGGGGCGTGCTGGTCACGGAGGAAGTCATCTCCACCCGCACCAGCACCCAGCGCTTGTTGACCGTAGCGAAAACCGCATAGCCCCATGGATATTCCAGATGCCGGGCGGTGTCCTCCAAGGTCAGGTAGGTGGTGTCGATCTCCTGCTGCGGACTGCCGAACGCCGCCTCGAACTCCTGCTGGGTGGTGGTCAGCAGCACCATATCGGCGAGAGTGTCCGTCTCGGCGTACATTTCCAGCGGCGCGGGCTTGATGTTGAACTTGTAGCCCACCTCCAGAATACTGGACAGCTTGCCGTACTGGTTTTTGCACATGGCCTTCAGCGTCACCTTGCCGGAGGGCAGCTGAATGGGCGTGCCGTCGTAAACAGGGCTTTCCTCCGTAGGGGTAGAGCCGTCGATGGTGTAGTAGTAGGTGAGATTCTTCTCCATCTCCGCCTGCTCTTTTTTGGTGTATTCCTCCCGGGTCCCGGCCCTCAAACTGACCGTCTTGGCGGTCTTGTAGGTGTTGGGGGCCAGATTGCACTTGGGGGCAGGCGGGGTGGGATAATAGAAGGTGTAGCTCACGCTGAGTTCGTCGCTGACCAGTGTGCCGTTAACGCATACGGCCCGCAGGGTCACGGTGCCTTCCTCCGCGTGCAGGCTGACGCCGTCGTACAGGATGCCGTCCTGAGGCAGTACGGCGTTATCGTCGTAGGTGTAGTAAATATCAAAGCTCTGGGGCGATGAAATATCCACTTCCCGATCCATCTTGCTCAGGTCGTAGCGGCCCGCGCTCAGGTTGACCTGCGGACTTTGGGGAATGTATTCCCGGCGCTGCAGGCGGAAGGTTTCCCGGTCGGTGTTCTCGTAGGCCAGCTTCATCATTTCCGCCGCCTCGGGGCCCCGGTCGGTATTCTGATACAGTCGGATCAGCGCGGTGTAGGCCTCGCTGCGGAAGGGACTGACATTTTCGATCAGGTTCAGGTACAGCTCCTCCGCCTTGTCGTTCTGATTCATCATCTCGTAGGTGGAGGCCATGTCCAGCAGACCGTCGTAGTTGTCCGGATCGAGAATGTCCGCCATGCGGTACGCAGTGATGGCTGTTTCCAGATCGCCGCCGTCGGCAAACTCCTGCGCCACTTCCCAGTAGGATTGAGCCGTCGCGCTGTTCCACTGCTTAAGCAGGTCTTCCTTTTCCGTCGTACGGGTCGCGTCCTTGGAAACGGCCAGCTCCAGCTGGGGTTCAAAGGTGGACAGCACGTTCTTCCGAGCCGTGGAACGCTGGCCGCTGTCGCTGCGGGCCATGTAGACCTCGTAGCCGATAAACGCGCCCAGCCCCAGCACCACCACGATCAGACCGATCAGCATCCAGTTGATGTTGTGCCGCCGCACGGGGTGCAGACGCACGCTTTTTCGGGGCGTAGGATTCGCCCGCAGGTGTCCGCTCTGTACCGGCACGCCCCTGCGGGTGTCCGGGCGGCTGCCGCGGACGGTGTCGCTCATGGGCTGCACCGGTCTGCGGCGCTGGGCCCTGTCAGCCGGTTCCAGCGGCAGGGGAGAAAGATCGTAGTCTCCATATTCCCGCATACCGCCCTGCCGCACGGGCAGTGTCGGCTTCTGGGAGCCGGAGCGTCCCTGCCGGATGGCACGCACGCCCGTGTCTTTCATAGCGGAGGGACCCTTATCCCCCAGAAACGCGCCGCAATGGTCGCAGGTCAGCGCGTCGTCGGGAAGAAAACTTCCACAGCGTTCACAAATCAATCGTGTATCACCCCTGGGTATCGTTGGTTATTTCAGCTGAAGCCGCTTGACCGCCTTGTAGGTGGGGTCGTTGGAGAAGTCCCGCACCGGGGCCTCGCTGCCCAGCCGCTCGATGGCGCTGCGAATCTCGATGAAGTCGATGTAGGTCACATCGTCGCTTTCGGCCACGTCCAGCAGGGCCTCCAGCGCATGGTCGTCGTCCAGCTTGGCCAGATAACCGGCGTACAGCGCACGCTTGTCCTTAGTGTTCTTGAACTGGTTCAGGGCGAAGTCAAAGACCTCCTGATCGCCTCGATAATCCGCCAGCAGATCCAGCAGGGCTTCCTTGCCCGCCTCATCCGCGGCATGGAAGGCGATCTTGGCGGGCTTGACCACCTGCTCGCCCATCTGACGCAGGCTTTCCAGCGCGTTGTCCAGAATATCGTCCTCGTCCTCCCGCTCCACCTGCCAGCGCAGGAAATCTACCATGGGCGCGGTGGAGTCCATCTGCCGCAGCAGCTCGATACCCATCATGCGGGCTTCGCAGGGGGCGGACTTGTCCTTCACCAGCTCCATCAGGGGCTTGTCGTCGGCGATCTCCGCGATACGATCCAGCAAAGGATCGGGCACGGGGATTTCCTCCTCAATATAACGTTTCATCATGGCGACTAATTCCCCCGCATCGCTCACATCGTCAAAGGCGTTGCCGGGGGCCTTGCCGCCCAGCCAGTCGGCGGGGGTATTCAGGAAGCGGAGATACACGTCCGGCATGGCCGCTTCCATCTCGTCCGCGTTGGCGAACTTGGTCTGGTTCTTTTCCACCCAGTCGTTGAGCACCTGCGTGAACTTGTCGTCAAAGTCGATCAGTTCCATCTTTTCATTCTTCTCTTCCATAGTTTGCGCTCCCTTTCTGATTCCATGCTCTGCGAATGCTTTTGACCGCCCGGCGATACGCCTTCCAGCGCTCGGGGAACGAAAGCATCGTTCCGTCCAGCCGGGGCACGGGATTCCCGTGCTTCTGGGAATAGACTGTCACAAAAGCCGCTGCCCATACGTGCATCCGATCTCCGGCCCATGCGTTCCGCTCGCTTTCCGTCAGGCGATCCTGAATGGCCAGCGCGCTGGGCAATGCCGAGCCGCCCAGTACGCTGCGGATTTCCCGCAGACGGCGGAAGCACATCCTTTGCAGGAAAGTGGGCTGCTCCGGCTCCGGGGCATAGGGGTCGAACAGCGTCAGATGCCCGTCCCGGCGCACCAGATAAGGCGGCTGGCAGCCGTAGTGCTCCAGCAGATTACCGAGCACCCGGACGATCTCCATGCTTTCCGGCTCGTCTAAAAGCAGGCGGCGCAGCAGGGTCTGAGCGTCCAGCTCCGGCATTTCCTCGCACAGGGCGGGAATCATGTGGTAAAGGTCGGGATGCAGATGCAGCACCCGCAAAAGCTGTCCCCGCAGCCGTTCGTCCTGCCGCAGGGCGGTGAAAAAATCGCCCAGATGATCGGTCAGGCGGCTGGAAAACTCCATGACGTCCTCCGCCACGATCACGCCGTCGGGAACGCCGTAAAAGCACTGCTGCTTCCCGGCACGGCGGACTTCCGTTTCGTCCGCCTGGGCTTCTTCCAGCTGGCGCACGGTAGCAAACAGCCGCTCCACCTGACGATCCAGCGGGTCCAGCTCCCGCAGCAGATGCGCCAGCCGCGTTCCCTCCGCCAGATCGCCCCGGCGAAGCTGCAGCACGCACAGGTTATAGGCGGCGCTGAACCGGGTGGGCGTTTGCTTCAGGCTGCGGCGCAGCATTCCCAGGGCCACATAGGCGCACTGGAACCGATCCGCCGCGTTGCACACCGCCGCTTCCTCCGGCGGCGTTTTGGCATACAGCGCCGCGGCCAGCAGCGCGGGTTTCCAGCCCGGGTCGTTCAGCCGCCGCAGCAGCAGGGCCATGGACAGCAATACGGAGGACGAACGGGCGTTGGAACGCAGGGCGACACGAATAGCATCCAGCGCGTTTTCCTTCGGCGCGGTGTGGAACAAATAGGCTGCGATCAGGCTGTCCCGTTCCGGGGACGGCGCATAAAAGGGCGTTTGCCGGGAACGAACCAGCAGCTCTCCCGCCCGCTGATAATCTCCACGAGCCATACACTTGCCCGCGATGCGCAGCAGAGCGTTCAGCCGGTGAAAATGCTCCGGCTCCCTGCTCATGGAGAACATCGTATCCTCCACCTCATAAACGTCCTCGTCCCACTCCGGCATGGCGTCGGGGTGCATCCGAATGAACTGGGTATAGATGGAGTAAGCATCCATGCACTCGCTCATGCGGCCCAGCGCCATCATATTCAGCGTCAGCAGGCCGAAAGCGGAGAACGCGGCGGGCCAGCGGGCCAGCAGATCCAGACATTCCCGGTTGCTGGCTTCATAGCAGGAAAGCCGGGTGAGCTGCCAGGCATATTCCAGCCGCCAGTCCCGCTCCTCCGGCTCCTCGTGAGTCGCCTGACGAAGCAGCGACAGCGCCCGGACGGGCTGGCCCTCTTCCCGGCTCCGTTCCGCCCGCCTGACCCAGAAATAGGCCGGCATCTGGAAGGAACGCACCTGCCCCTCGTGATTCTGAAAAGCCATGCCCGCTCCTTTCTGTCAGCGCGTCGCCTGTTCCAGCAGACGGCGCAGGTCATCCTGCGTAAAATGATATTTTTCCTTGCAGAAGTGGCAGACCAGCTCCGCGCCGTCGATCTCGTCCTCGATCATGCTGGTCAGTTCGTCCTTGCCCAGCGCGATCAGGGCCTTTTCCATCCGATCCCGGGAGCAATAGCAGCGGTATTCCAGCGGATGGGTCTCCAGCACCACGGGCTTCAGGCCGTCGAACCACTGGCTGAGCAGGTTCTCGGCGGAGTCATAGCACAGCTCCCGGCTGATATCGGAAAACAGCGGACTGCGCAGCTCCAGCTGGCTGACGATGTCGTCCGGGCAGCCGGGCAACGTCTGCAACAGCATACCGCCCGCGCTCAGCACCGTGTCACCGCTGACCAGTACGCCCAGCGCCTGCAGGGTGGGAGTCTGTTCACTCTGCACATAATATGCGGCAAAGTCCTCCGCAATCTCTCCCGACAGAAGCGCCGTCTGACCCACATAGGGGTTCCTCATGCCCAAGTCCTTTACCACGGACATACGGCCTTCCCGGCCTACGGCCATGCCCACGTTCAGCTTGCCGTCCTTGCGCAGGGGCAGCTCTACGTTGGGCACGTCCACGCATCCCCGGACGCTTTCCCGGTCGGCTACGCAGATGATCTTGCCGATGGGCCCTCCGCCGTCGATGGTGACGGTAACGGAGGCTTCATCCCCCTTGAGCATCGCGCCCATCATGGCAGTGCCCATCAGGGTGCGGCCCAGCGCGGCGGCCACTACCGGCGTGGCGCAGTGGATGGCCGCGCCCTTCGCAACGGTATTCACCGCCGTGCAGAGCAGACCGCGCACCATGCCGTCCGCCAGCGTAAAGTGGATCATCTGATCCTTGCGGTTATAGAGTTCCTTGATCTCGCTCATTTTTCTTCCGTTCCTTTCCCGGAAATCAGACTTCCGCGCCGCCAAGCGGCTTGCGGGCGGCAACGAACCAGCGGCATTCCTTTTCGCCCGGCGCTTCCATGTGCTTATCACCGAAAACAGCTACGTCGGTAAAGCCGCACTCGTGCAGGAGCGTCCCCAGCGTTTCCGCCGTATGGGCGTACTGGCGCTGCTGTTCGCCGATGCGCAGATAGGTCTCGCCCTCCTGCCGGACGAAGATGGCCAGATTCATCTCCACACAGTTCTGCTGCTCATGGTAGCGGTTCTGCCACAGGTAGGCGATATTTTCGTCCTCGTCGCCGATGAAATGATTGCCCAGCACCCGGCGCAGCTTGTAGGGGGTGCTTAAGTCCAGAAACAGACCGCCGCCCTCCCGGAGCACCCGATGCGCCGCCTGAAAGAACTGCCGCAGCTCGTCCTCGCTGCGCAGGTAGTTGACGCCGTCATTGGTGCACAGCACCGCGTCCATCTGCCGGTGCAGATGCAGCTGGCGCATATCCTGCTTTACAAAGGGGATCATGGCCCCGGCCTTGCGGGCCTTCTGGCTGGCCTCGAAGAGCATATCGGGGCTGATATCCACCCCCGTCATCTGGTAGCCCATGGCAGCCAGCGGAATAGTCAGACTGCCTGTGCCGCAGGCGCATTCGCATACCTTTCCTCGGGGAATCCCGTAGCGCTCCATCAGGGCGTGATAGAAATTCGCCCAGCCCTGATAATCCACGCCGGTCATCAGCCGGTCGTATACGGATGCAAATGCGGTGTACATGCGTTCATTCTCCTTCTTTTGTCGCCTGTGAGTCCGGCGGTTCCGGCACTGTCAACGGCTTCGGCACTGCGAATGGCACCGGCACTGCCAACGGCTTCGGCACTGCCGACGGCGCTGCGCGGGCCTCCCGGCCCATCAGTCCGCCGATGCGGCCCGTTTCCTTGGCGCTGAGTCCAGCCCAGCCCACGGCCTTCACGCGGTCCAGCAGCCCCAGCTCCCGGGCGATCTCATACTTCCGGCGCTCCTGCCGGGTAAGGAAGGCAAAGGCGTTCCGACGCATTGCGCCGGACGCCCAGCCCTGTTTATGGTTCATAGACGCTCCCTCCTTCGATCATAGCTTGCCGAAGGGCGGGGCCGTCCATGCATGGTTCATTCTTTTTCGGAGGGAGCGTTGTTTTCGTCCGGGAGAGCCGCCGGTTCGTCCGCGGCTTCTGCGCCTTCCTCGTTTTCCTTGTCCTCGTCGTCTTCCTCCACGTACAGGCCGCGGCCCACCTGCGCGCCGTCGATCTTGACGTTGATCAGCTTGTCAAACACACCGTTGGTATAGCTGGCGCAGATGAAGCGATCCAGACTGAAGCCGATGAGGATGTAATACAGCGCATAGATCATGACCGCGTACTGGAAGTAGGGAGTCAGCAGCGACACGACAGCGAAAATCAGCGTAGGCACCAGCGCCAGCAGCCGCAGGCCCACCGTCATGGGCAGACGGCCGATGGCCATCAGCAGACTGTTGCGCAGCACGCCCTTGTATTTCAGGTCGTAGGTAACGATCTGGGGATAGACGTACATCTGCATCATCAGCCACACCACGCCGATCATGATGCAGATCACCTCGGGCAGGATAAACACCCCACTCTGGCTTTTCGCCATGGAGCCGTAGAAGGTGCAGCACACATACAGCATGACGGGCACCAGACCGGTGATGAAGCTGTTAAGCAGGGCGGGCTTCCAGTTGGCCTTGATGGCGTCCTTATAGTCCGACCAGATAAAGGCGTGTTCGTCCCGGGCCCAGTTGCGGGTCACATAGCACAGACCGGCGGTGGCGGGGCCGGTGATGCCGATGCAGGGAATCAGGAACACCAGCGTGGAAAACAGCAGCGACCGCATTCCTTCCTGGAACAGGGCGAAATTCTCCTGATAGGCCTCGGCGGTGATGGAGCCGGCCTCCAGCTGCGCCTGAAAATCGCTCAGATTCACCAGCCCGGAATAGCCGTACATCAGGAACCGGCCGATGAAGAAGATGGCGGGAATCCACACGACTACATACATCAGATTCAGCCGCAAAAGCGCGGAAAAACGCACCCGCAGCATTTCCCAAAACAGCTGCCACCGATTTTGGGGCAGGTCTTCCTTTTCAAAATCTCCCTGTCCGCTCTTTCCGTAGAAATAGCGGTTCATCAGCTTCCCGAACATACCAGAGCCCTCCAAACAAACAGCGATAATGAACGCATGATAGAATCATACATTTTGCATTATACCATACTTTGCGTAAAAAGAGAAATAAACGGTTTGTGAACGTTGGAAGGCGCAAAAAAAGGAGCCCCCGGAATGCTGCTCCGGGAAGCTCCTGACGTGCGGAAAATCAATTCAGTTCTTTTTCGATCAGCTTGCTGAGGGTGTACACATCCCGATCCATTTCCCGCTGGTCGGGGCCTTCGATCATCACCCGAACACGAGGCTCGGTGCCGCTGGCACGGATCACCAGCCGTCCCTTGTCCTTGTACTTTTCTTCCAGCTGGCGGATCATGGCCATGATTTTTTCATTTTTGTCGAAATCATACTTCCGGCTGTCGGAAACATTGGCCGCGTACTGGCTCTGTGGCATGATCTGCATCACCGAGCTCAGGCGGCTCAGAGGGCGCTGGGCCTTCACCATGGCGCTGATGACCTGCACCGCCGTCACCAGCCCGTCGCCGGTGGTGTTGTGATCCAGCAGGATCACGTGGCCGCTCTGCTCGCCGCCCAGTACAAAGCCGTCAGCCAGCATCTTTTCCAACACGTAGCGGTCGCCCACTTTGGTCTTTTCCACCCGGATGCCATGCTTCTTCATGGCGATATCCAGGCCCATGTTACTCATGATGGTCGCCACAATGGTGTTCTGCCGCAGCCGTCCCTGCCCTTTCAGATAGACGGCCAGCATGGCCATGACCTGATCGCCGTTGATGAGGGAGCCCCGCTCGTCCACGGCCATCAGGCGGTCCGCGTCGCCATCGAAGGCAAAGCCCACGTCCGCGCCCAGCTCCCGCACCAGCTCGCACAGGCGGCGGGGATGGGTGGAGCCGCAATGGTCGTTGATGTTGGTGCCGTCCGGCTTGTCGGAGAGCATCACGCACTTGACGCCGAGCGAGGTGAACAGCTTTTCCGCCGTGCGGGAGGAAGAGCCGTTCGCGCAGTCGAACGCGACGGTCAGCCCGTCAAGGCGTTCGGTCGTTGTCGATGCGACAAACTTGATGTAGTCGTCGATCGCCTCCGGCTTATGGATGATTTTGCCGATCTTGGCGCCGGTCGCCGACTCCGGCATCGGCACCTCGCCGAGCACCATCGACTCGATGTTTTCCTCCAGCTCGTCGGCGAGCTTGAAGCCGTCGGCGTTGAAGACCTTGATGCCGTTGAATTCAAACGGGTTGTGCGACGCCGAGATCATGATGCCCGCGCGCGCCTTGTAGCGGCGGGTGAGGTAGGCGACGGCAGGGGTCGGCACCACGCCGAGGTTGATGACGTCATAGCCGACCGAAAGAATACCTGCGGTCAGCGCAGAGGCAAGCATATCCGAGGAAATGCGTGTGTCCATGCCGAGCAGAATGGTCTTTTTGGTATTGCTTTTGCCCTTTGCCATGCCGATGGAGGCGGCAACGGCGCGCCCGGTGGCAACCGCCAGCTCAACCGTGAGCTTCTCGTTGGCAACGCCGCGGATGCCGTCGGTCCCAAATAATTTACCCATATGTACGAATGCTCCTC
>OLGA01003452.1_pt1 | contig 10120 bp, 10 predicted proteins | sample 1604881 | NCBI WGS metagenome assembly OLGA01 (sample SAMEA3888896, study PRJEB22519) | human gut metagenome | biome: human gut; feature: human-associated habitat; material: faeces | place: Denmark | collected 2009
TGTACCATATACATGAGAAAAAGCACAGCATTTGCTGGACTTTTTCGACAGACTGCAGAAAACCGCCCGAGGGCGGTTTTTCTTTTTTGCCCGTGACCAATTTGGGAGGCAGAATGACCAATTCCGGCATTTTTGCTCCGTCGGGGTGCGGCTGTGCTATGCTGTCTCCGGAAAAGGAAGAATGCCGTCCGCCGGCGACAGCGCAGGGGCGCGGAAAGGACAATTTCTATGAACTGGCCTTGGAAGAAGAAAAAGCTCTCCTTTGCGGAGACCGCCAAATTCAACTGGGAAGCGGACACCAACGAGGAGCTGCGGCAAAAGCTCAACGAGCTGGCAAAGCAATATCCGACGCTGCGGGAGGGCGAGTACCGTGAAAAGCTCCTGTCGCTGTTCCGGGAGCGGGGGCTGGACCTCAACGCCGAGCAGCTGGATATGCTGCTGCTTCTGCGGCAGAAAACGGATCAGATGCTGCTCGAGCGGAAGGCGGAGCGGCAGGAGGACAAGCCATAGTCTCCGACCGGCCCGGTCTGCCGCGGCCGGCGGCAACGGAAGATCTTTATGCGGAGGGGCACGATGAACATTCAAAAGGCATTAAGCGGAGCGGCTCTGACGGTCGCTTTGGAGGGAAGGTTGGACACAACGACTGCGCCGAAGCTGGAGGAGGAGCTCCACGGCAGCGTCGATGGCGTTTCGCGTCTTGTGTTTGATCTGGCGAAGCTGGAGTATATCTCCTCCGCAGGCCTTCGCGTGCTGCTTGCGATGCAGAAGCTCATGAATCAGCAAGGGGAAATGGTGCTTCAAAACGTGAACGAGGCCGTGACGGAGACGCTTGAGGTCACGGGCTTTTCCGATATCCTTCGCATCGAATGAATGTTCGTTCGGGAGCGCAGCGGAAAAAGAAGGGATGAGCGGGAGGAAATGAGTATGCTGACATCGAAAAAGAAAGGCTATCGGCTGTCGCCGGAGACCGTGGATCTTCTTTCGCAGGAGTTCGCGGATTCTCTGGCGGAGGCGGAGGCGGACCGAAAGGATATCCTGCGGCTTCGCCTCTCACTGGAGGAGATCCTGGAGGGCTGGTCCTCCGCGCTCCCCGGCGCGCCGGTCACCTTCTGCGCGAAAAAGCGTCTGGGCAGGCAGCGGATCGAGATCCGCGTCGAGGGGAAGGAGCTTCAGGCCGACGACGTGCTGAAAAACTGCTTGCTCTCCAGCCGCCTGCTGGCGCAGGCGGGCCTTACGCTGACGCAGAGCTATCAAAACGGTGAAAACTGTCTGACCGTCGAGCCGCCCAGAAAGCGGAAGCTGGGGCAGATGCAGAAGCTCCTGCTCGCCATCGTGTCGGCGATCGTCCTCGGGCTGCTGCAGCGCCTGCTCCCCGCGAGCGCGCAGGCGGGCGTCCGGGCCGTGACCGACCCGCTCTTTACGCTGATCCTAAACCTGCTGCGCACCATCTCCTCGCCGATGATCTTCCTGGCGATCTGCTGGGGCATTTTCAACATCGGCGATATGACCATGATGGGAAGGATCGGGAAGAAAGTGATCGGCCGCATTGCGGCGCTGAGCTTCCTCGTCAGCGCGGGAGCGACCGTCTGCCTTTTATGGCTTTTCCCGCTGGAGCTGTCCTCGGGCGGCGCGGCGCTGAGCGGATTCTCGACCATCTATCAGATCATTCTGGATATCGTTCCCTCGGATATCATCTCTCCGTTCCTGAACGGTAACACGCTGCAGATCATCTTTTTGGGCGCCGCCGTCGGCATCGCCCTGCTGATCCTGGGCGACCGTGCCGCCGCCGTCCGCACGTTCATTGAGCAGACGAACGAGGTGGTCCAGTTCCTCATGGAGGCCATCGGCGACCTGATCCCGCTTTTCGTATTTTTCAGTCTGTTCGCTCTGCTGGGCTCCGACTTCGGCTCCGAGCTCTCGGGCATCCTCAAGGCCATCGTCATCACCTATGCACTTTGCCCGCTGATGTGTCTCGTATTCATCGGCATCCTTGCCGCGCGGCGCCGGGTGAGTTTCCGGCTGCTTGTGCAAAAGCTGCTGCCGACCTTCCTCATCGGTCTCACCACGGCGTCGTCCTCCGCGGCGTTCGCCACCAATTTAGAGACCTGCGAGAAGAAGCTGGGTATCCCGCCGATGCTCGCGCATTTCGCCGTGCCCCTGGAACAGGTCCTCTATATGCCCAGCGTTGCGGTCGCTTTTGTGGCGACCTGCCTGTGCATGGCGGAAAATTTCGGCACGGCCATCACGCCCGCGTGGCTCCTCACGATGATCGTTGTGACCGGGCTTTTGTCGCTGGCGATGCCGCCCATCCCCGGCGGCGCGCTGACCTGCTACACGGTCATGTTCACCCAGCTCGGCATCCCCGGCGAGGCCCTCGCTCTGGCTGTCGCGATCAATTCCATGATCGACTTTATCGCGACGGCATCCAACCTGACCTGCCTGCAGGTCGAGGTCACGACCGTCGCCGGCCAGCTGGAAATGCTGGATACCGAATGTCTCAGAAATCCGGAATAGGTCCGCGCACCGGTGCGCGGCCGTTCCGAAGCGCGAAAGGCGGAAAGCAAAATGGGATATGAATACTTGCGGAACGAGTCCATCATACGCAGCAAGACGCGGGAGTTTTTCGGCGTCGGCACGGTGGTGACGGCCTCCGCCTATCTGGTCTCCGTTGTGGACTTTATGCTCATCGGCGCCCTTTTGGGCGCTGATGCCGTCGCTGCCGCGGGCCTTTGCGACAGCTTTGTGGATGTGGCGGAGCTATTCGGCTTCGTCCTCTCCTCCGGCGGCCCGGTCGCCGCGGGCATTCTGCTGGGCAAGCGAAGGCTCCGTCAGGCCAACGGGGTCTTCACCCTGTCCCTTCTTCTGACGCTCGCGGGCGGGCTTCTCTGCTGGTGCCTGCTGCCGTTCTGCGGCTTTTTCAGCGGCATCCTGTCCAACAACGGCGCGATCGCGAACGATGTGGCGCGGTATGCCTTCTTCACCCTGCTCTCGTCGCCCTTTGTCGGCGTCAATCTCATTCTCTCCAGCTTCGCCATTCTGGACGATCGCTCCAAGCTGGCCATGGGCTCGGTCGTTGCCGCCAACGGAGTGAACATCGTGCTGGACGTTGTCTTTATGAAGTATTTGCGCATGGGCGTCGCCGGCGCGGCCGCAGCTTCCCTGCTCGGCAACGCGGCGGGTATTCTGGTGGTGCTTCCCTACCTGCTGTCCAAAAAACGCACCTTCCGCTTTGTCCTGCGCGCCGGCGACCTGCGCGAGACCGGACGGGAGCTGGCCTCGTCCTGCTCCTCCTTTGCCACAGACAAGGCCTCACGCATCTTCTCCGGCCTGACGGTGAACCTGCTTCTGATGTACTTCGTGGGCAACATCGGCGTGGCGCTCTACGCGGTGTACAGCCAGCTTCGCTTCATCCTGCGTATTCTGGCGGGCGGCGCGCTGCAGACGATCTCCACGCTGGGCAGTATGCTCTACGGAGAGCGCGACTTTTACGGGCTGCGGAAGATGCTCTCCCTTTTGTCCAAGTACACCTATGCGCTCGTCGCGGCGCTCATGGCGGGACTGTTCTGCTTCTCCGCGCCGTTTCTCAACTCCTACGGCATCGCCGCAGAGCCGGACACCGTGCTCTCGCTCCGCATCATGCTGCTCAGTCTGCCTTTCCTTTGGCTCAACGACCTGCTCGCCAGGCTCTATCCCAGCGTTCAGCGGCAGCGCCTGTCCGTGCTTTTGCTGACGCTGCAGAACGTGGTGCTCAAAATACTGCTTCTGCTGCTCTGCGTGGCGGCCATTTCGCGGCTCCATTGGCGCAGCGTCCCCGCCGTGGCCGTCTGGTGCCTGCTGGTGGAGCTGCTGTCCCCCGCGGTCACGCTGCTCCGGGAAAAGCGGACCTGTGGGAACGTCGCCCTCCTCGGGCTGGAGGATCAGGCGGACCGGAGCTGCCACAGCTTTTCCATCACAGGAAAGGCGGAAAACGTCGCGGACATCCACCGGGAGATTGACTTGTTCTGCCAACAGAACGGCATCCCCCGCAACAAGGGCGTCCTGCTGGCCATCGCCTTTGAGGAGGCCGCCCTCAACATCATCAACCATAACGAGCATGTGAGCATGATCGACATTTGTCTGCTTCTGGAGGAGGGCAGCCTGATCGTCCGTATCCGCGACGACGGCGCACCCTTCGACCCGCTGGCGTTCGTGGACGATGAGGATATCCTTCAAATGAACAACATCCGTCTGCTCGAGCGGCTCACCGATCAGAAGACCTATACGCGCATCATGAACATGAACAACACGGTGCTTTCGATCCGACTGGAGGCGGCAGAGAATGACGGAGCAAATGACGGCACTTGCTGAAAATTATCCGGCAGCCGCGGAGCTGCTGCGGCGGCATGGCGGCGAAACGCTGCTTACCTATCTCGGGCAGCTCCGTCACCGGTCTCTGCCGGACATTCTTCCCTCAGAGGAGCTGCTGGATGAGGTACGGGACTACTTCACGCCCTTTTTCGGCGCGGAGACCACTGGGGAATGCGCGGACGTTCTCCGGCGCCGCCGCTGCCTGTCCACCGCCAACCACCATCATCCCGCGTTCGAGTACATGACCGTGCAGGACACGATCCTCTGCGACCGGTGGCTGCGGACGCAGGGCGAGACCGGGGCGGTCGTTCCGTTTCTGTCCTGTGCCAACCCGAGGCTGGACAACAATGTCTACCCGAGGGGTATGCTGGTCTATGACTGCACCGCGCCGGGAGGCTGCCTGCGGCTGCCGTTTTATCCGTTCAAGCTGCGCCACGCCTGTGTGGCCGCCGTGGAGGGCATCTCTCCGGACATGGTAGACAATGCGCTGAACCGCCTGCGGCAGGAGACGCGGCGCGGCTCCTGCTCGCTTCGCACAGCCGACGCGCTGGAGCGCTTCTGCCGCGAGGTCCTGCTCTCCGACCGTGTGCAGCGCTGCGGCACGCTGCGGGAGCAGACCACGGTCATCAACGCCATGCTCTCACAGCGGTACTTCACCGACCGCGCGCCGCAGTACCTCTGGATGCCGATGGAGACGCTCACCGCCCGCCTGCTGGAAAGAGATTTTCGGACGGAAGCCGCGCTCACCTGCCAAATGTTGTTCCGGCAGGAGCTGCGCGCATCGCTTCTGCGGGCTCTGGACGGCGTTTCCGGCTGCTGGACGGGAGACGCCGGCGGCACGCACTTTTTCTGGGGGCTCGACCGCCGCGCGGCGCTGTTTCCTCTGCGGCTGCGGGAGAGCGCGGGCGCGGCGGCGCTGGCGGGTCAAAACTCGCTGGGAGAGGCTGTAACCGTCCCTCTCACGCCGCGGGCGCTGACGGAGAGGCTGCGAGACGGGTCGCTGCTGCCGGGCCTGTTCCTCTGCTTTCTGGAGGCGCACTTCCTCCGCGACTTCACGGTGTTCGGCGGCTTTTATCAGCCCACCTATCTCGCTGAAATGCGCCGCGGATTGGTGCGCGCCCTGCGCGAAACGGGCGGCTATGAGGAGGAGGCCGCGATCATCGAGGCGAAGCGCAACGCGATGACCCTTGGGCTGATCTATCTGCTGCGCAGCCGTGAAGGCGGCCACTTTCCCGTTTCCACAGCGGAGCTTTTGGAGCAGCCCGTTTCGACGCCGCAGGTCGAAGCAAGTCTGCAAATATCCGTCGCGGCGGCGCTGGAGCATCTGAATTGAACGCGCAAGCCGGAAGCTCCCTCGTTATGGGAGCCTCCGGCTTGTGTGTCTTTTTGAGGATTTATTTCAAAGAATGAGATGGCAGGAAACGCCTTATGTCCCTCTGCGCTCCGTCCACCTTCGGTCAGCATAAAAGGCCAGCTCGCCGATCATAACACCCAGCACCGCCGCGGCAGGCACATCGCTGGGAAAATGGACATAGAGATACAGCCGCGAAAAGGCGATGAGCGCCGCGAGCGGGATGGCCGCATAGCCGAAGCGGCGGTCCGTTTTCGTCAAAATCGTCGCGCCGATGACCGAGGACAGGGTATGACCCGATGGGAACGAATAGTCTGTGGGGTCAGCGATGAGCAGCCGCACGCTGCTGTCCAGCCAGCAGGGGCGCGGGCGCGTCAAAGGTCACAAGGCTCATCGGCGGAAGCGGTACGGTCAGGTTGACCGCTCCATACACGATGGCGTAGAGCGAACCGAGCATCAGCCCTAAAATGAGCCAGACCATCTCGCTGCGGTATTTGTGCAGCGCGGTGCGGATGGCGTGAATGGACAGTGCCACGCCCGCGAGCACGCCGAAGCCCAGCGTGAAGAGCCCCGGCAGCACGGAAAGCTCCATGTGCAGGAAGCTGCGGACAGCCTGAATGGCGGGCAGATACACGCCCGCGGTGAGCAGAATGGACGAGCCCAAGATGCCCGGCAGCACCATCGCCGTGATGGCGACCGCGCCGGAGAGGAAGATATAAAGCAGCGAGGGCGGCGAGAGCGACGCGAAACTGACGCTTCCCAGCGCGGACGAGCCGCGCAGCAGTGTGAGACCTACGACCACCGCCATGCCGAGCAGGGCGAACAGCGCGCCGCGGAGCCTTTTCAGCGCTGTGCGCTCCGCCGCGGCGATGAGCGGGATGGAGGCGAGCGTCCCGCCGGAGACGCCGGGGACGCTGTCCGCCAGCGCCATGCAGAAGCCGTGGAATGCCGTTAAGATCATGGAAACCACCTACTTTCTTTGAAACACCGTCTGCGCGGCGGCGAGCATCGGGCGCAGCGCAAGGATAAAGAGAACGATCAGGCTCACGCCCTGCGCGGCGAGTCAGCCGCGCAGGGCGGAGCAGCATCGCTGCCGTCTGGACGAGCGGCACGAGCGCACCAAGCGCGAGCTTCCCGCCCGCAAGGCGGAACGGCAGCAGCCTTCCCGCGCTGGCCGTGCGCATCAGGAATACGAGCAGGCAGCCGAGGAACATGGCAGCCGCCGCGCCCTGCACGCCGATGCGCGGAATGGGGAGCAGATCGAGTGCGATGTTTGCCGCCGCGCCAGCGAGCGAGGTCCAGAGCGATGCCGTGCTCTTCTTTGTCACGACGTAGACGCTGCCCATGAAGTTGGAAAACGCCGCCGCGATCATCGAGAGCGTGAGGATCGGGATATAGCGCCAGGCGTCATAGTAGCTCTCCGCCGCGAGCAGCCGGATGAGCAGCGACGAAAACGCGATGATACCGCCCGCGCAGAGGCAGACCGCGGAGAAGAACGCGTCCCACACGCGCGCGTAAAAGCGCGCCTGCGCCCGGCGGTCGCCCGACTCGGCGATGGCGGAGAGCTGCCAGGCGTCCATAAACACCGTGGCGAGGATGGTCAGGATGGTCGGTATCTTGTAGGCAACGGCGTAGATGCCGTTGGCATCGCTCCCCACGAACCACTTCACCAGATAACGGTCCGACACGCCCATGATCCACCAGAAGACAGCCGTGGGGATCAGCGGCACGCAGTAGGTGAGCATCTGCCGCCAGCAGCGCGCCGAACGACCGGCTGCCCGCCATCACTCGCAGCAGCGGCATTGCCAGCAGCAGCGCCGCCGCAGGTCAGGCGCGTTCTTCTGCCGCGGCAGACGGTCTACCGCCGCGTGTATCCGGCGTCTACGCTGGCGGAGCGCATGGCGCTGCTCCACGCCACCGCGCTGGAGGCGATGCGGCTCTACGGCACGGACATCACACAGCGGATGTACCTCGTAGAGTCGTCCATCCGACGCCCCAACAAGGTGTCGTTCTGTGTAGCTGTCCCGCCGGAGAGCGAGGGCGACCATGTGGTAACGCTGCCCGCGGCGCCGGCGCTCAGTCTCTACCACCACGGGGCCTATGAGGACCTGCCCGCCGCGGAGAAGAAGCTCCGCGCCTATGCGCGGCGGCATGGGCTCACGCCCACGGGGAAGCTCCGCCGCATTTATCTCGAGGGCCCGCCGCAGTACAAGGACCCCGCGAAGTTCGTCACGCAGGTCGCCCTGCCGCTCGAGGAGGAATAGCCGGCCCGTTCGCATGTGTGCGCCAATACCTCCAGGCTTCTGAATTCGCCTCTGTTTTGCCCATTAGAAAAGCCCGCATCTTTCGATGCGGGCTTTTCCATTTCTGTTTTCAGAACCGGCCGCCCTTCACGCGGAAAGTCATCTCCGGCTTCTTGATGCTCACCTTGGTGTCGCTCTCGACCGACTCGGTCAGGAAGGCGTTGCCGCCGATGACCACGTTGTCGCCGACCTCCGTCGCGCCGCCGAGCAGCGTCGCGCCGGCATAGATGGTCACGTCGCTGCCGACCTTCGGGTGACGGCGGGCGGGAGTCTCCGCGCTGTGGTGCATCCCTGCGGGCGACATGGCGCCGAGCGTCACGCCCTGATAGAGCTGCACGCGGTCGCCGATGACGGTCGTCTCGCCGACGACCACACCGGTACCGTGGTCGATGGAGAAATACTCGCCGATGGTCGCGCCGGGATTGATGTCGATGCCCGTCTGAGAGTGGGCATACTCCGTCATGATGCGCGGGATCATCGGCACTTTCTCAAGATACAGCTCGTGCGCGATGCGATAGATGAAGATGGCAAACATCCCGGGGTAGGACAGAATGATCTCCTGCCGGCTCGAGGCCGCGGGGTCGCCGTTGTAGTTGGCGGTCAGGTCCTTGAGCAGCAGCTCCTGGATATGGGGCAGACGCTCCATCATCGCCTCGCAGACCTTCTCGGCGCGGCGCGCGCCCTCCTCCCCCTCCGGCATGACCAGCTCAAGCTGGCGCAGCAGCTTGTCGTAGACGTGCCCCATGAGCAGGGCGCTGTACTGCTCCGGCGGGAGCTTCAGCAGGTCGCGATCGCCGTAGTAGGCGGGAAACAGGATCTTCTGAAAGTCGCGGATGATCTCAATGACCGCCGTGCGGCTCGGCAGGCGCAGCGCGTCGCCGTACATCAAAATATCGCTTTTGCGGTAGTTCTCCGCCACCTGCGCGGCGGCGGAACGGATGATCTCATTTTTATCGGACATCGGTCATTCCCCCTGATACATTGGCGTGGATAGATAGCGCTCGCCGCCGTCCGGCAGCAGCGCGACAATGGTCTTGCCCGCGTTCTCCGGCCGGAGCGCGAGCTGCGTCGCCGCCCAAAGCGCAGCGCCCGCGGTGATGCCGACGAGCACGCCCTCACACGCGACCATATCGCGGCCTGCGGCGTAGGCGTCCTCCTCGCGGACACAGATGATTTCGTCGATGAGCGAAATGTCCATATTTTTCGGGATGAAGTTCGCTCCGATGCCCATCAGTCCGTGCGGCCCGGCTTTGCCGCCCGAGAGCAGCGGCGAGCCCGCCGGCTCGACCGCCACGAGCTTCACGTCCGGATTTTTCTCCTTGAGATAGCGTCCTGTGCCGGAGAATGTGCCGCCCGTGCCGATGCCAGCGACGAAAAGATCGACGCAGCCGTCGGTATCGCGCCAGAGCTCGGGGCCGGTGGTGAGATAGTGCACTTCCGGGTTCGCGGGATTGTCAAACTGCGCGGGGATGAAGCTCTTCGGCGTTTCCGCCGCCAGCTCCTCCGCGCGCCTCACGGCGCCCGCCATGCCCTCCGCCGCCGGCGTCAGCACCAGTTCCGCACCGTAGGCTTTGAGCAGATTCCGACGCTCCACGCTCATGCTCTCCGGCATGGTGAGGATCACGCGGTAGCCGTGGACCTTGGCCATCGCGGCGAGGCCGATGCCGGTGTTGCCGCTCGTCGGCTCAATGATGACGCTCCCCGGAACGAGCTTTCCCTCCGCCTCGGCGCGTTCGATCATGTGCTTCGCCACGCGGTCCTTGGCGCTGCCCGCCACGTTGCAGCACTCGAGCTTGGCAAGGATGCGGGCGTTCAGGCCGTGCCTGCGCTCGTAGCGGCACAGCTCCAGCAGCGGGGTGTTTCCCGCTAATTCGGCGACGGAATGGAAGATGTTCATAGGGGCGCTCCTTTCTTGAAAATGCAAGTAAAATAATAGGATATTATATGCGCCGGACGGGCGCATTGCAAGCATTTTTCCAGTCCGTGCAAAAAAGAGGCGGAAATGTGAAAATACCCCTTGCATTTTCGGAGCCGCTGTGCTATGATACACAAGCTGTCTGAAAGGACACGCGCCGTTAGCTCAGCTGGATAGAGCGTCTGGCTACGGACCAGAAGGCCG
>OLGA01003455.1_pt1 | contig 10112 bp, 11 predicted proteins | sample 1604881 | NCBI WGS metagenome assembly OLGA01 (sample SAMEA3888896, study PRJEB22519) | human gut metagenome | biome: human gut; feature: human-associated habitat; material: faeces | place: Denmark | collected 2009
AATGCCGTTCATCTGCCGTCTTGGAGCCAGACATAATAAGCAGATGGTTTGTCCAACTGATTTGTGTCACAATACATAAAACACCCCATAAATAAGAAAGTCCCACCGAGTTGCGCATGAAAAATCAGAGGCGTGGTGGGTTCTGTTAACATTATTGTACAGTATTCAATGTTACTGTCAAGATTTCTTTTGTAAAAAATCGGCAACTTCCCATTGTTCCTTAAAATTATGCCAGCATTCTTGTCTCCGTATGTTCCCACGGTTCTCCCGAAAAATCAAGCAGAGACACAGACTGCAATCCCACATAACCGTCATCTGAAAGTGTAAATGCCACAGCACAATCATCACCCACTACAAGATAATAGTCCCATTCTTTGATCCAGAACTTTGGTGCTTTGATCTGTGTTCTTGAATATTGCTGCAACTGCTTTCTCGACCAGCCCGGCTCCGCAATATTGCCATATTCATCTAAAAGCTGCTGACTTTTTATAACTTCATGATTTCTTTCTGACATATGCGTTCTCCTCCTTCCAAGGCGCATTGAAGTGCTGTAACCACAAAAATTAGCATCAACGGCTTTACTTATATACTCCAGACTTAAAAGCTTGTTCTCCACAGTGGTATCACATTGATCACCGGTTCTTCATACGGATGTACTTTCTTCACGGCTTCAATTGTCTTATCAACATTTTCTGTATACACGGTTACTTCCACTTTCAGCTCCGGTTCGCAGCTGATCTCACCGTTGGTTCCGATATACGGATTACATCCGTCAAGCGGACGCCAGTAACCCGTTACCGGACTTACCGACATGCATGAATCATAGTTCCCGATATGTCCCGCATCAACCTCCTGCAGTGCTTTCTGCACAACTTCCAGATGCGTCGGCGGGAGAAATATTTCTAATTTACAGTATTTAAACTCCATGTTCTATACCTCTTTTCTACACTGTTCTCTATGGTTTTATCTGATCTCTACTCCGGCCATATAAAATTACTGTTTCCTGCTTCCAGTCCATCGATCAGAATATTCTGGCCTGTGCAGAATCTGTTTTGCACCGCCATAAAATAAATCCATTCTGCAGCTTCTTCCACACTCATCCAGCGTTTTAAAGGAGTCAGATCCATGATCGCATTCCACAGTTTTTCATCTTCCATCACCGGTTTATTTAACTCTGTCATCACTCCGCCGAAATCCAGACTGTTGCAGGTCGCCTGATACGGAGCAATTCTCATCGCAACATTTTTGGTATATGAAAGGACCCCACCTTTACTTGCCGCATATTCCGGGAATTCCGATCCGGTATGGCCGCTTGCAGATCCAATCATGATCACAGATCGGATCTCCGGCTGTACTGCGTAATGTTCTGTGACCGCAATGGTTCCTTTCAGATTGATATCAATATCATCTTCATTTTGTACACCTGCGTTGTTGATCACGATCTGTATGGGCGGAAGTTCTGGATACATCTCTTTATCACGGATGTCCAGACAATAATGCTTATAATCCGGATGTTCTATTGTAGATTCTTTCCGGTCAAATCCATAAACTTTATGTCCGTTTTTCAGAAAATATTTCGCACACCCTTTTCCAATTCCGGAACTTGTACCTGTTATCAATACATTCACTTTCTACCTTCCCCTCTATAAGTTCTCTTTTTAATTTCTCTATAAATTTTTCTCTATATAATCGCCTTTATGAACTTTTCTCTACAAATTTTCCTTATAAGGTCACCTTATAATCTCTCCATCATATTCCTTGGCAGTGCCTTTGTAAGTGCGCTTACCACGAACAGACAGATCACACGGTCAATATAATCTGTAAAGAACTGAACCACAAAGCATGCTCCTACCATTCCCATCGGGGTTTTGGCAAGAAGCTGCACCAGAACCGTAGAACCTGATGATGTAATCCCGCCAAATAAGAATGCCGTAATGCAGGAACTTACAATGGTTGACGGTAATGTAATTACCAGCGCTGCCACAAATATCCACCATTTTTTCGGCTTATATTTCTGATATACCAGACCTGTCACCAGACCAAGAATGATACCGACAGGTGCATAGTATAAAGAATATACGTCAACCGTCATTCCCATGAACAGACCACTGATCACATTCGGAAGCATTCCATAAATCGGGCCTAATGTGGATGCAATGAATACGGTTCCGATACTGTCCAGGTAAATTGGAAGCTTCAGAAATAATGCAATCTGTCCTCCGACCAGATTAATGCAGATTGCAAATGCAACGATGCAGATTTTATATGTTGATACTCTATATGTTGATGTTTTTTTCATGACTTACTTCTCCTCACTTATAATACATTTTCCAAAATATCCAGACTCTCAGGTTCTACTTCCAGTACTCTCGAAAGCATCATTTCGAAAAAACGATATGTATCTACCTGTGTCAGTACTTTTGCATTCGGTTCTTTCCGGTAAAAATTCATCGAATCGACAACCGACTGCCCCAGTGATATCCCTTCTGTCTCAATCTGGACAAAGGATTCAAATCCTTCACAGATCGAAGGATCAATAAAATATGCTACAGCAAGAGGATCATTGATCACACATCCGACGATGTGTTCCCACTGCCAGTGAAAATCAAAATAAAACTTTGTGATCTTCTTAATAAATGCACCTCTTTTTGCATTTATCCGGCACATATACTCAAGAATTGTTGGTGTCAGAACAATTTCTCTCGTCACATCCAGACCGATCATATGGATCTTCCGTCCATTCTGATACATTGCATCATATACTTTCGCTGCCGCATCCGGATCACACCAGTAATTGTATTCCGCTACCGGCGAACAATTTCCATGGCTTTTGAACGTTCCGCCCATAGACACGAATTCTTCGATCTGATCAAACGCAACTCTGTCTTGTTCGAGCAATGTTGCAAGATTCGTCATCGGTCCAAGTGCTATTACGGAAATGTGTCCTTCTTTCAGCTTTGATGCAAGGAATTCCACTGCTCCCATCTCCTGACGGAATCCTTCTACTTCTGGTAAAAAGCTTTCACCAAGTCCATCTTCTCCATGCGTGTCAAGTGCGTTGACATACTCCCGGCGCAGCGGTTTTTCTACGCCTATATAGACAGGAACATCTAACCTTCCCATATGCTTCAGCACTTTTTTCGCATTTCCGAATCCCATCTCTACCGGACAGTTCCCGCATACAATGGTGATTCCAACTATCTCGAGTTCTTCCGACTGCAATGCCAGCATGATAGCCAGGCTATCATCGATACCCGGATCACAGTCAATAATTACTTTTCTTTTTTTCATTTTTCTTTTCCTTTCTCAATCTTCTACAGGACCTACCACTGGCAGCTCCTTACGAATACACTGCAATTCAAAAGGCAAAAAAATACTTTTGCTTACAGAACCCCCATAAACAAAAGTAATCATACATGTTATGTACTTTGCCTAGTTTTTTATACTGGGAGGTTTGCGAACCAGTTCAAAGTCATATTGTAGCATGTTTGCATAATCATGACAATATATTTATCCTTCCGGCCTTTACATTCCGGCTTTGTATATTTAATTACCGGATGCCAACGGGGACAGTAAAAAAAGCCATTTTTTCACGTCCCCGTGGTTCCAGAGTTATGGCAAAAATCCCTTACTCGTCTTCACGATCACTTTATCAAATACCATAAACATCGACGGCAGTACAAAGATAACCACGATCATACTGATGATCGCACCTCTCGCCATCAGGATACACAGTGAGCTGATCATATCAATATTCGAATACAATCCGACACCGATCGTTGCTGCGAAGAAGCTCAGTGCACTTACCATGATCGACTGTGCCGATGCGCGGTGTGCAGTTGTGATCGCATCATATTTTTCTGCTCCGTGATTGCGTTCTCTCTTATATCTTGTCGTCATAAGGATCGCATAATCTACGGTAGATCCAAGCTGGATCGTGCCGATAACAATCGATGCAACGAATGGCAGCTTCGTTCCTGTATAATATGGAATTCCCATATTTACAAAGATAGCAAATTCAATCACGCCAACCAGAATGATTGGAAGTGAAATGGACTTGAACAGTATTAATATGATCACAAAGATGATACCGATCGATACCACACTGACCGTCTTAAAATCTGTATCTGTAATGTCGATCAGATCTGCCGTCAGCGGTCCTTCACCGATCAGCATACCGCCTTTGTCATATTTGTGCAGAATCTTATTCAGTTCTTTAATCTGGACATTCAGTTCATCCGATGCAACCTTATACTCAGAATTGACCAGAAGCAGCTGATACTTATCATTCTTCAGCATCTCGGTTACGGAATCCGGGATCATACTCTGCGGGATTGCCGGTCCGATCAGCGCGTCCAGGCCAAGTGCCCATTTAACACCATCCACATCATCCATCTTGTTGATCATCTTTGCCACATCTGCGGATTCAACCGAACTGTCCACGAGGATCATGTGTGTCGTGTTCATGTCATAATCTTCCTTCAGTTTTTCATTTGCAATGATACTCGGAAGATCCTTTGGAAGCGTCTCATCCAGATTGTAATAAACGGATGTATGATTATTTCCATAGATTGCCGGGAATAAAAGTACAAGGAAAATGATCACATAGATCATATACCGCTTTGTAACTTTATCCGATATCCTTCCGATGTCCGGAAGAAACGGCTTATGCATGGTCTTCGTGATCCATTTATCACAGCACAGGATCATGGATGGAAGGATTGTCACACAGGCGATCACGCCAAGGACGACACCTTTTACCATAACCACACCGATGTCCATACCAAGCGTAAATGTCATGAAGCACAATGCGATAAATCCGGCTACCGTTGTAACGGAACTTCCGATTACAGATGAAAATGTCTGGGATATCGCATGTGCCATTGCACGCTCTTTGTCTCCGTTATATCTTGCCTGCTGCTCCTCATAACTGTGCATCAGGAAAATGGAATAATCAAGTGTAACGCCAAGCTGCAGTACCGCCGCCAACGCTTTCGTAATATAGGAAATCTCTCCTAGGAAATAGTTACTTCCCAGATTATAAATGATTGCCATTCCGATACTCAGCATAAAAAGTAACGGGATAAAATACGAATCCATCGTAAGTCCTAATACGATCACCGCCAGAACAACTGCGATCAGTACATATAACGGTGTCTCTTTCTCAGCCAGGTTCTTCGTATCCGTAACAATTGCAGACATACCACTTAAGAAACACTGCTTTCCGGCCAGTTTACGGATCTCCCCGATTGCTTCCATCGTTCCGTCGGAAGAAGTACCCTCATCAAAGAAGATTGCCATCATCGTGCCCGTATCTGAATTGAATACTTCGTAGACATCTTTCGGCATCATGCTCTTCGGCATGCTGATATCTGCAAGTGAATCGTACCACAGAACCTTCTGCACATGATCTACTTTTTCGATCTTTGCTTTCAATGCCGATACATCTTTATCTTCCATTCCGTCCACGATAAACATTGAAAAAGCACCGGTTCCAAAGTCTTTTACCAGGATATCCTGACCCTGCATCGTCTCAATGTCTTCCGGTAAATATGTCAGCACATCATAATTGACTCTTGTATTCACATATCCAAGTCCCGCCGGAATCAAGAGTAAGATACTGATGATCAGTATCGGAATTCTGAACTTCACTACCTTTTTACCAAATGCAACCATATTCATAACCGCCCCTCCTTTTATGACCATTTCTTTACATCCTTTTTTATTTCTTCTTACTCTTATCAGCATTTTTGACCATTGGTCATTTTTGTACCTAATTGCAATATACATCAAAAAAGACCAACAGTCAATACAATTTTTGACTATTGGTCATTTTTCATTCTTATATTTCCAGCATTCCAAGTCTTGCCAGAACTTTCAGATCCATGTTCTTTACATTGTCTCCGAACTGGATACGGATGTGCTCACCTTCCATGTCTACAACGACGCCCTCACCGAATTTCTTATGCTTTACAATCATGCCTTCACCAAGTGCATCCGCAAGTTCCTGATAGCTTTTTCCAGGTTGCTTCTGAGATCCATGCCCGGTGCCATATCCATGATACATCCTAAAATGAGCAGAATCAAATCCACTAACAGTGCAATCACGATCGGGTTGCTCGAGAATCCGATGATTGCCTTTGCAGCCAGATCCGGCACATGCAGCATGGTCAGGCAGTTGCCGAAGACTGCAGAGGTGGCGATCAGGATCAGCACGATGGACAGAGTGTTCACGCACTCATCCAGTGCATGCCAGACGCCCTTCCAGTCCAGACCCTTGTAGATGAACACCGACACGAACAGAGAGTAGATAACTGCAATAGCTGCAGACTCGGTAGCGGTGAACACACCGCCAACAACGCCGAACACAACGATAATAACAGCGGCCAGTGCCCAGATGGAAGTGCCCAGCTGCTTAACGAAGCCCTTGATGCTGAACGGAGAGCCCTTGGGGTAATTCTCCTTGACCGAGATGATGTAGGAACCGATCATCAGGACGATGGCCAGCAGAGCACCGGGCAGATAACCTGCCAGGAACAGGCTGCCGACCGAGATGCCGCCGGCAGTGGTGGCATAAATGACCATGTTGTGGCTCGGAGGAACCAGCAGACCCTCGCAGGAGGAGGTGATGGTAACAGCAGTGGAGAAGTCGGCATCGTAGCCCTGATCGACCATCATGGGGATCATGATGGAGCCGATGGAAGCGGTATCTGCAGATGCAGAACCGGAAATACCGCCGAAGAAGTAGGAAGCAACGATGTTGACCATTGCCATGCCGCCGCGCATCCAGCCCACGCAGGCATCAGCCAGAGCGATCAGCTTTTCAGAAATGCCGCCGGAGCCCATGAGCACGCCCATGGTGATGAAGAACGGCACAGCCATCAGGCTGAAGGAAGAGATGCCCTTGACCATCAGACGGCAGACATCGGTCAGTGCCTGACCCTGCACCATCATGCACAGCACGCTGGAAAGACCAACGGCGTATGCAATGGGGAAACGCAGGAAGATCATTACAAAGAAGCTGACAAGAAGGACAATGATTGCCAGTGTCTGAACTGTCATATTACACTTCCTCCTTTACAAAAATGCTCTTGATGTGGTTGTACAGTGCCTCGATCTCGAAGATGATCATGGCAACACCGGCCAGCGGCACCGGGAAGTACATCCAGAAGCGGCTCAGCCAGGGCATGGACACGTAGAAGCCGCGGCCGCCCAGAGTGGTGGCATAGTTCCAGCCGACCACCATCATGATGACACCCAGAATGCACACGGCAAGATCGGCCAGAATATCCAGCACCTTGACGGCGATTTTGGGCAGATACACGTCAAACGCAGTCATGCGGATATGGGCACCGCGGCGGATGGCCAGAGCAGCACTCAGCACGGCCATGTAGCTCATGCAGGTCAGCACAACTTCTTCCGACCATGCCGGGTCCGGGATGAACGAGACGTAACGACCGATGACCGACATGGTAGTGATGAGGATATCTGCGATCAGCAGCAGCTTGCAGATAAACAGAACCACTTTGTAGGTGATGTCGTACGCCGGCTTGATCTTATCCAAAGTGGTAAAGATTTTCGGCATATGAATTCCTCCATATAAAAAACCCGGCAGGTCTGCGGGCGTATCCCGTAGTCCCCCGCCGGGCTATGTACTATCTCAGAACAGGAAAGGCTTTTTCAATTATGCCTTCATGTCCAGCAGCTGCTGATACAGCTCAGCCTGATCGGAGGTGTTCTCGCTGATGACCTTCTGGCAAGCTTCCTGCCAGGGTGCCTTATCGGGAACATCCACGACATTGCAGCCGGAGCTCTTCAGCTCATCCAGAACCTTGTTCTCAGCGGTCTCGGACAGGTCTGCGTTGAAGGCCTGCGTATCAGCACCGGCCTCCATGATGGCAGCCTGCTGGTTCTCGGTCAGCTTGCCCCATGCGTTATCGGTGATAACAGCCTGAATAGCGCCCAGAGTGTGGCCGTCCAGGATCAGGTTGTTGGCAACCTCGGGGAATGCATTGGACTTGTAGTTTGCGATGGGCTGCTCAGCACCATCCACAACGCCGGTCTGCAGTGCGCTGTACAGCTCACCGAAGGAAACGACGGTGGGGTTAGCGCCCAGACCCTCGACCAGGCCGTTCATGACGGGGTCGTTGGACACGCGCAGCTTCAGGCCCTTGAAATCAGCAATGCCGGAAACAGGGTTGACCGTGAAGAAGTGACGGAAGCCCTCTTCGCCGTAGAAGACACCACGAACGGGCAGGCCCAGCTCCTGAGGCTCGTTCAGGAACTCAGGTGCCAGATCGCTGTTGGCGAAGTTCCAGAAGTGTGCGCGGTTCTCGAAGGTGAAGGGGATGGACAGCAGCTTGGACTTGTTGCAGCCGTAGCTGGTCAGTGCGAAAGCGGAGATACGGCTCATATCAATGGAAGTGGAGCCGCCCAGGATCGCGTCCAGAACGTCGTTCTCAGAGCCCAGAACACCGGAAGCCTGCACGTCGATGACGACGGAACCGCCAGTCAGTTCCTCGACCTTCTCCTTGAAGTGGGTAGCGGTCTGGCCAACGATGGTGTCCAGCGGGTTGACTTCGGCGTAGACCAGAGTCACCTTGGGATCGCTTGCAGCGGCGGCTGCATCACCAGCGGCAGCGGAAGCAGCGGTGGAAGCAGCCGGAGCAGAGGAAGCAGCGGTGCTCTTGGAAGAACCGCCACATGCGGTCAGTGCCAGAGCCGCGGCGGAAACGCCAGCAGCGGCCAGGAAGCTACGACGAGAAATCTTCTTCATGATAAGTTGTCCTCCTAAGTATTTCCTTCTATTCCGGCGGTGCACACTGCACGGGTGGCGCGCCGCCGTTCATTCACTGTTCACACTTTAGCAAATTTTCTAAGTCGAAACAAGGGCTTCTGAAAAATGTCCTGTTTTTCCAAAGAATGTGAAAATTTCTTTTGTGCAACATGTCCAAGTTCTTGTCTTTTGGTTAAGCACAGTGCACAATCGCATGGATCCCAGCAGCCAAAAAGCTCCCTTTGAGAGGGAGCTTTTTGGCAACGCGGGACTGGTAGAGTCACGCTTCCTGTATTTGCCGGATGAGCTCTGCCTGTTCGGCAAACCGCTCATACATCGGGCGGACCGCCGCCCGGAATTTCTGCATCTCGGCCTCGGAAAGGGTGGTCACTTCCACACCCCAGGCCCTCATATCTTCTTCGGCCTGAGCTTCCCGCTCGGCCCAGAGGCGGCGCTCCACATTGGCGCTGTCCCGGGCGCAGCCCCGGACGATGCCCGGGAACGAGCTGTCCAGCCCGGCCAGCTTTTCCAGCGCGGCCCGGCTGGCGATCTGAATCTCCGGCACACGGGTATGCTCATTTTTCAAAAAGTAGGGCGCTACCTCATAGTGGCCCATGGCCTCGTAACTGGGCCAGTTGTTCTCTGCCCCGTCGATGCGGCCATTGTGCAGGGCCGCGTACACCTGGCTGTAGACCACCTGCACCGGCACCGCGCCCATATCCGACACCATCTCACTCATCATGTCCGATTCCTGCACCCGGATGACCTTGCCCTGCAGATCGACCAGTGTCGCGGCCTTTTCCCGGGTGTAAAAGCTGCGGACACCGGCATCGAACCACGAAAGCCCCACCAGGTCCACATTTTCCAGCGTGGAGAGGAACCCATCCCCGATGCTGCCGTCCAGCACCCGCCACATCTGCTTGGCATCCTCGTAAAGGTAAGGCAGCTGCAGCACGCTCAGGTTCTCCAGCAGACCGGCCAGCTGGCTGAGGGAGACACGGGCAAAATCAATGCCGCCAAACTGCATCTGCTCAATGACGCTCAGCTCTGCCCCCAGCTCTCCGCCGCTGTACACCACCACTTTTACCCGGCCATCCGTCCGCTGGGCCACCATCTCGGCAAAGGCCAGCGCTGCCTTGGTGGTGGGGTAATCCTCCGGCTGGTTCTCCGCATAGCGGAGGATGAGCTCCGGCTGCGGCTCTTCCGCCGTGGGCTCCGGTGCCGTGCAGCCGGTCAGGGCCCCCAGTGCCGCACAGGCCGTGCCCACCAGCAGGCTGCGGCGGGAGATGTTTGTTTCCCGCTTCATAAATGGGCCTCCGCAGACTTTTTGCCCGCC
>OLGA01003457.1_pt1 | contig 10108 bp, 10 predicted proteins | sample 1604881 | NCBI WGS metagenome assembly OLGA01 (sample SAMEA3888896, study PRJEB22519) | human gut metagenome | biome: human gut; feature: human-associated habitat; material: faeces | place: Denmark | collected 2009
TACAAAGACCTCAGCGGCATTTGCAGGGCAGAGAAAATAGGAAGAGAAGTTTATAAAATTCTACAGAGAAAAATCGTAGATATTACACAGAAATGACGGGTGAGAGCGACAAAGAAATGAACCGTAAGTCACCATATCAAGTGACTTACAGCTAAAAAATTTTAAGAAATAGATAATTTTGGGCGATTGCAATGCGGACAAAATGTGATAAAGTGTATTCAGTGATCGGAAAAAGTTTTGCGGTAAACCGGCGCGCACAGGTCAGTACGTTCAAAGGCCTCGTAGAATTCTACAATGCTATCACCATGATATAAACGGCTGCGTGTGAACAGGACCGGGATGGATTCATCGGCCTCCAGGATCTGACAGATTTCCGGCGGGCAGTTGATCGCGCGCATGCGCTTGATCGAATAAAGATCACGCTTGTTCCAGATGGAGCAGTAGAGCGCAAAGAGAGATTCCAGAGAGAAATTCCGTCGTTCCAGAGAAAGCTGCACGGCGACCTCATTGCGGATATAGATCCGTTGAAAGCAGATTGCCTGCTGGCTGACAAGGCGGACCAACTGAATTTTGAAGTATGGGTCGGCAGGGCTGATGCAGAGGTTTTCTGCCACGGCTTCGTTTGCATAGCTCCAACCGGCGGCAATTACCTGCGTCTCTGCGATGCCGGAGCCTGCGGCGATGGTATCGCGGAAGGAATCGGTTGCAAAGTCCAGAGATTTGATAGCGCCGCGTACAATGGTGCCGTGCCCTTTGACGGTTTTGATAAGTCCCCTTTTTTTGAGCAGAGCGTATGCCTTTTTGACCGTTCCAAGACTTGTGTTATACGCGCGGGCATATTCGCTTTGCAGCGGCAGAATACTATTCGGTTTGAGCGTTTCGGCATTGATGTCAAAGATAATGTCGTCAGCAATTTTGATATACAACGCTTTTTCGTGATTCATCGCGAAATCGCCTTTCTGTTCTGATTTTTTTCATTGTACTACAAAGCACGCCAGAACGCAATGACGCGGGGCGGCTGACTACGTGGGTTTTCCGGCAGGACCGGATTTCCATACAAAAAATTAGGAGGAAAAATAATGAAACAGGTACTTGCATTCGCGCTCGCATTGGTGCTTGTGCTGTCTCTGGCGGCATGCGCATCGTCCACACCGGCAGCTGAGACCAAGGATCAGCCGGCACAGACCACTGAAACCCCAGCTGAAACGACCGAAACAGAAGCCCCGGCAGAAGAAGCAGCTCCTGCGGAAGAGGAAAAGCCGTTCAGAGTTTGCCTGATGACAGCGCTTTTGGGCGACAAGTCCTTCGCAGACTCCGCTTATGAGGGCGGACAGAGAGCAATCAAGGAGCTCGGCGTTGATCTAACACACGTCCAGCTTGATGAGACGACCGACGACTACACGCAGGCCATCATGAGCGCCTGTGAAGAGGGCTATGATCTGATCGTTTGCGGCAACTCTGGCTATCAGGAGTACATTGAGGCGGCCGCTGAGGTCTACCCCGACCAGAAATTCGGCATTACCGATACCATTGCAGCCGGCGACAACACGGTTTCCGCCATTTTCGCGCAGAACCAGGGCTCTTTCCTCTGCGGCTATGCGGCAGCAAGATTTACGGAAATGACCTCCATCGATGGCGTGAATGAAGACACCGTGATCGGCTGGGTCGGCGGCGGCGACATCCCCGCATTGCGTGACTTCTTCGTCGGCTTTGAAGAGGGCGCCAAGTATTATAACCCCGACATCACGGTCCTTCAGTCCTTCGCAGGCGTCTGGAACGACCCCCTCAAGGGCAAGGAACTGACGCTCGCCATGTATGATCAGGGCGCTGACATCGTTATGAACGTCGCCTCCGGCACCGGTGTCGGTGTTTTGCAGGCAGCAGCAGAAGCTGGCGAATACGCCATCGGTGTTGACATGAACCAGGATGGCGACCAGCCCGGCCACATCCTGACCTCCATGCTGAAAGAAAACGGCACGGCTGTCTATGAGATCATCAAGGCGGCACAGAACGGCACGTTTGAGGGCGGCACGTACATGTACCTCGATCTGGCTTACGGCGGCGTTGACACCACCGACATGAGCACCATCAAGAGCACGCTGAGCGAAGAAAATGCAGCCCTGCTCGATGAGCTTCTGGCTGAAATTGCTGACCTCAAGCAGCAGATTGCGAGCGGCGAGCTGGTTGTCTCCAACTACGAGGGCTTCGGTCCGCAGGCATAATTATTTTCAAATTCCCCCATTTGTTGAACGCATGACGCAGGGCGGTGTGCAGCAGCTTGCCGCACATTGACCCTGCGTCAATGTTACTTTGGCGGCAGCACGTATCACAGTGCAATGAAATGCAAGGCGAGGTAGAGATGGAAGAGTATATCGTAAGAATGGAGAATATCCAGAAGAATTTTGGGACCGTCAAAGCTGTCCGCAGCGGGCAGTTCAATTTGAAAAAGGGTGAAATCCACTCCATCATAGGAGAAAACGGCGCGGGCAAATCGACGATGATGAAGATGCTTTATGGCATGTATCCCATCGACGGCGGCAAGATTTTTCTCAATGGGCAGGAACTGACGCATTATACCACGAAGGATGCCATTGCAGCCGGTATCGGCATGGTGCATCAGGAGTTTATGCTGGTCAATGAACTGACGGTACTGGAAAACGTCATTCTCGGCTTTGAGCCGACCAGGGGACTGGCAATTGACCGGCAGGCAGCAAGAAAAAAGATCAGCCAATACATAGAAACCTATCACATGGATATCCAGCTGGATAAGAAGATCAACCAGATCAGCGTCGGCGAGGCGCAGCGCGTGGAGATTATCAAGACGCTCAGCCGCGGCGCAAACGTCATCATTCTTGACGAGCCGACGAGCGTTCTGACGCCGCAGGAAACAGAGAAGCTGTTTGAAATTCTCAATGATCTCAAACAGGCCGGACATCCGATTGTGTTTATTTCGCATAAGCTCAACGAGGTTATGGAAATTTCTGACCGCATCACAGTTATGCGCAATGGCGAGTTTATGGGCACGCTGGAGGCAAAGGATACCAACGAGCGTGAGCTTGCCATGAAAATGGTTGGCAGAGAAGTGCTTCTCAATATCCAGCGCGAACATGTTGAGCCGGGAGAGACGATTCTGGAGGTTGACCACATTTGGTCGACCGGTGAGCGCGAGAAATCGAAGCTGCGCGACGTTTCCTTCTCCGTGCGCGCCGGCGAGATTGTCGGCATTGCCGGCGTCGACGGCAACGGGCAAAGCGAGCTGGCAGAGGCAATCGCGGGATTGCGCCGGGTGGAGAAGGGCAGCATCCGAATCTGCGGCGCTCAAACAGAAAACAAAGATCCGAAAAAAATCCGGGCGGCCGGGATGTCATTTATTCCAGAAGACCGGAACAAAACAGGACTCGACCACGCGTCGAGCATTGCAACAAATCTGATTACGACGGATATTCCAAAGTATTGCACGAAGCTTGGAATTGTCCGGCATAAGGAAGCAGAGGCCCATGCGCAGAAGATGATCGAGCGTTTCCGCATTCGTGCGGGCGGCACAAATGTCAATACGGCGTCTTTGTCGGGCGGTAACGCGCAAAAGGTCATTGTTGCGCGGGAAGTCAGCGCCAATAACCGCTTTCTTCTTGCCTCACAGCCAACGCGAGGCGTTGACATCGGCGCCATCGAGCAGATCCGCGAGACGCTGGAGCAGGAAAAGACAAAGGGCTGCGGCATTCTTCTGATTTCAACAGAGCTTGAGGAAATCATGTCTTTGTCGGATCGGATCCTTGTCATGTACGAAGGGAAAATTTCTGCGCCGATTGACGCAAAGACGGCGACAGAGGAGCAGCTTGGAATGCTGATGCTTGGCAGCTCTGTGCAGGAAGGAACGGGGTGTTAAAGTGGGAAAGAAATTAAAAGCAGCATGGCACAGATCCTACCGGATCATCTGCACAATGCTGGCAAGCATCTTGCTCGGTTCTTTAATGATTATCGTTTTTACGGGCGAAAATCCGCTGGATGCTTATCGCGCCATGATTGTTGGCGCGCTGGGAAGCCCGCTGAACATCGGTACGACGCTCGTCACGTGGACAACTTTGCTGCTGGCCGGCTGCGGCTTTGCCGTGGCGGCAAAGACAGGTTGCTTTAACATCGGCGTGGAGGGAACCGTGTTCGTCGGCGCAATCGCAACGGCAATTGTCGGCGCCTATGTCGGCAATCTTCCGCGCGGACTTGCCATTTTTGTATGTTTGGCTGCGGGCGTGATAGCAGGTATGCTCTGGTCGCTGATTCCGGCCGTTCTGTTTGCGGTATGGAATATCAACATGATCTGCGTATGTACGATGCTGAACATGGTGGCGCTGTACATGACGGAATTTGTCGTGCAGGAAACAAAGTACCGCGCCGTGGCGACGATTGCAAAGACCGTCGATGTGCAGGTCCGGCTGACAAAGGTGATGCTTCCGAGCAGGCTGACAACGGGCGTATTTATCGCAATTGCGGCGGTAGTGATCGTGATTTTTGCGATGCGCCGGTTGGCGTTCGGTACGAAGGCGACCATCGTTGGGCAGAACATTGCCTTTGCGAACTATGCCGGCATGCAGCCGAAAAAGGTACGCATCAATGCCATGCTGATTGCCGGTGCGCTCTGCGGTTTGGCAGGCGCCATCGAGATTATCGGCAATTACGGCTATTTTCAGATGGACTTTGCAACCGGCTACGGCAACCGCGGACTTCTCGCCGCGATGATCGTCAACTGCGACGTGTTCTGGGTGCCACTTTCGGCGTTCTTTGTCTCGGTGATCAGCAGCGGCTCGATATATTTGCAGCAGGTGACAAATGTGCCGCGCTTTTTGGCGGACACGCTCACGACGATTTTTATCATTCTGGCGGCAATGCCGGACCTGTTCCAGTTTACCCGGCGCAGCAAGGTTGGCGGCGCGAAAAGGAGGACGCTATGAGTTTATTTGAAATTCTGGCGAAGGCGCTGAACATCAGCCTCATCAATGCGGCAATCCGCATTGCAACCCCCATTCTGTTTGCCGCCCTTTGCGCGTCTATCACGCAGAACGCAGGCATTCTTCTGATCGGCACCGAAGGTATTATGCTCATGGGCGCGTTTATCGCCGTGGCACTCGGATATCTGACCGGCAGCTGGATTCTCGGCGTACTTGCCGCGATGCTTTGCGGCATGCTGGTTGCGGGGATTTTGGCAGTCGGCAAGATCCGCTACAACGCATCCATGCCCGCAATCTGCACAGGCATGAACATGTTTGCGCTGTATTTTACAAGATTTCTGCTGCAAAGCGTGTTCCATATTTCGGGTACCCTGGCAGATCCGCGCATTCCGTCCATTCCGGTGATCAATTTTGGCTTCCTGTCGGAGGGTTCGGTGCTGGCAACGATTTTTAACGGTTTCTGCTATACGGACTGGTTTGCGTTTATCGCGGTGATTCTGCTCTCATTCTTCCTGTACAAGACACCGGTTGGCTTGCGGCTGCGCGCCGTGGGCTACCATCCGATGGCGGCGGAAACGGCGGGCATCAACGTCAAGCGCATTCAGTATTTTGCAATTTTGTTTGCTGGCGCCGTTGGTGGACTGGCGGGCGCGCATCTGTCTCTTGGCTACAGCACGATGTTTGTCCAGAACATGACGAACGGACGCGGCTTTATGGGCATCGCCGCTATGTTCTTCGGCAACGCGACGCCGGGCGGCGCGATCATCGGCAGCCTGATTTTCGGCTTCTTTGAGGCGCTCGGCAACCGGATGCAGCCGTATGGTATCCCGTCGGCCATGATGCTGGCGCTGCCGTATGTGATCGTTCTGATTGTGCTGGTGGTGTCGGTGATCGCACGGGTAAAGAAAGAGCAGCGCGAAAAGAGTTCGCTGCATGCAAAGGGGTGATAGAGGATGCGTTATGCCTGTTTGGGCACACAGATTGTCAATGAGATTCACTTTGCAGACGGCAGTGAGAAGAGGGGCATTATGGGCGGAACGATTTTCGCGCTGGCAGGTTTGCAGCAGTACTGCGCCGACAGCATCCTGTTTGCCGATCGCGGCAGTGACTGGGAGCAGTACTTCGGGAAATGGTTCCGGGACAACGGCATAAGCGAAGCCGGGCTCGACCCGATTGTACAGCGGCAGACGTTTTCCGAGCTTCATTATCTGCCGACTGGCGAGTGGAAAGAGAACATGTTTTTTGGTCCGGCGGACCGGAAAGCGGAAAATCTCCGACTGACAGAGCAGATGCTCGATGCGCTCCTGAGGCTCCTCCGGCTCGATGCGCTCACGGATGAGACGCGCGGCGTATATCTCTATGAATCGATCCACAACGCTGCGTTCTGGGCGCTGGTAGAAAAAAGACTGCCGGCCGGCGGACCCAAGCGGATGCTGGAGATTATCACGGCAGACTGCACGGCAGAAAATTATCCGGTGTTTTGTGAGAGAATCCTTCCGCTTGTAGACATCTACAGCCTGAACCGCACGGAAGCCTATCCGTTCTTTGGTGTTACAAGCGAACAGGAGGCGGTCGAACGGATTTTAGAGATTGGAAAGCCATGTTATTTCCGCTGCGGAAAGCGCGGCGCGTACATGATTATGGACGGTCGGGCAGTCTTTGTTCCGAGCTTTACCGTTCGACGTCCGGAAGACGAAATTGATCCGACTGGCTGCGGCAACTGCTCTACAGCAGCAGCGCTCTACGGCTTTGCCGAGGGCTACGGCGCGGAAGAAATCGGTGCTATCGCCTCTCTGGCAGCCGCCTACAATGTGATGCAGTACGGTCCGACTCCGGTCTTTACCGCACAGACAAGAGCAGATTCCCTGGCCTGGGCGCTGCGGGAATCGAAAAACTACATGCAACAGAAAGGTGATGGTTTACAATGAGTCGTTCTGCTTATCTCGACAGCTCTATGGCGCGGCAGAGCGCAATCGCACCGTCGTTTGCCAAGCTGGTGCTTGACAGCATTTCCCAAGCCGAGCTTGCCGGTGCGCTTCCGATCAAGGAAATCTTTGACGCACAGAAAATCATTCTGACCGGCTGCGGCGACAGCTGGATGGCGGGAATTGCCGCCAAGCCGTTTTTTGAAAAATATGTGCGCCGCGAGACGATGGCAATGCGCTGCATCGAGTTCTCACGCTACTATGACTCGAAGTCGCTTGGCTATTCGCCGAACACGCCGCTAGTCATTGCCATCTCCTTCTCCGGCACGGTCAGCAGGGTTGTCGAAGCGATGAGGCGCGCCACGGCGCACGGCGCAAACACTTTGCTCATTACCGGTAACCCCAACTCTCCGGCGGCAAAAGAGGCGCGCCATGTGCTGCAGATCAGCTATCCGGAAGGTGAATATCAGCCGGGACTCAACTCTTACATTGGCGCAATGACGACGCTGGTTCTGCTGGCGCTTCGCATGGGCTATGTGCGCGATCTTATGAGCCGGGCAGAATTTGACCAGGCGATTGCGGAAATCGAAAACTATTGCACGTCATATGCCGGTCTTGTCGATGAATGGAATATCCGCCTGCGCGATGTGGCAGAGCAGTGGAAGGACCTTCGCTGCTACGACTTTATCGCCGACGGCGCGGATTTTGCAACGGCACTGTTTGGTGCGGCAAAGGTTGCGGAATGCTTTGGCGGCAGAGCAACCTGCGATGACAGCGAAGACTGGTGCCATATCAATTATTTCATCCGCAATCCCGAAACAGTCGGGCGCGTGATGATCTGCAACGAGGGCGGTCCGACGTTTGGACGCTGCCTGGAATCGCTGCACGCCATTGAGCAGCTGCAAAGCCCATGCGTGGTTGTGACGGATGCAGATCTGGCACAGTTCCCGGAAAACATGTGCGTCATTCAGACGCCGAAAGCGAAAAATCCGATGGCAGCGCCTTTGATGCAGCATCTGCCGCTGTGCTTGCTGGCAGGGCATATTGGCGTTCTGCGTGGTGTTGTGCCGTTCCGGGCGGATGATGCAGAATATGCCGTTGCAGATCAGAAGATCAGAAGACTCGGCTGCGGCATCAAAGACAGCAAGATCGTACTGATCTGAGAGGAGCTACTATGAAGAAAATCACATATTCCCTATCAAGACAGTTGATAACCGATCTGACGCCAGAAGTTGAGGCATTTGCCGCCGAGGCGAATCTCAAAAACGGTGCGGTTGTGCTGGAGGCAAGCTCTTCCACCGCATGCCTGTTCCGGCTCGACGCACAGATCGATTCCGCGCGGTTCGCGCAGGACCTGTTCCGGGAGACGACGAACATTGTCCCATCGCGCATCACATTTTCCAGCATTGAGTCTCCTGCTACAACGGCGGGTATGCTCAAAGGAGCTATGTTTGGACGGACACTGACAGTTTTAGTAGAGGACGGCACGCTGGTATTTCCGGGCAAGGTCTGGCTTGCAGATTTCTGTGCGCCGAAAGCTGTAACAGTCGCGTTCTGCGCAGTTTGTGAGAATGGGGGGAAGTAAGATGGGAACAGGTAAGTACAGCTGCGAGCTTATGCGCCAGGTGCATGAGGTCAAGCGGACAATTGATTACGTGAGCCGGAAGCTGACGCTCGATTATATGGAATCCTGCGTTCCCGCAAAAGAGCTTTCCAAGGTGCGCGACTGCATTCTGACCGGCTGCGGCGACAGCCTGTGCTCCGCGATTGCCTCGCGTCCGGTTTTTGAAAACATTGCAACCGACAGCTCGACCGGCATGATGCCCGGAATTCCGACCAGGGCAATGCGCTGCATCGAATTCTCCAGATTCTATGATGGCTATCACCGCTTCTGGCCGACCGATGAAAAGGACGCGATCTGCCCGCTGGTCTGCGGCGTGTCCGTTTCCGGGCGGGTGCAGCGCGTGGTAGAAGCGCTGCTTCACGCCAATAACATCGGCGGTATTTCCGTCGCCATCACCGGAAATCCGGAGGGCGCGCTTGCAAAGGCTGCCAAATACAGCGTGCTGGTCGATGTGCCGCCCTGCCAGACGGCGCCCTGCGTAACATCGTATCAGGCGACGATGTTTGCCCTGATGGTCTTCGGACTGCATGTGAGCGTTGCAACCGGCAAGCTGACCCGCGTGCAGGCGCAGGCGCAGATTGACGCAATGCTGGACTTTGCTGCACAGTATACCGACGAGCTGATTGACCGCGTGGAACAGCAGATGACGCCGCTTGCAGAGCAGTGGTCGGCGGAGAAGCTGGAATATATGGAGTTTATCGGCGACGACGCCGACTACGCGACGGCATTCTTCGGCTCTGCCAAGATGGTCGAGGCGTTCGGCGCGCAGGTCTGCGTGGACGACAGCGAGGGCTGGGCGCACGTGTCCGTGTTCCGCCGCGAGCCACGCCGCATCCCGACATTCTTTGTCGCAAACAGCACATGCGCGTCCATCAGCCGACTGAAAGAATCCATACAGACGTCTGTTGCCATGCAGCGTCCGACGGTCGTTATGACGGATCTTCCGAAAGAGGAATTCCCGGAAGAGGCGGTTGCTGTAACGCTGCCAAAGCCGAAGCTGGCATGGATGAATCCTCTGATGGAGTATCTGCCCATGGCTTGCGTTGCTGCATGCATGCAGGTGCTGGAAAACGAAACACCCTATCGCGGCGCAAGCGCAGTCCACAATCTGGACGCGGCGGCTGACCGCTTCGCAAAGAGCAAACTCGTGGTGCTGTAAGGAGGAAACTATGGCAGGCAATCTGAAAACAGTTTCAATCAACTCGGAATATAACGGCTTTCATGAAATTACAAAACAGCTGAACGACATCGTTGCGGAAAGTGGCGTGCAGGAAGGGCTTTGCGTGCTCAACTGCAACCATACAACCGCCGGTATCACGGTCAACTCTTTCTGGGACCCCAGAGGACATGAGGATTTGATGAACGATCTGGACCGGATTATCCCATCTCGCAGCGATTTTCATCATCAATTCGACACCCCGACGGATGCCGCCGGTCACGTGAAAACCAGCATCATCGGATCTACGCTGACGCTGATTGTACACAATGGAAAGCTGCTGCTCGGCTCGTCGCAGGGCGTGTTCTTTGCGGAGTTTGACGGTCCGCGCAAGCGCAAGGTCTATGTCAAAGTCGTCAGCGACTGATGTTTGGTACAATCTAAAATTAGAAGGGAGTTT
>OLGA01003458.1_pt1 | contig 10107 bp, 7 predicted proteins | sample 1604881 | NCBI WGS metagenome assembly OLGA01 (sample SAMEA3888896, study PRJEB22519) | human gut metagenome | biome: human gut; feature: human-associated habitat; material: faeces | place: Denmark | collected 2009
TGCGACCACCTGTTCCCAAAACAGGAGCGCTACCGGGCTGCGCTACACCCCGCTTTCTTCTCACAATGAAATTACTTCTTTGCAGTAAGCATCATTTCTGAATTGCGGGTGCAAAGGTACAACATTTTTCTTATTCCACCAAATTTTTCAGCAACTTTTTTTGTAAAAATATGCATTTATTCAGTTTTTTCCTAAAAAAAGGGCAACTTCCGAAGAAATTGCCCCTTTATACCTTATTATATATGACGATTGATGAATTTTCAGCAACCGCATTGTTTTGCCATTACGCCTTGATGATGCCTTCCTCTACGAAAATCTTCTTCAAGATTTCAACAGCCCGTTCTACCTGCTCTCTTGTATGAGTAGCCATAAGAGCAAAACGCACCAATGTGTCCTGAGGAGCACATGCTGGTGGGATAACAGGATTGATGAACACACCTGCATCGTAAGCCAGCTTGGTAACAACGAATGTCTTCTCTGCATCACGAACGTAGAGAGGAATGATAGGACTCTCAGTCTCACCAATCTCGAAACCCTCCTCACGGAAACGCTTCAAAGCATAGTTGGTAACATCCCAAAGATTCTCAAAACGCTCTGGCTCATTCTGAATGATGTGGAGTGCCTCAAGCGCTGCAGCAGTTGCAGCTGGAGTATTAGATGCACTGAAGATGTAAGTACGGCAGTTGTGACGGAGGAAATTAATGGTATCCTTATCTGATGCGATGAAACCACCGATAGATGCCAGACTCTTAGAGAAGGTACCCATGATGAGATCTACCTCATCGGTCAGACCAAAATGATCGCAGACACCACGTCCCTGCTTACCAAACACGCCAAGACCATGAGCCTCATCTACCATGATAGAGCAGTTGTACTTATGCTTCAGCTTCACGATCTCTGGCAAATTAGCCAAATCGCCCTCCATAGAGAACACGCCATCCACAACGATGAGCTTGACTGCATCCTCAGGAAGCTTAGAGAGCACACGCTCCAAATCTTCCATATCGTTGTGCTTGTAGTGAAGCTGGGTAGCGAATGAAAGACGACGGCCATCTACGATACTGGCGTGGTCACGATCGTCACAGATGATATAATCACCGCGGCCTACAACACATGCCAACACGCCCTGGTTTACAGAGAAACCAGTAGAGAAGCACAATGTCTCATCCTTGCCCATAAACTCAGCAAGCTCTTTTTCGAGCTGCACATGCAAATCGAGTGTACCATTGAGGAAGCGGCTACCAGCACAGCCTGAGCCGTACTTGTCAAGAGCAGCCTTAGCTGCATCGATAACACGCTGATCATTTGTCAAACCCTGGTAAGCATTAGAACCGAACATCAGGATCTTGTGACCGTCGATGTCAGTTACCTCTGTCATCTGCTTACTTGTAATCTCACGGAAGTATGGATACACACCGGCTTCCATATACTTCTGAGGTACACGATAATTCTTGTATCTTTCTTGTAATTGTCCCATTATAATAAGTGTACTTTATTTCTATTTTAATTTATTTTCTAGTTTCAGGCTGCAAAGATACAAAAAAAGATTAATAAAACCGCTTTTTTCCTAAGAAAGTTTACTTTTATGCTTTTTTTAGTAGATATTTCTTGCAATTTTAGGGATTTTTATTACTTTTGCAATTTAAAAAACAATTTCTTGACTAAGATATGAAAAAAAAGATAGTTTTCATCATGAACCCGATTTCTGGAACCAGCAGCAAAGCAGCGGTTCCCAGTTTGATAGATTCTACTTTGGACAAGGAGCAGTTCGAGTACGAGATAAAAATGACTGAAAGACCAGGACACGCCTCAGAACTGGCAGCCGAAGCCAGAGACAACCATGCAGACATTGTGGTTGCCGTAGGTGGCGATGGTACCGTGAACGAGGTGGCCCGTTCCCTCGTCCATTCCGACTCAGCATTAGGTATTCTGCCTTGCGGCTCAGGAAACGGCCTGGCGCGCCACCTGCTGTTGCCAATGAACCTAAAGAAAAGCATTGAGATCATCAACGCATGCAAAATACACGACCTTGACTACGGAGTCATCAACGAATATCCATTCTTCTGCACTTGCGGAATGGGCTTCGATGCCTTTGTCAGCATGAAGTTTGCAGAAAGCGGAAAGCGTGGGCCAATCAGCTATGCAGAGAACATTCTGAGAGAAGGCTTGAAATATGAGCCTGAAACATATACTCTGGAGGATGAGACTGGAACAAAACAATATAAAGCGTTTCTCATCTCATGTGCCAACGCTTCCCAATACGGCAACAACGCCTATATTGCCCCACAGGCATCTATGAGCGATGGATTGATGGATGTGGTCATCATGGAACCGTTTGATGTCATCGAAGCTTCACAGGTTAGTTTCGACATGTTCAACAAGACCCTCGACAAAAACTCGAAGATCAAGTCTTTCCGGTGCAAGAAGCTCCACATCACCCGCAGCAAGCCGGGTGTCATCCATTACGACGGCGACCCAGTGATGACTGGCGCCGACATAGATGTGCACATGGAAGAAAAAGGCATCAAGATGATTGTAAATCCGTTTGCAGACAAGAGTGTACGCAAGCCGAACATCATTCAATCAGCCTTTGCCGATTTCTTCAATGACATAAATATAGTGCGCGATGACATTCACAAAGACATCCAGCGCCAAAGCAAGCGAGTAGGAGCCATCAGCAAGCTCGTACAGAGAAAGCTGAACCTCTAGCCCCTACCTGATATAAAATTCTTCTGTAATTTTCGCATACCATTCTGACCGGTTCCCCTCGGAATCGGTCATTGTTTTTATAGTATTTTCCATACCATTATACCGATGTTTTGCGAACGACAGAAGATAGCGTTTAGGCTGTTTGCGCTCCACTGTCTTAACGCCACACTGCCTGACAAGATAAAATCCTAGCATACAAGCTTCCGACACAACCACCTCAAGGACCTCAGAAGGAACAATCACGGAAAAGACGCCATCATCACTCAGCAGCATTTTTGCTCCCCTGAAAAGGTCTCTGAAAGGCAAGCTATCCGTATGGCGGGCCATCGTACGTTTACTGTCTGGATTTTTTAGGCTATTCAAGAAAAAAGGAGGATTGCTTACGATTGCATCAAAAGACTCCGCAGAATGATAGTCCTGCAATCGGCAGCACTCTATTTCGACACGATCGGCAAAAGGACTTGCAGCCACATTCTCAGCAGCCTCTTCACAAGCCTCTCCATCCATATCAATACCCAGCACCTGCGCCTCAGGGAAGCGCTGCGCCATCATCAGCGAAATGAGTCCGGTACCCGACCCGACATCCAAAATGCGTTTACCGCCAGGTGCCCATGCCCCCAGCAGCACACCATCCGTTCCCACTTTCATGGCGCAACGATCCTGATGAATCTCAAATTGTTTGAATTTAAATCCAGTCATAGTTTTACTTTTAAAATAGTAACGCAAAAATCAGCATTTTATTACAGTCTTCTTGCTTATATTAATAATAATATCTAATAAAGAGGTGATTTTCGGAAAAAACGATGGGATTCTCGGCAAAAATCACTAACTTTGCACCCTATAAATATATATTCAAGAGAATATACACCCCAAAAAGTGTTTATCAAAATAGAACAGAAATTCATATACACCCCAAAAAGTGTTTATCAAATAGAATATGAACAGAAATTCGAATACACAAATCCAGATGATAGCCGACTTTGAGGGCGATGCATCCGTATTGATACAAGAAAGGGAGGCAGGAGTCTATCCTACCCTCTGCACCCGCGACCTGGTGGTTTTTCCATCCGTGCTTACTCCTATCTTGATAGGCAGGGCGGAAAGCAAGGAGTTGGCAAACATGCTGGAGCAAAATCCAGAAACAGTATTCTGCATCTTTTGCCAGAAGCATGCGGACATAGACTCACCTAATCAGGAAGACTTGTACGAAACCGGAACATTTGCCAAGTTGATGAGAGTCATCAATATGCCAAACGATGAGCATCAGAAGACCATCATCGTACAGGGTTTAGGCAGATGCAAGATGAAGCAGATTGTAGATAAGGATCCATTCTACCTTGCCGATGTAGAAAGTCTGCCAGAAACCTGGCCTACCGAAAAGGAAGCCGAAGATCCTATGTTCAAGGCATTGACCCAAACATTCTTCGAGGAATCTATCAAATTCATTCAGTACAATGAGAACATTCCCAACGAGGCAGTCTATGCGATCAATGAGATTACCAATCGCTTCGTGAAATGCAACTTCATCTGCACCTCCCTGCCTTTTACGGCAGAAGACAAGATCAAGATGCTGGAACAGGAGAAGCTGTCAGAGCGACTGATAGAGGCACTCAAGGCCTTGCACAAGGAGCAGAAACTGCTCTACCTGCAAAATGAAATCAGGAACAAGACTCAGTTTGATCTCGACGAGCAGCAGAAGGAATATTACCTGAAGCAGCAGATCAAGAACATCAAGGAAGAGCTGGGCGAAGGCGAAAGCAGTCCGGAAAAGAAGGAGCTGCTCGAAAAAGCCAAGACCAAGAAATGGAACGAGGCAACCCAGAAGGTTTTTCAGAAAGAGTTGGCCAAACTCGACAACATCCATCCTCAGAGCCCAGACTACCCTATCCAGCTCAACTATCTGCAGACGCTGGTAGATTTGCCTTGGGGCGAATACACCGAGGATGACCTCAGCCTGTCTCATGCCCAGAAGATTCTCAACCAGGACCACTACGGCATGGAGAAAGTAAAGGAACGCATTCTGGAATATCTTGCCGTAAGATCCCTGAAGGGTGGAATGCAGAGTCCGATTCTCTGCCTCTATGGTCCTCCGGGAGTCGGCAAGACCAGTCTGGGCAAGAGCATTGCCAAGGCCATGAAGCGCAAATACGTGAGAATGTCTCTGGGCGGTCTGCACGATGAAGCCGAGATTCGCGGTCACCGCCGCACTTATATCGGAGCCATGCCTGGTCGCATTGTCAAGAACATCCTCAAGGCAGGCAGCAGCAACCCTGTCTTCATTCTCGACGAGATAGACAAGGTTTCAGCCAACAACCACCAGGGTGATCCAGCATCAGCCTTGCTTGAAGTACTCGACCCAGAGCAGAACAACACCTTCCACGACAATTACCTGGATGTGGATTACGATCTCTCTAAGGTTCTCTTCATCGCAACCGCCAATGACATCAGCTCAATCCCACGTCCTTTGCTCGACCGAATGGAGCTCATCGAAGTAGGCGGCTACATTACGGAGGAGAAGATAGAGATTGCCAAGCGCCACCTGATTCCGAAGGAATTGGAGAATACAGGTCTCGACAAGTTCACCCCGAAGGTAAGCTTCAACAAGGCAGCCATTGAGGGCATCATCGAGCACTACACCCGAGAAAGCGGTGTGCGCCAGCTCAAGAAACAGATCAACAAGGGACTGCGCAAGATGGCCTACAAGCTAGCCTATTCCAAGGAATTGGAGAAGCCATCCATCACCGCAGCAGACCTGAAGGAGATTCTCGGTACCGCCCCATTCACCCGCGACATCTATCAGGGCAACGATTATGCAGGAGTAGTAACAGGACTTGCATGGACCTCTGTGGGCGGCGAGATTCTCTTTATCGAAACCTCGCTGAGCAAGGGAAGACAGGGCAAGCTTACCCTGACCGGTAACCTGGGAGACGTGATGAAGGAATCGGCTATCATCGCCCTGGAATACATCAAGGCGCATATCGACCTGCTGGGCGTGGATTACCGCATCTTTGAAAACTGGAACATCCATATCCACGTACCCGAAGGTGCAACGCCAAAAGACGGTCCTTCGGCAGGTATTACCATTGCCACCAGTATCGCTTCGGCTATCACCCAGCGCAAGGTTCGCAAGAACATAGCCATGACCGGCGAGATTACCCTTCGCGGCAAGGTACTCCCAGTGGGAGGCATCAAGGAGAAGATCCTGGCAGCCAAGCGTGCCGGCATTACCGACATTGTGATCTGCAAGGAAAACAAGAAGAACATCCTCGACATTCCTGAAAAGTATCTCAAGGGCGTAGAATTCCATTATGTAGAAGATGTAGCAGATGTCTGGGAGTTTGCCCTCACCGACGAGAAGGTAAAGTACCCTATCGACTTCACCATTCCTGAAAATGACAAAAAAGAAAAGAAATGAAATTTGAACTACAAGTAACAGATAAGGCAAGCGATGCTCGCACCGGCATCATCACCACCGACCACGGACAGATCAAGACTCCGATCTTCATGCCTGTGGGAACTGTGGGCAGCGTAAAGGGTGTACATTTTGAAGAATTGCGCCAGCAGGTAAAGGCCCAGATCATCCTGGGAAACACCTACCATCTCTACCTGCGCCCGGGACTCGAAGTCATCAAGGCGGCAGGCGGACTGCATAAGTTCAACGGCTGGGACCGTCCTATCCTCACCGACAGCGGCGGCTTCCAGGTATTCTCGCTTACCGGAATCCGAAAGCTCAGAGAAGAGGGCTGCGAGTTCCGTTCCCACATCGATGGCAGCAAGCATTTCTTCACTCCAGAGAACGTGATGGATACAGAACGCATCATCGGTGCCGACATCATGATGGCTTTCGATGAGTGTCCTCCCGGACAAAGCGACTTCATGTATGCGAAGAAGAGTCTGGAGATGACTCAGCGCTGGCTCGACCGCTGCATCAAGCGCTTCGACGAGACAGAACCTCTCTACGGTTATCAGCAGAGCCTCTTCCCTATCGTCCAGGGTTGTACTTTCCCAGAGCTGCGCCGCGAAGCAGCCAAGTACATTGCCGACAAGGGAGCCGACGGAAATGCCATCGGTGGTCTTGCCGTAGGCGAGCCTACCGAGGTGATGTACGAAATGATCGAGGTGGTGAATGAGATTCTTCCAAAGGACAAGCCTCGCTACCTGATGGGCGTAGGAACTCCCCAGAACCTGCTCGAGGCCATCGAGCGCGGTGTTGATATGTTCGACTGCGTAATGCCAACCCGCAACGGCCGCAATGCGATGCTCTTTACCTATAATGGTACGATGAACATGCGCAACAAGAAGTGGGAGAAGGATTTCAGTCCAGTGGATCCAGACGGCTGCGACATCGACCAGATAACCACCAAGGCCTACCTGCACCATCTCTTCAAGGCCCAGGAGCTCCTTGCCATGCAGATTGCCAGCATCCACAACCTGTCGTTCTATCTCCGTCTCGTTACAGATGCACGCCACCATATCGAGCAGGGCGACTTCGTAGAGTGGAAACGCTCTATCATCGATCAACTCGGCCGACGAATCTAGCTTGAGCGTTGAGCATTGAACTTTATAGGATGCTCCTATACATATTTTACATTAAATGATGAAAGATTATAAATACATCAGAAAACATCGCAGACTGCTCAAGATGGGCAGAGCCTTCGAATCTCGCTTCGGCTGGCTCATTGCCATCCTGCAGCGCATAGCCCGCATTCTAGGCTGGATCGGGCACAAGCTGCGATTCCTCAGGGTGCTCAGGTATCTCAACCCACTGAGATACATCAAGCGGTTAGACTGGTACATTATCAAGAAGTTCTTAGGCTACTACTTCTTCTCGATTGCACTGATCATTTCCATCTCCATCGTGTTCGACTTCAATGAGAACCTGGCGAAGTTCACGGAGTATCATGCACCAGCCAAGGCCATCATCTTCGATTATTATGCCAACTTCATCCCTTACTTCGCCAACCTCTTCAGTGCGTTGTTCGTGTTTGTGGCGGTCATCCTCTTCACGTCGAAGCTGGCAGGCAACTCTGAAATCATCGCCATTCTGGCATCAGGTGTTTCCTTCAAGCGACTCCTTCGTCCTTACCTCATCACCTGCATCATGCTCTCAGCCTTAAGCTATGTACTCTCTGCCTACGTGATTCCTCACGGCACGGTAGTACGCCAGAACTTTGAGACGATGTACAAGAACAAGAAGAAGAATACTTCTGCCGAAAACGTACAGCTGCAGGTAGATAAGGGCGTAATTGCCTATATGCAGCACTACGACAACAACTCGAAGCGGGGTTACGGATTCTGCCTCGACAAGTTCCAGGAGAAGAAACTCGTAAGCCACCTTACGGCGATGGAGATTCAGTATGATACGATCTCCGACAGCAAATACCACTGGAAGCTGAGCAACTGGAAGGTGCGCCAGCTGAAAGGTATGAAGGAGCACATCACCAGCGGAGCACAGAAGGATACGCTGATTACGATGGAGCCTACCGACCTGGTTTATTCCAAGGGTCAGCAGGAAACCTTCACCAGTCCGGAATTGAAGGAGTATATTTCCAAGCAGATCAACCGCGGTTCGGGCAATGTGGTGCAGTATCAGGTAGAATACCACAAGCGCATCGCCGCCTCGTTTGCCTCCTTCATCCTCACCATCATCGGTGTTTCGCTTTCATCGCGCAAGCGAAAGGGAGGTATGGGCCTATCCTTGGGAATCGGTCTTGCACTGAGCTTCGGCTACATCATGCTGCAAACCGTATCGGCAACCTTTGCCATCCAGGCAAACTTCCCTCCGGCACTTGCCGCCTGGTTGCCAAACATCATCTTCGCCTTCGTTGCCTACTTCTGCTACCGCAAGGCTCCGAGGTAATTAAACATTGAAACAAAGAACCTTGACCATTGGAGCGGATGAAGATCCATCCGGCTCAATGGTCAACAAAAGAAAGGAAAAGAATGTATTTCGACGAATTAGATTTGAATGACAACGTGCTCGACGCATTATACGACATGCGCTTCGACACTTGCACCCCTGTACAGGAAAAATGTATCCCTGAGATATTGGAAGGTCACGACGTATTGGGCGTGGCACAGACCGGAACGGGTAAGACAGCAGCCTATCTGCTCCCAGTATTGAGCAAACTTGATGATGGCGGCTACCCGAAAGACGCCATCAACTGCGTCATCATGTCGCCAACCCGCGAGTTGGCCCAGCAGATAGACCAGGCCATGCAGGGCTTCGGCTACTACCTGCAGGATGTGAGCAGCGTGGCTGTTTATGGCGGCAACGACGGCAACCGCTACGATCAGGAACTGAAGAGCCTCCGCATGGGTGCTGATGTCGTGATTGCTACTCCAGGTCGCCTCATCACCCACATTTCCCTGGGTAATGTAGATTTGAGCAAGGTAAGCTTCTTCATTCTCGATGAGGCCGACCGCATGCTCGACATGGGCTTCTCTGAAGACATCAATACCATCGCTTCCAAGTTGCCAAAGACCTGCCAGACCATCATGTTCTCTGCCACAATGCCTCCCAAGATCCGGACACTGGCCCAAACGATCCTGAAAAACCCGGAAGAAGTCAAGATAGCCATCTCCCGTCCACCCGAAACAATCATGCAAACGGCCTATGTCTGCTATGACATGCAGAAACTACGCATATTGGAAGACTTGTTCTCAAAGAGCCGTCCGCAGCGTGTCATCATTTTTTCGTCCTCGAAAATGAAAGTAAAAGAGCTGGCATCCACTCTCAAACGGATGAAGTTCAACGTCGCAGCCATGCATTCTGACCTTGAGCAGTCACAGCGTGAAGAGGTGATGAAAGAGTTCAAGAACGGACGTATAGACATCCTCGTCGCCACTGACGTCGTCTCGCGCGGTATCGATATCAACGACATCAAGCTGGTTATCAATTTCGACATTCCCCACGACCCGGAAGACTACGTGCACCGCATCGGCCGTACCGCCCGCGGAACAAACGGCGAAGGGCTGGCCATCACTTTCATTTCAACCGAAGAACAATTCCAATTCAAACGCATCGAAGAATTCCTGGATAAGGAAATCTATAAAATACCGGTCGATCCCAAATTCGGCGAAACACCTTTATACGAGCCCGAAAAATACTCCAACATGCGTCGTGGCAGAGGACGCCCCCGCAAAGACGGCGGAAAAGGGAAAAGCGACAACCGCTCCGGCAGCGGCAACAACCAACGCCGCAGAGGAAGACCGAGGAAGGAAGCATAGGCTAACGTTTATAAATATGTCGACCGGCATTTATACAAATGCCGGTCGACGATTATAAGTGCATAGCGTTGCAAAATATAGAAAACAGAGATTCGAATCCAATATAAAAAACGCAGACCAGGCCGAGCCCGATCTGCGTTTTTATCAATATCGAGAATCCCCCTAACT
>OLGA01003460.1_pt1 | contig 10103 bp, 8 predicted proteins | sample 1604881 | NCBI WGS metagenome assembly OLGA01 (sample SAMEA3888896, study PRJEB22519) | human gut metagenome | biome: human gut; feature: human-associated habitat; material: faeces | place: Denmark | collected 2009
GCCCTGGATTCACGAATCAAATCTTCCGGAGCTATTTTTATCTGAAGTCCCCGTACACCGGCACTTACATAAATATACGGAAATTGTTGGCTAGTTTCATGAATATAAGTAGGAAAATGCTTTTTCATACCGATCGGCGAACAACCTCCCCGTATATATCCGGTAAGTGGCAGAAGTTCTTTTACGGGAATCAAATCACACTTCTTATTACCCGATGCTTTAGCTGCCAGTTTCAAGTCAACTTCATGTTCTCCCGGAATGACACAGACAAAATATCCGCTTTTATCACCATGCAATACGAGAGTCTTAAATACCTGTTCTATATTCTCACCCAAACTAGCTGCTACGTGTACAGCACTTAAATCCTTTTCATCTACTTCATAAGGAATAAGCTCATAAGTTATTTTGGCTTTATCCAATAGTCGGGCTGCATTTGTTTTATTGATTTTCATTTTCGGTATGTTTTTAGCATAGATTAAAGCCCCAGTTCTTCGCGAAGAAACTTTGGCGTATATCCTTTAGTACTCTTCACTACCTCTTCCGGCGTTCCGTAACTTAAGAGTTCTCCCCCACCCTTACCACCTTCAGGGCCCATATCAATAAGGTAATCCGCCATTTTTATCACATCCAGATTATGTTCGATAACAATAACTGTGTTTCCTTTATCGACAAGTTTGTTCAGTACACCCATTAGCACCCGGATATCTTCGAAATGAAGTCCCGTAGTCGGTTCATCAAGAATATAAAGAGTTTTTCCCGTATCACGTTTTGAAAGTTCCGTTGCCAGTTTCACACGCTGGCTCTCTCCGCCGGAAAGAGTGGTAGATGATTGCCCCAGCTTAATGTAGCCTAGTCCGACATCCTGCAATACTTTAATTTTGTTCAAAATTTGCGGAACATTCTCAAAAAATTCAACGGCACGGTTAATCGTCATATCAAGCACATCGGCTATGGACTTTCCCTTGAAACGGACTTCCAATGTTTCCCGGTTATATCGCTTACCATGACAAACTTCACAAGGTACATATACATCAGGCAGGAAGTTCATTTCAATCGTCTTATAGCCGTTTCCTGTACATGCTTCACAACGTCCGCCCGCAACATTAAAGGAGAAACGTCCCGGTTTATAACCGCGAATCTTAGCTTCCGGCAGACCTACAAACAGGTTACGGATATCAGAAAACACACCGGTATAGGTAGCTGGATTGGAACGTGGCGTACGTCCCAAAGGTGATTGATCGACATTCACTACCTTATCGATATTTTCCAATCCTTCAATCGAATCGTATTCCAAAGGATCCTGCAAAGAGCGATAGAATTTCTGTGAAAGAATCGGCTGCAAAGTCTCATTAATCAACGTCGATTTACCACTTCCGGAATGTCCGGTGAAGAAGTTGATTCCCTCATTAAGCGTCAGTATCTTTTTATCTATGTAATGCCAGTTATTCAGGCATATCTTCGAGAGTGCTTTGAATGGCTGCTTCGTCTCCAATTTGATCCTCCTCACTGAATGTCGCTAATAATTCCCTGATGTCGTCTCCTAAAAGTACCGTATGGATACAAGGGTAGATGACCAGGCGGGTCGACTCGTTTAATTCTTCCAGAACATCAAGCGGCTCGATGATCTGATACTTCTTCAGAAGTGCGATCGTCCGTCTCATTTCCGTAATTGACGGAAGACTCTTCAATACATGAAATTCTCCCGCTTTTCCGTTTACTGCACCAAGTGTTGTCACCACATGGCTGCTCGACGATGCAGTCTGCATCTGCTCGTCATAGATAAGCTTCAGCACCAGTAAATAGATCGTCGCCAGACGCGGCAGCTTCTCACCCCATAACTGCTCTCCCTGGATATAGATCACACCCATATGTACATTTTCCCGCAGTATGATCCCCGCCACCTCAAAATATGCTTTAAAAAATTCCAGATGCTTCGTACAGGTACGGTATTCTTTTGTATACTGCATCCTTCCCGCACGTTTATCAAATTTTCTTTCCAGGAGAAATGTCTGACGGTACAGTGTCTGGATGACCTCTGTGACCTCTTCTTTTTCTTCCTGGGTTAGCTGTTCGTAGTAATCTATCATTATTCTTAGAACTCCTTTTATCAGAACTTCTTTATATTATTGTTCATCACTTTTCTTTCTGTTTTGCATTACAAATTATTACACACTATTACGCCCGTCTCTTCACGAATCTTAATGCCGGATACCGGTATCCGGCATTTTCCACCATCTCCGGTTCCTCTTCCAACACTTTATACTTACTATTCTTACGTGTACTGTAATCATAAGCAAGAATCAGTTTTTCAAATTCTTCCTCATCCGCAATATTAATCTTCGACGCATCCATCACTTCATCTTCCATATTATTCTCGATGAATTCTTCGATCTGCTTCTTGCTGAACCGCATCTGGATCCGGTTCAGTCTTAAGATATCATCCTTATCCAGATCTCCCGTCGTCTCATCCGGAAGAAGCTGGCTGATGAAGTCTTTTCTGGATTTTCTTCTCTTATATAAAGATTTCTCCGACAGAATTTCCAGCAGCGACAGATTCATGCGCTTTCCGGTCTCTGTGATGATCTCTTCCATCTGATCCGGATCTTCCGACATTTTATTCAGAAGCTGTACCACCAGACCTTTCGTATCTGTCTCACCGCTTAACAGATAATTCATCCTCGTTACCGTCGCACGGACGTACTTCGTATGTTCCTTATCCATATTAGCGATTCTGTGCTCAATATCATCAAATCCCCGCTCGATCAGATCCAGCAGATCCAGTACATCATCCTGATTATCTCCAAGCATCTTCGACCGCGCCTGTACCTTCATGATAAATGTCTCATCATCCCGGATCTCTCTCAGACATTTCTTAATATCCATCTTATAAATGTAAAAGTTATCCGACGTCTTCAGAATATGATACTTCTTCCACACGATCTCTTCCACATAGCTGTCCAGATGCTCTCTTAAAATCCCGCTGTACGAATCCTGCTGTAAAAGTTTTGCAAAAAACTTGTTCATGTTATGAAGCATGTCCTGCAGTGCCTTATTCAGCCGCCTCGTATTCACCAGTGCCGTCCTCAAAAGCCCGATACTCGCCCTCGGATCATTGCGAAATGCATACAGCGTCGCATACACATTCTGGATATAAATATCCGTTTCCGACGCATCTTCCGAATTCAGCTTTTCAAATGCATCGATCATCACCGCAGCATAATCCGGAATGACAATATTCGTCACCAGTGTATTATAATCCTCGATACGCTTCAGCCATCCTGCCCGCAGAAGCCAGTTTAATATCCTTGATGACGGCGTCTCCAGCATATCAAAATCCGTATCATTTTCCTCCCGCTGTAACTCAAACCGTTTCTTCGCATTCATGTCACTTAAGATCTGGATACATACTTCTTTCGTCAGGAAATAGTTATTATATTCGTATTCTTCATTAATACATAAAAGTGCTTCAATATAAATATCCCGGTTGACCGAACGGAACAGACTCCAGAACGTATCCGGGATTTCATTCATTAACTGCATCTTGTTTTCCTCCAAATGATTCCTTACAATTCTACCATTTTTAGGGGCTTTTTTCTACTGCAAGTTATTTTCCGCCGTTTTATACACTCTTTATTTGTTTTTTATCTTCATAGCTGATATGATAAGATAATAAAGATAAAATAAAAGACAACATACAATATAAGAATGAATACGGAGGTAAAATCATGTCCGAAAATATAGAAAAAGCAGTACCGACAGAAGAATCACCTAAGACTAAGGAATCTGAAACTAGCGCACCTGCTGCCACTGACAACGTTGTGCTTTATCCTGTTGCTGATATATCTGCTTCGCAGGAAACTACAGACACTGAAACGGCTGCTTCTAAGGAATTTACCGACCCCCAGAACACAGATAATCAAACAACTATCGACAGCAAAACTACCGACGGTAAAGCTGCCGATAACGCAGACAAATTCAGTGACACCCGAAATACAAAAGAATTTTCGAAAAAAGATGCGGAAGAAGACGAAGACCTGGAAGAAGACTTTTACGAACAACAGGAAAAATCCCGCTCCAAAGATGAACATCCGTTCCGTGAGTTCTTCTCTAATTTCCGTTCCAAACGCAAGATCGAGATGAACCGCGATGAGCAGATCCTTTCCCGCATCAGCGATGAAGATCTGATGGAATATCTCCGTATGGAACAGAAACGTATGGAACTCCTTCAGCAGGCGAAAGAAGTCCGCGAAAAAAGATTCTGGACCACATTCCAGCTCTTTATCTGTCTGTTATCCGTTATCCTTGTTATTTATTTTCTGAAGGATAACCCGGTAATATTAGTCTCGATCCTTTACACGGTCGGAATTCTCACTGCTCTCCGCATATGGAGCAAATCCCAGAACGGAAAAGACCACAGAGACAAAAAAGATTCCTCAGATTATCATAAGAAACCCTGGGAATAATTACATTTTCCCGTGACATTTTACCACATCACACGATCATGTCATCATACCCGCCAGCACTACGCTGGCAGTCACACCAGCCAGAGTTGCAAGCAGCGCACCCGTCAATGTATAGCGCATCTTCGTGACTCTGGCTGTCATATAATATACACTCATGGTATAAAAGATCGTCTCCGTACACGACATACTGATCGATGCAATCCGTCCGATATACGAATCTGTTCCATATTCTTTAAAAATGTCCAGCAAAAGTCCCGTCGCCGCCGATGAGGAGAACATCTTTACCACTGTAAGCGGAACCAGCTCTCCCGGAAAACCGATTCTGTCCGTAAATCTCCCGATTCCATTTGCAATCAGTTCAAGGAAGCCGGACGCTCTCAATATCCCCACCGCCACCATTAATCCGACAAGTGTCGGCATAATCTTGATCACTGTCAGAAACCCCTTCTTTGCACCTTTAATAAACGTATCGTATACCGGAACTTTCATTAACAGTCCATAACCTACAATCCCGAAGATTACCAGCGGGACTATGAAATCTGTAAGATATAACAATATTTGCATATTAACATTCCTTCTTTAAATTATCCTCTTACAGTTTATTCTATTGGCTTGTCATATATTAATATATAACTGAGATTGGTGCAATTTCCGGCAGCCCCTTACAAACGCATGGCGATTTATACCGTCATATTTTCCACACTGTTTGCATATTATACTTCAGATATCCACATACAGGAGTCTCACTTATGCTGAACTACCTCTGGTCTTTTATGATTCTTACAGGCATCGTATACGCCGCATTCACAGGCCGGATGCCCGATATTACCAATGCAGCACTTGATTCATCCAAAGAAGCCATCTCACTTTGTATTACCATGATCGGTGTCATGTCTTTTTGGGTAGGACTGATGGAAATTGCTTCCAAAGCCGGAATTATCCCGGCCGCTTCCAGAAAGATCCGGCCGGTCATTCGTTTCCTTTTTCCAAATCTTCCCGCCGGTCACCCCGCCGAAGAACCGATTACCACCAATATGATCGCCAATATCTTAGGTCTTGGCTGGGCCGCCACTCCTGCCGGATTAAAAGCAATGGAAGAATTATCGAAATTAGAAGAACAGCGCCGCAAACATCTGGCTCCCGGTATCTCCCGCCCTGCCGGAACAGCAAGTAATGAAATGTGTACATTCCTGATCATCAACATTTCATCTCTTCAGCTTATTCCGATCAATGTTATTGCTTATCGGAGTCAGTATGGAAGCGTTAATCCTGCTTCTATTATCGGAGCCGGTATTGTATCAACCCTGATCAGTACCGCCATTGCTGTCATCTACTGTAAATTGAAAGAACGATCACGTTTTCAAAACTGATATCCTCTTCATCCACAATAAATGATCACATTCACAAAGTTATCCCCATTTATAAAATATCCTGTGGATAAATATTCTTTTGTCGTAATTTAATGTAGACAACTTCACGGAACAGTGCATATACCACCGACATCAACGGAATAAATATCAGCATTCCGACAATTCCCATCAGACTTCCGCCAACACTCACTGCTGCCAGCACCCAGATTGACGGAAGTCCAACCGAATTTCCCACTACATGTGGATAAATCAGATTCCCCTCAATCTGCTGAAGTACCAAAAACAACACAATGAACATCAACGCCTTAAACGGACTCACCATAAAGATCAGAAACGCCCCGACCGCACATCCGATAAATGCTCCAAAAACCGGTACCAATGCCGTAAATGCAATCACAATTCCGGTCAACAGTGCATATGGCAGTCTAAACAGTGTCATCGTGATTACAAACATTGCTCCAAGGATCAAAGCCTCCACGCACTGTCCCGTCAAAAAACCAGAAAATGTCTTATACGTCAAAGCCAGCACTTCCAATACAGCTTCTGCTCTCCCCTTCCTGACAAACGCAAATAATACTTTTTTCGCCTGTCTTCCCAGTTTCTCTTTCTGCAGCAAAATATAAACTGCGAATACAAATGCAATAAAAAACGTTCCCACTGCACCAATAATATTTTTTGCCGTATTAATGGTAGTCTCCAGCACACTTCCCGCTCCGTTTTTCAGAAAGCCTGCCGCCGCTTCCATAATTTTATTCCAGTCAAATTCCAGGTTGTTCACGACATTCATAATTTCTTTATTATTATGGAACCAGTGATCTGCCCACCCCTGCACCTGCGGGATAAACTCCTGAATACTCTTTCCCAGATTGGCAAATGTTCCTGCCAATTGCGGAAGCAGCCCGAATATTATCATTGCCAGAATTCCGGTTACACCGGCAATTACAAGCATCAGACTGATTCCCCTGGCATATTTTCTTTTATATTTTTCAGAAATTTTTCTCTCTGTAAATAATTTCCGTTCTACAAAGTTCATCGGTACACTTAAGGCAAATGCAATCGCACCGCCAAGCAAAAACGGATATACTATATTTAATACAAATTGAAACGCACTTATCACAACATCAAATTTCCACAGACAGACAATCAGTACTGCCGTAAATATGATCAATCCCCTGATCTGCTTCACTGTCTCTTGTTTTAATTCCATTTTGTCTTTCCCTTCAAATACTTCAATCCCTGAATCACAGGAAGATTCAGAAATGCAAGACCATATACTGTCATCAGCTGCGTCATATTTAACGTAACAACCTTAAACATGGCATGTAATCCCGGAATTGTAAGAACACCCGTGATCAGAACAGTACCTAAGACAAATGCTCCGATCAGATATTTATTATTAAAGAATCTCTTTGAGAATATTACCGGCTTATCGTCTTTGCAGTTAAATCCATGTACCAGACGGCTCATACACAATGTTCCAAACGCCATCGTACTTGCCAGAACTGCACCCTGTCCTCTGTATCCGATCAAGAATGCTGCCATTGTCATAATCCCGATGCACAGACCTTCGGTTCCGATATTCACCAGATATGCTTTCGTAAGTATTGACTCATTCACAGGTCTCGGTTTCTGATCCATAACCGCTTTAGAATGCGGTTCCATACCCAGCGCAATTGCCGGCAGGCTGTCTGTCAAAAGATTAATAAACAACAGATGTACCGGGGCAAAAGGCACCGGTAATCCGGCCATTGCTGCATACAGTACCGCAAGAATTGCTCCGAAATTTCCGGATAATAGAAATTGAATTGCATTTTTAATATGCTGATACAGATTTCTTCCATTTTCCACTGCCTTCACGATCGTTGCAAAATTATCATCTGTCAGAACCATCGCCGCCGCATCCTTAGCAACTTCGCTTCCGGTCACACCCATTGCAACACCGATATCCGCCTGTTTTAAAGCCGGCGCATCATTCACACCATCTCCTGTCATTGCCACAATATTTTCCTTTTCCTGCCACGCACGGACAATCCTGATCTTATGCTCCGGAGAGACTCTTGCGTAGACCGAGATTCCCTCTACAAAGTCTTTTAAATCTTCATCTGACATATTTTCAATATCAGCACCTTCACAGGCTTCTGACTCATCCTTTAATATTCCAATCCTCTTTGCAATTGCCGCAGCCGTGACTTTATGATCTCCCGTAATCATAATCGGCCGGATTCCGGCATTCAGGCACTCTGCTACCGCAACCTGCGACTCTTCTCTCGGCGGATCCATCATTGCGATCATTCCGATAAATATCAGATGCTCTTCATCCTCTGTACCGATTTCTTTTTCCTCTTCCAGATGTTTATATGCAAATGCAAGAACTCTTAACCCTTCTCTGGAAAACTGCATATTCTGCATGGAAATATTCTTACAGTCAGAATCTGTCATCTTTCTTACAGTATTTCCAACTCTGATTCTGTCCATACGATCCAGTAATACATCTACAGCACCTTTTACGATCATTATATGATCAGCCGTTAACATCTTATCATCCTGAATCCTATGAGCTGTCGACATCAATTTTCGCTCACTGTCAAATGGAACCTCAGACAATCTCGGATATCGTTCCCTTACCTGCATAATCTCGATTCCCAGATTACTTCCGAGATTAATAAGTGCCGTTTCCGTAGGATCACCAATCTCCTGTCCGTCTGTATTCGTTGAATCATTACACAGGATACTGAATCTCAAAAGCAGTTTTTCATTTTCATTTTTCAGATTAATTTTTCCGGCCGGTATTCTCTTTTCATTTACATAATAATCCTCTACCGTCATCTTATTCTGCGTCAGTGTCCCCGTTTTATCCGAACAGACAATCGATACACTGCCAAGACCTTCTACCGCCTGCAGTTTTCGTATAATTGCATGTTCTTTTGCCATCTTCTGTGTTCCAAAAGATAATACAATCGTCACAATCGAACTAAGAGCTTCCGGTATCGCTGCAACTGCCAGCGCAACAGCAAACATAAACGCTGAACCAATAGATTCTCCCTGAAATACATTTACCCCAAATATTATGCCTGAAAATACCAGAATTAATATCGACAATTTTTTTCCGAAGTCATCAAGATTCACCTGCAGTGGTGTGCGCTTTTCTGATGTATTCTTCATAAGATCTGCAATCTTTCCTACTTCTGTATTCATGCCGATTGCAGTCACTTCGTATCTTCCTCTTCCATACGTAACAAAACTTCCGGAGAATACTTTGTTCGTCTGATCGCCAAGTGCTGTTCCGACTGCGACTTCATCCAGATTCTTTTCAACTGCTATGCTTTCTCCCGTCAGTGCACTTTCATCTACCTTCAGACTTGCACATTCTATAAGTTTTCCATCTGCAGGTATACAATCCCCTGCCTCCAGTATTACTTCATCGCCAATCGTCACCTCTCTCGACGGAATCTGAATAATATTTCCATCTCTTGCTACTTTCGCTTCCGGAGCAGATAACTGTTTTAAACTGTTAAGCGATTGTTCTGCCTTTACGGTCTGCACCGTTCCAAGTATTGCATTCATCGTAATTACTACAAAAATAACAATCGCACTTTCTGCATCTCCTAAGATACCGGAAATCACTGCAGATATGATCAATATGATAACAAGAAAATCTTTAAACTGTTCCAGAAATATCTGCATGATACTTTTCTTTTTCCCTTCTACCAGTTCATTGAAACCATATTTTTCCTGATTCTCCCTTGCTTGTTTTGTTGTCAGCATATTTGTTCTCCTTTCTTTCTTTGGCCAATAACCCTTTTTAATTTTTGATATATCGAAAGTATACCTAGAATCTGCCACCGTCAACTTGTATTACATGCTTTTGCTTTGGTATAAAAAAAGAGACTTTTATTGCATAAAAACTATGCAATAAAAGTCTCATCATTTCATTACGATACGGATAGCTCTTTTGCCATCGTACTGACGTCATCGTAAACATCTATATCTTCCATTCTTATATCCCTTTTATGAAATATATAGATGCCGATTACTCCCTCTTATTAATTATAATATAATCACTTCAATAAAATATGTCAATATATTTCAATAACAAAGTATGCAAGAAAAGCTACCGGTTGCCAAAGCATCCGTAATGAGCTGCCAGTGGCAAGTTCTTTAAATAAAAAAAGAAGTAGTACTTATATACTACTTCACTCTCATTCCATGAGCGTGCGGGGATTCGAACCCCGGACAACTTGATTAAAAGTCAAGTGCTCTACCACCTGAG